>JGI24159J19872_10014465_pt1 | contig 10205 bp, 6 predicted proteins | sample Ectturendosymbi4_FD_19872 | JGI IMG/M metagenome (IMG submission 19872) | reverse complement strand
GTAATTTTATACTGCATGAAAAGAAGCCTGCATAAGTGTAGTTTGACACTCAGGCACATTGGTCACACTCGCACTAATAATGGATTTTTCAAACTTGTGGATGCATTGCTGTAGACTCGCTCGTGCTTCTTTTCACAAAGTATAAATGTACGTGGATTACCGCTATCAGCATGTCACTGTCTCGCTGCATTACTTGCCAAGATGTGTGTGTTCAACAGTCTCATGCCACAAAACGCCTGCTACCGGAATATACAGTTAACCTTAGCAGATTTGTTGCCATGTTATTGTTACAGAACGAAGACCAACAGCAGAACAGTCCGCTCGCGACTTTCGTATCCCGCCTCTGCAGGCAAAGAAGGGGACATGAGTGAACTGCAAACTCATCACTGCATGACAGGCAAAAAACTGTCATTGCAAGAATCAAATAAAAAAATCGGAATGAAGATGCCGACTTCAGTTTTGTCCAGATATATTTGGTTCTCGATCCCAATTTCCTGGGGGGGACAAATGCCCGTTTCCCCCCCCGCAGACGCCCATGCAATCACTGACTATTTTAAATCAGGTTCCACAAACTAAGGCCAGCTCATCTAATGAAACGAATAAAGTTTTTTGACTAATTGTTAGCATAAGTTAATTTTTAGCATCTTTACCGATTAAAGTAATGTGCAGTGCAAAAATATTTTTGGCCATGATTTTCAATGAAATCAAGTGTCATGTCAATACCTCTTTAGGTCTGGTGGGGGAGATGCATCCCCACTGTGTCCGCGCAGCACACGAGCATAGATTATCACGTTGAACATATCGCTGAAGAAACGCCGCCGTACCAGGGTTTCAGTGTGTTGATTAGTGTTGAGTTTGTGTGTGAAGTGTAGAGCATTACCCCTGAGCGTGTTGTACTCGGTAAGATGTTTGGAGGTCATTACCTTCCAACTAGAGTAAAAAGTATACGCATCAGTCCAAAACCCCAGATTTTTTCGCAGCCAAGTAATCTAAAATTATTAACTTAAGATTGTTCATAACTGCCTGGATATGGCGATTACTAATGTGATGTACCATTGTAAATACATCAATAAATTCGTTTTGCTCCTACGAAAATCTGCTGTTGTGTGGTAGATATGCTCAATTTTAAACGATTCTCACCGATATCTCAGTGCCGAAATGACGTCAGGCTACAGAAACAACCATCTTCGGTTAATCCGGATCTTCGCCTAAACCGGATAAAATCTCCGGTCAAATCGCATCTGGATTAACCGAGGTTTACTGTATTTGATTTATTTTATCAAAATGAATTTTAAGGTTATTTGATCAAGAACGTGCAAACAATATTCTAACGGTTTTAACTAGCTATGCAAACTAAAGTTAACGTTACTTTAACTTTAATGCTATCTGGGTTCTGTAACTTTATAATGCTTTCTGAGATTCTTTTCTACGACGAACTATCTGTAGGAGTTTGTCCATTAGGATAGTTAATACAGTAACTTTAACTGAGGGCAACTTTTTCAACATAGCAAAAAAATACCTTCTGTTTAACGTTGAGAAGGTCTATCAAAAATTACTGTTTTGTCGATAGTATAAGCCGATTCCTAAAAAATTATGTTATTTAGGTTTCATTAGTAAGATTTGTTAAATAAATTTGATTATCAAAATTTGTTAAATAAATTTGATTAAAAATGTCGTAACTACGTCAACCTGGCTAGCCTTATACACGACTTTCAAACCTTAGCAAAAAACTTAAATGAACTATTTTCAACGTTTATTGGCGAATTGACAAACACTTTAATGTAGGCTACATACACAAGGTTACAAATGCAAAAGGCTGTATGTGAGCTATCAGCTCGGCCAATAATGTCTAGGTTTCTGTTGAAGATAAATATACATTGTCACCGACGAGGAAGCCTCTGACGGCGAGAATGGAGCTCTCCTGCGAACTCTACACAATTCACCAAAAGTTCACCGACTTGAACCAACCATCACGTGTATGCACTGTTGCCAACTAACCTTCGTACTCGGCGCCAAGATATGTTTCATGAACGACAAAAATAATACTTTAAGCTTCCACAAATACAGAAAAGTAATCCTATCCCAGGGGCGTAAAGAGTTTAGATGGCGCCCGGGGCAAGAAGCAAGTTTGGCGCCCCCATGCTCGAACCTAAGGTCTATAGGGAGTAAATTCATTGTATTGAAGTACTTGTGAAACTGTTGGGACTTTTCGGCGTTCCTCGCAGTGATTCGGCGCCCGGGAATTGTGGCCCCTCGCTACGCCCCTGTCTTATCTCACATGTCTTGTTATTAGTCGACGACGGCATAATTCCATTGCAACACCAAGCACCACTAATTCTAATTAAAGCAGTGAATTCAGTGGCTGCAAGGCCACAAGCAACTAAGTGCATCGCGAACTTCGTTGTTTCAGCAATCGTCCGCACCAGCTAGGGCTGATCTCTACTTACTCCAAATCCCAGAGAAAAAGCAGTTTTGGGCTCCGTGCGCCACAGTGTTTGCAGCCTTGTGGTGAGGCAGTACTGGAGCTTTCACCTCGGATTGTGTAGCAGGCAAAACCCAGTGGATGGCAGACTTTAATTATAAAAAATTATTTAGAATTAAAAACTTTTAGAATGTAGCGAATGTACACGTAGGATGATTATCGTGCTTTTTGAACTTGGTGCAACTGTCTCCATGTTGAAACAAATTCCGCATGTTTCTGGTAATCAGCAATATTAAAAGCACTGTTTCAATTGCACCAGCACTAGGGTGACCAGATGGCCGGTATTTTACTGCTAATCTAGTAGAAGCTGGTATTTTAAAAAATAAATAATTTGCCGTAACTTCAAAAATAACTAACGCAAAACTTCTCAAATTATATTGACTCTAGTAGTGAATCTTGTCAGGACAGTTCTATCAGCAGTTTATTTGCTGCAATCCTTGGTGCGATTATCACGTCATACACACACCGAAATGCATGGGGGCAATTAGGTGGGGGACGCGTCCCCCCATTTTTTCAGACAGAGGGGATATAATATGCCATGTCCCCCACATTTTCTCTTTAGGTTTCGTAATATGTTGGTTTCACACCAACCTGTCCCCCCCACATTTTACAAAATTGTGCCCATGCCGAAATGTAACGAGCCAGCCAAAATACGGGCAAACTATTAATTGTGGCTTAACAATACTGATTGTCTCTGTTTTCCCTGTGCCGCTGGCGAAATACGACACAGCTTAGATCTGGCGCTGTTGACATATCAAAATGGCCGGTATTTTTACAAAACGCATCTGGCAACCCTAACCAGCACCACTCCCAATGTTTACTTAAACCCATGTTTCAGTAGATAGCACTGCATCTTTAACATGCCAATATTACGCTGAAACCTCAGAAAACGCCACATAAACTAACGTCGTGCCTATGACTTCGTTATATGACGCTTTAATGGCATGGCTGAATGGACGACCTCGCCCCCCAGCTCGTGGGCTTTCACGAAAAATTCAAGGGTGAGCAAAAACATTGATTGTGAACATATAAAATGCTGTTGAATGCCTTTATAACCTTGTTTTCTCAAGAGCTGGTCCCACAAGTGCATCAATCTACTATCATCAATTGAAGGTTGACTGAATGATATTGCTATTTTCAGGACATAGTTTTTCAAGGTAAGTAAATCCCTTAACGAGTTACATGCCAGCCAGGGTTTGTGATTCGCACAAACTAACCTTCATAATCGATGACATTTGCGCAACGCACCTTTTGTTCAAAATTATTAAGGTTGGTAACTTTTGGTGGAAAGTAATGTTAGTATCCGCCACGATGACAGGTAAGCAACTTAATAGCCCAATGTTATCACTTACGCGGGCAAGATGACCAGCAGAATATATAATTAACTACCCAAAGCAAAGCGAGCGCCTGCAAGTTTCAGAAAACACCAACTTCCGACAGGTTAATGCTATTAATACTACCGTTTGGACATCCGTTTTCAGAGTTATGCTACACAAAACCTAGAGTTTATTATTGCAGTGCTAACTAGAACCGTCGCCGAGTCTTCAGTAGGGGCTTTTGAGCTTTGTTTGGGGGGCTGAGCCGACCAAAGCTTCCCCGTTCCGACGGGACTGAAGCTAACATCTGCTTCCGCGCTTTAAAAAGTGCACAGGTTGAAGCTATCTGTTGAAGTTATGAACATGTCATGTTGATTCTTACGACTTATTTCTCGGCAAGTAATCATTTGGAGAACTTCGTGATGTGGTCCCTTTGTTCTCCAATGACGTAGCCTGTTTTAAAATAAGATGACATATTGATCTCACCTACTATAATTCCATCAACAACTCAGGCTTCGCCATAAACCACCTGGTATAACAACATACGTCCTAAGTCCTTCCCCACCTTGCCTACAGAAAGTTAGGCGCCAGCCCCAGCGTTTGTATTTTTGAACAACAAACGTGTTTGTTGTTCAGCTAAGCATCTCCCAACACCAAAGTACGAGGGCCAAATGCTAAAAAATACACATTTTATTTAGAATTAAATAAAATATTTCAATGCTGAAGTGAGGAAAAACTGTTCGAGGAAGACTTCAGAATCGAGCACAGCGATGTGCGCGGCTCGACCGATCATTGAGTTTGCCGTGCTGGTTTGAAGCTTGTGCACGACGTGGAACCTGCCAACCACAGATCAAACGTGTTACGGACAACAGCGAGGTAGTAAACTCGAAAGACATGTCGTTGTCTACATCAAACTTAGGACATTGGTTTGTGCGATTTCGTTTCTTTGTAGAGCGGCGACGAAGCGTTGGCGACTCGATTTTATGCACTGTCAAACCGGACACCACTCTAGCGTTTTTCCAGCAAATCACTTCCATGTGGTGATCACTAACGACAGATGCTGCAGCACACGACGTTTCAGCAGAAAAATAAGTGTTATTTGAGGAACACAGCGGGGAGCTCTGCAGCTAAAAACGCTGTATAGTACACGTTTCCTTAAATTATGCTCCGATAAAATGACATTGTATTTAGGTAAACCAATGGCCAAGATAGATATTAAGATATTAACAAGATTGCTCAAAGCAACTTTCTTCATAAAAAATCATACGCACACATGCAACTTTCCAATTATTTGTTAGTATACCGTATTTATTTGAATGGAAGCTGCGGCTACCATTTATTTTTCTTACCATAATAAATAACGGGTGACTTTAGGTCAGTAGAAAATAACAAAAATTGGACAATCAATACACAAATAAAGCATTACTTGGAAGAAATTCTGCCCGTCTGTTGTTCATAGAAGCACTATTTCGATATACCTGATTCAACACGATGCTTCGCACTAATCCGATACAGCCAATTGCCCTGACCCAAATTCAATGTTTGCACTGGCCTTACCGATAATCCGATTAACTGAACTTCGGTTGCTTTACAAAGTCAATCTTTTATGCGGCTTTTGATCAAGGGCGGCTTCTAATGTATCTTTTACTACTCTATGCGGCTTCTAATCAAGTAAATACAGCATCGCGTTTCCATTGCAGTAGACACACAACACAACCAATGCAGCTCTCAGTCCAGCACTCACCGTATCAGATTGATGTCGGGGTTTTTCCAAATCGGCTTCAGCGTGTTGCTAACCATTTCCTGGTAGACTTGCCCTGCAGTTTTTTTAAAACGTTATATAACTATAGCAGGAAATAGCAAACATTTGTCAGTAAACGAAGGCGCTTAGATTGGCGGATAGCAGACCGAGTATTCACTATCACGCAAAACCGAGATTTGTAAAACGATACTCGAGATACAAGCATCGAATTCTTGCATCAGTCATTATTGCTGGTTGACCCGCTGCTGGGCTATCCAAACCGCTCCAGCGTAACTCTTCTTATCACTAAAACAGTTTCTTTTTAAACATTAGCGATGATTGAATTTCAGTCACTGCGAGAAAAACATGAGTAGATTCGGAAGCCGTCCACTCGAATTCGCAGCAGCTTCGCAAGCTTTCTTTTCAACGGACTTAAATATTGTTTATTTTGTGCGCTGCTTCTAATCGTATTTTGATTATAGAAAGTTACTCGGTGCTTGCGCTGTGTGCGCGTTCAAGGCATTGCCACAGACGATACGGCGCCCCTTCGCGTTGTTTTAATTTAGTCGCATTTTACAAGTCAAGCAAACACAAAGCATCTGCAGCAAGTCTCACCGGTTTCTTTGCTTCTTTGAGCCAGCTTGCACATTTCGATCCGAGCTGAGTGGTAAGGGACGTAGCGGTCGTCCTCGGAGGCCACCAACAGAATGTTTTTGAAGAATTCCAGGCCTGCGACAAAGACTGACGTTTCTGATGCACTAAACAGTGGCGTGTAAGCAGTGGGCGTTGTTGAGTCACAAACATCAGAACAGCGTGGGTTACAAACAGCTGTCAACAAGATCGGCCACAGCACAATGTAACAGAACTAATAGATTACGGCAATCAAACTGCAATTGTTACTGCGTATTGCAATAGAAAAACTAATCTTCGGCTGGGTACATCACCTTTTCTTCGGCTCAGCTTGTACAGAAAGGTTTTCCGCAGATCGACATTGTCCTTGAACCCCAGTTGCAACAGACAGTCAGATTTTTTCCACTTTTGAATTAGCCACATTCCTGTACAACACGCAGAACCGGTCTGTGAGCAGCTCACGAAGACTAAGTCACGCATGAACACTGAACGCATGACAAAGATCTCTTTCACCAATCTCGACTCGTTTACGCTTCACAACTTTGCAGAGTTATAAACGCTATTACGTTTGATGCAAACACGCTGCTTTAACGACTTGCAGCATGCTGTTGGTTTGAAGAAAACGCAATGCGCCATCAAAAAGCTTCAGCTGCCACGCTTTTCATGGTATTATACAGAAACACGAGGCAGTGAAGGGCCAGTTTCGTAAAACAAAGAAACTGCGTCCACACGATGAATCCAGGTATGAATTCAGTCGACAACGACTGTGTCATCTTGGTGGAGACTAATTACTCGAACGTAGATATGTGCAAGTTTGAACCATCGCAAAGTAATGGTCAGCACGATTAGATAGGATGATTCAGGCATTATGCCGAACGTTTCACTTTTNAGAAAATCGATNCCTTTCTTAATAAGATTGTACAAAGCAATAGGTTTTGAAAATAATGGCATGTNNGAGCTTTTCTGACAGCACAAAAATCTGAGATGTCAAAATTTTCTAACCGTTCAGGTCCGAGTTGTAAGTCGGGCCGGGTTCAGGCTGGGCTCGGGCTTACGTTTGTCAAAATGGTTCTGGCCGATTTCGGGCCTGCAAACAATTGTCTTTCGCAACGACACACTTTTGTCGCCAATTGCTGTTGAAGCAATGGAGTTGATCAGATCTTCAATAAAAACTGATTGTGAATTGTTTAGTCATGTTTACTTTGCTACGCCAATTGTTTAGTCATATGCCGCAGTTGCGCACATCTTGACTCACTCCGTAAATTTGGCTTTCGGGCCCAAATCGGGCGTCCAAAACAAATGTCGGTTTCGGGCTTGTGATTTCGGGCTCGGGCCGGGTTCTGGCTTCAAAAGGAGGCCCGTTTACAACTCTGGTTCAGGTTGCTAAGCACAACTCATCTTGAGACTGACGAAGTTTTTGTTCATTGTAAGCTTCGTGATGTGATTTTGACGACGAAAAACATCTCGAAAAAAGACTTCATTCTTCACCAAAAGTCATCTCAACAGGCACATATCTACTCCCTTCTCATATTCGAAGTCGAGCAGACAACCCATTTTTGTATAGTTGGCGAGTTCTAACGCTTGAAGCAGTAACCATGACGGCTTGTTCTAGTTTACGCCATTTCGAGTATTGAACCAAAACGTAAACTTTTGGTATTTGGTTTTACAAAAATTTTATGAAAAGATGCCTTCACTTTGAAAAAATCTGCTGAAAACCAGATTCTTCTGCAAGATTGCTACAGTAACGCCCAATTATTGAGATTATGAAAAGTTGATTTCAAACAAGCTTGTAAATTAAATATTTTTGCACTAATACCGCCAGAATAGTTTTAGTTAACTGAGAATCAGTTGTCATCACAAGGAAAGTTTATTTTGAATGTGGAAGCCCAATTTTGAAAAATCTTTAAGTTTTTCAGCTGTACCGATTTGTTGAGGCAAACCAAAAACTTGCGTGGTGTCAAACCCTTGATTTACGCATCTTCGACGAGCACCCTGAAAAAAACGCACATGCTTTTATCAAAGCATGGCACCGAAACTTTGCCAGAAGCAACGAAGATTGCGAGAAAGTAACAGCACAACTTACAGTTTGGATATATTCATTTTACTTGTTTTTGGACCTTGTTTTTGTTTTACTACTAGGTCCACACCAATGAAGCACGTTTTCGATTATTCTTTATACTTGGTTTCCTGGCTCACGGCTTGAACTTTCGTTTAACACAGTCACTGCCGTTAACTGTTCCGATCGTTTTCACTCCCGAGAAGGGATAAATGCCTTTCCATACCACTCCCTCCCTGCAAGGCTTCACAGTAGTCGGATAACGCTTGCTAACGTGCCGGGCGGGCTGCCCGAGTTGACCCACACATTTCGCCGCTGTAAAGATCGTCACATGTCTTACCAGTGTTGACAATTGTGCTGCTGTTGAACATCGAGCCGAGATGAGGCGATGAGAGCGATAAAAAGGTGTGAAATCTTGATTGCAAGTGCTGAAGACGGCTGTCTGTGATCGCTGCTCTAATCACCAAGCCACCCAGCGAATGCCCAATGAAGCTGAAAAAGTAATGGCAGACGTGAAATACTGATGGGAACGATGAACGTTTCCAATAAGTAGTCTTGAGTTCTACAGTGAGATTTCCAGTGAAATGACCCGTAGATACAGACCATCAAAATTGGGGCCTATAGGTCTACAACCAGCCGCACTATCAACTTAAATTAATGGTCTGATACAATTTTTATCAGCATTTCGGCAGAAAACGTAAAAAAAGTTTTTGAAGCTCGGCGAACATACAAACTTTCGTTTGATTCAGAATTTTTGCAAAAAGTGGAGGGAATTATTTACTGAATTTTGACACTCCAGTCACACTGGGTGTAACGAAACTAAGTTACTGTATGATAAACGTGGTTTCAATTAATCGAGAAGATTGGTAAACGCAACATTCCACAAATACAACATTGCCACACGACAGCTAACGATTTGAACACTGAGGAACGAACAGTCGGCGTTGAATTGCAACCAAACCATGAACGCACGTTGCCGTTGGCGGATGAATATCACCCACGCAACAAAGCAACTCTAATTCACCGCAGCAGGCGTAGTACGAATGGCGCCATGTTTGTTTTTTGTCCTACGCAAAAATATACGAAAAAATAACTATCCTCGCAGAAAGCCTTTAATGAGTCCTTGCTCATCTTTACATCTGTGTGACTAACATCGACTTTCTTCCATCGTGCGAACAAAGTTACCCACTTGATTGTGGCGTAGGCAGTGCTGCTAATGATGTAAATAGGGCCGTGCATAAGCTCCTACATCTGCTCACCTGATCCGCCTTGGGTGGCTTTCGTGAGAATAATGGAAACTGATGTGATCCAATATTTCGGCGACGAGTTTCTTCGCAAGTACATCTATTGAACCATACGTGTCCCTCTCGTTGACCTGAACATATAAAAAAACATGACCCTTCACTAAGTGACAGAGAAAAAGGAAAAATCGAAATACAGATGTTTCCGCGTGGCCAGGCACAAACGGCATGCTTCAAACACGGATGCTATGAAAAATAATTCCATAAAAATATCCTGGATGGGTTCGATCTGCAGTACCATTTAGTTGAGGTAAGCTGATTGATTCTTTAACAAAACACAGCAATTTTGGTTGCTTACACAGTAAGCATCCAAACATACTCGTTTCAAATTTGAAATAAATTCAACAAAACAAGGAATAAAATAACTTTGAAGTGTTGGAAGTATTTTGGAATATTTTTTTTCACTTCGAAAATCGTGAGCACATAATACGAATTCGGCGCCTTGCTTTGAAAAGGCTTTTCAAAGACTTGCTATATCTGAAGTGCATGTTTTACAACTTGTTTCAAATTTTTGCTAAGCAGATTTGGCATAAACAAGAAACATGCCAATTTTGAAGATTGCCCCACTGTTTAACACAAGAAAAGATCAAGTATGTACTTTCCACGACGGGTGTAAGCAAGGAATCGATCAGCAAATTTTTAATAGGAAATCGATTTCACGTAAAATTACGCATCCTCA
>JGI24159J19872_10014464_pt1 | contig 10206 bp, 9 predicted proteins | sample Ectturendosymbi4_FD_19872 | JGI IMG/M metagenome (IMG submission 19872) | reverse complement strand
GTTCGCAGCGATTGTTGTGCCACCAACGAGGGTGAGTACAATTCCAAACTTAGGGACGCTCAGTCCAACAAATATCACCGAAAGCATCATAGCGGATCGAATAAGGCAGCGCTTGAATGAACACTCTGGAGAGAAACATAGAAATGGTGAATCCTAGTGGATAATGTTATTGCTGCTGAAAAAATATAACATAAATCAAACAGAAATGAAAGATGAGGCAGCACACTGAAAAGCAGCCTCTTGTAGTGTTTTTTTTATCGATTTTGGACAAAAATCGTAGAAGTGGCATGAACAACGTCCCTCTGAGTATTTGGCAGAGTTACAACAATCATATCGACTTTGAGCCTAATCATAATTTCTTGTGGATCTGCAAATGAGGTTAATGCTAAGTCTCATGTTGACTCTGTTGAAGATTAATTTTGAGTGTACGAGTATATCGAAGAAACCTTTTGCGAAGTCACAGTTATTGATATTTGAATAAGTATGGAACAGACGCCTAGGATATAAAGAGCTCATCGTGCATGAAAAAGCATAACCTTCGAATGCATTTTGAGAACTCTCTGCATAATTTTCAATACGTCTGTTGAGTGGTTATTCCAGTATTGCGTAACAAAACTGTTGCATACCGTCCATATAAGCTCAGTTGATCTGCATTAGTTGTTTTCTTTTTTCACGGGGTATGGCAAAATTTCTAAATGACAGCAGGCATGAAAGTCCCAAATGAAAAGTACTTTCGCAAAGGTTCTGTAAATGCGCATGTAGTTACATAATAGATCATAACCTACAAATAAATGATTTTTTTGTACGCAAATGTAATTTGTCGAATGTTACGACGGTTTTATCGTCCGAAGTCCGCGATAAACGTCTCCACATGCATGGAAATACGCAAAAGAAATTAAGCGGAACAACGAACCAAGCAACCAAGATGATGACCTGACGTACGCTGCGTCGTAACCCTAAGCCGCACGTGACTCCAGACACAAGAACAGCAGAACCAAGTTCACGAGACTGGCACTTAAGAAGATTTGGACAACAGCGACTTGCCGATCGGGTTCAACAGTTCACATATGAAGCACAAACTAAAGTGGGGCCCTCTGGAACCTCCCAATCTCACGCTCGTGATGCATTATCCTTTGTTTTACGCTATCGTGTGTGCGACATACCTTAATAAGTTTTGTGTCTGACTGTAACACGATCATGTCTGCGCAGGTGCAACAAACGGAAAAACCTAATCAAACTTTAGTGCTTCTGTGTACTCGCTATGAAATATCGCTGTATCTCGCTAAGTGGCAGAATGCGCTTCAAAGGCACGGCTAGTTGACTGCTGAATGGCGCTGTCGTCGTGACGCTAAGAAACCCGTTGCTTATGAAATGTTGTCCCTGATCTAATGGCCTGCCAACCTTTTGGCGCACATCTTCCATCAGGTAATTTGTGCTGTATCGTATGTGATGTATAGTTGTGGACATTACAGTCTCAAGAAATTTGCTTCTTTCATTCACATTTCACTGCACTACATACATTCATTTGTTCCTTATACTTTTTCTTAGGCTAATACATGAGTTCGAATCTGCGAATGCCGTTATCACGTTTGCCTTAACGCTCAAAGAATACGTTCATGAACGAACCATGAATCTCAAGCTTGCCTTTCATATCTATTCTGTAAAAGTCAGACTGGCTTGGACAAGTTTCTGTCATCGCGTAAACGCTGTCTTGTAACAAACACCGAAGAAAAGTCTGCTCTAAGTATGCAATGGTTCAACCCTGAGTTTCAATACGCGCGAATGAAACCTGTTGGGGCAGGTCGCTGGCTTAGCCATGCGTAAGATGATAAACTTCATCATAAATTGTTAACCCAAACGGAGGCAACCTCCATTACAGGAATGACCTAAAACCCAGGGTGTTCCAAAAGATTTGTATTACGTGAGATGTATTACGTCTGAGTAACCACAAACTCCAGGTGTTGAAATTAGACAGGCTTAAATTTGGTAAAACATTATGATATGTTCCTAAAAGTTAGATTGAGGAATTCAAACGCAAAGGGATTTTATAAAAGATTTCATAAGTTTGACGTCTATTCGTGGGACTTTTTCGGGCTTTGCACAAATGCTTCTTTCGAATATCTCTTCCGCTACTAATAATCATTTCAGAGCCTTTAGCCCTACACACAAAATATTCCTCTTGGAAATTTCTGTGCCACTTCCTCATCTGTACTGCAGCTTGTGCTTTGTTACGGTAGTCTCTTACAAATGCTTTCTGTACATGTACAGAAAAGACTGCGATCTTATTGGACTATGTTCGTACATACTCTAACACGTGAAACGCCTTTTCTATTGAAGTGAATGCCAGTTATATACCTCAAAATATAAAATACACATAAATCATAAAATTTTGAGTTGTTTCTACAATTCCTACTAAAACTGAGATAATTTGAAATCATTTCTTCAAATTAATACATTGCAAAATGATAAAAAATCTGTTAGAAAACCGTGCACACCTGCAAACGGGAAAGGGTCGCATCCAAGTTCATACACGCAAACAACCTGCACAACACAAAAACTAATGCAAAAATTATAAGCTAAACAACGCTTTGCTTTTCAAGATTCATCAAAATACTTACTGTCATCCATTTGCAAAAGCTTGTCCATATCTTGGTTGATCACGTTCACACTCATTATAACACTCATAGCCATATGACCAGAAATGAGAACCAATGCAGTGTTTACAACCCATCCAGATCTCATAAGGTTCAAGATGTTGCTGCTTTCAATCGCATCACCCATAATGGCAAAGCACGTCACAGAAACAGCAAGGTATGTTGACAAAACACCTTCAGAATGTACAAACAGCAAGTATTTCAGGAATCCCTGGATGATACACATGCACTCGGGCTCATCCAAAACTTCATTTCACACTGGCAATTGAACAAACATAAATAAAACATGGTCAAATTTTCATGCAGAAGAGTTTTTTCACGTTGCTGAATAGCCTTTTCTTTCCGAGCAATATTATCTAAGAAACCAGCATTGTTCGTTATGTTCCGTATGGCAATACTGACAGAGCGAAAAGACACGCAATTACCAAAATTGGAGATTACAGTACTTACAGCCCAAGCCCAGAACGACAGAAAAATGAAAATTTTCAGGTTTTTTCATGTCCACTTGAATGCTTGGAAAAAAGAACATGCCACCGAAAGCAAAAACTACAGTCCCGAACGCTTGAGAAAAGCTGGAAAAAGTCGGGTTGCTAATCCCATGGTTTCGACGAACACCAGATGTCTGGAAATTGATTGTAATCTGTTATTTGTTTTGCCATAATATAGTCAGCCCTCTTTCCAGTTTTTGAACAATATTAATTTTGATAGCGTTTCGGATCTCTACAACCGCAAACTTTTTCACAAGCGTACGAGACGGGGAATGGATGTGTCCAGCATTTTGGAAGATGATTTCTATGGTCTTTCATGCAAGTTCAACAATCTAAATTTTGCTAATGTACTTGACACACCAAATTTTTGTGCAAGCACGATGCTCGGGAGCATCTGGCAATTGATCAATACGTTTATAAGCCATTTGCTTTACGAATAGGTTATACAGTATTTACAAATGGAAACTTGTACAGGAGCTCAGCAGTTTTATAAGACGTAAAGCTATAGTAAACGTGAAACTGCGTTGTTTTCAAAATACCCGAAAGCTTCAAAGCTGGTTCTCGGTTAGGACCGACAAGTTTTACTCAACCGTTATAACGTTGTTTACATGTTTACGTGCTCATGCGGTGCCTCCTACATCGGGCAAATGCAACGCAGTTTAATACATCGTATAGAAGAGCGGCCAAGCTCGTCAGTCTGCAGGCACTTGCAAGCCAACCCAGATCATCGGGTTGACTTTCACAACCCCGAGGTCACTGGCAGTGACAACAATTGGCGGCGGCTGCAGATTCTTGAATCTTTATTTATTCAAGAACCAGTCCCGTCGCCACGGCGGGGCGTTGGTGGGCTTAACCCCCCAAAAAAATCTCCAAGACCCTCCAAATTGAAAGTGAAACACTATAAATAAGTGGAATTTTGGTTAATTTTGTAATGTCAAGCCCCCTCGCAGAACTGCAAAGCCCCCCTATTGAAAACTTTCTGGCGACGGTTCTGTCAAGAACACAAACCAGAGCTGAATGCAAACAGCCCATCGATGCCTCTGTGCATTTTTAACTTGTGACAGCTTCATGCCTCGCTCATAACGTCAGGCGCCATCACCATCGGCATGTATCCAACCGAGTCACACGACTACCTACCTATGCTTCGCGCCACTACGTCGCAACTGTAACTGCCTTTCGCGTTTTTCATTTTTCACAGCGTTTTTCTCCTGGCTGACAATAACGACTTGTAGCAAAATCACTGCAGTTCAATTGCATACGCACTGACGATGGTAGCAGGAGTTACTGAAACCTCTGCAACATATTGTTTATATCGTTTTCATTGGCCGTTATTTTCATTATAAGGCTATTCACCACTTCTACTTCTACTTTTCGTGTGCGAAACCTCTACAGTTCCAGATTTGCAGCAAATTTCCTTTCGTGGACATTTTCATAAAGTAAACACTCTATTTTTCTCCAACCAACTTTTCACTCTTGCAAGTGCCCCGGTATGACTGGGTTGTTCTCATTTGATTTTCCAGATAAATGTCAATTTTGCATACATTTCTCCACGTCAAGGGAGCTCACAATAATTTTGAAAGAACCGATGGTTGGTTGTCCAACCACTCAGTCTGTAAATCATAGGTGTAGGATAGGAGCAGGCAATTTTTTGGGGGTGCAAAGGATATTTTGACAAAATTTCCCCAAATTTGCCGGTCAGCAAGGCAGACAAACTTTCTCGCTGCACATTTTCTGTAGCTGCTTATACATTCTGTTTTCCTCTACCATGTTACCATGGACATGAAAATAGAAAATTTGGTACTTGAAATTTGGTTCTTAATAACCCAGCTGAAAACAGTACCCTAGGTTATGCAAGAACGTTGTCAGAAGCCAGCAGGCTCAGTGAGCCTGCTGTTCCTGAGTCAGTACTCTGAGCATCTGCCTCACACTTCTGAGGTTTGTCGTTCCATTCACATTCCAGCTGTTACTATCAGCAACAAACCTAACATCTTCCTAGCTCGGAATGGGACAGTTCGGCGCCGCCGTTTCGGCGATGAAATGTGAAATGTGTTTTCCTTTGCAATGCCACCAAAGAGCAAAAGTTCGCACGCACTGCCGTTGTCTGGTAAGCGTGTAAGCACAAGAGTCAGTCTAGCACTTGTCCCAGATCATTCCAATTATGCTGTATTTATTGCGATTCATGATGCATACCTTGGATTTGGAAGTGCCATTACTGCATATTCGTACACCGATAGGCAACCGACGGCAAAAAAGTAGGATATATTCTCAGATTAGCTGTGAAATGCAATCAAAATGATACCTACGTGAAAGATCAAGCAATAGATGCTGCCCAGGCTTAACTGTTGTGTAAACTCACAAACGCCTCATGCCAGCAAAAATAAACGTCACAAGCCATATTTCTTTACACACGTAGTTACGGTCGTACTACGTTCTTCCAAAATCCTGACGGACAGGAAACTACACTGGCTACTGGCCATCAGGATGACAACAAAAACACTTTTGAAGCAAATAACCTTTGCAGTCTAACCTTCAAAGTGCTTCAAAAACACATTTTTTTCGCATAAAACATTTGCGACCACCATCGCCGAAACGTCACGTCGTCGCAACGGCGGCGCTGAACTGTCCTAGACCGTCCTAGCTGAGGACATTTATGCAACATGCAACAAAGTGTACGGCAAACTGTGCTCACCCAAACACTGCAGTTAAAATTTAAAAAATAACTTTTCTGTACTTGCCTGGCATGGACTCTACTATCATGAAGTAGGTGCTCTGCACCGGATTCTAGCAGTGTGCAAATAAGAAACCACATAAATAAAATGTCTTTTTCCCAAACTTTCAAGTGAGTCAGTTACTCATCAACTCCAACATACTAAAACACGAAGTAGCTAGAAACAGTTTGTTGATTACATACAGTATATATTTTAATGTTTTTTTTCATGGCATAGTATACTTTCATTTATGATATACTCAATATAAAGCAATGCAACTTCATTACTATGGTTAAAAATGTCTAAACTTCTTTGCCCAATTTTTTTGAGATTATGCTCAAATTTTCGACAAATTAAAACTTTTGCGGGTAGCCTTGCACTCCCAGCTCCAACAACAGTGCTGAAAATGCTATAAATTTTCAAATGTCCGAATGTGCGCATCTTCTGGACGACGTTTTACTATAGATTCGCCCGAAAAAAATAAAACCACAAATAGCACTTATTATCACCTGTGCTACTCCCACAATAATTAATATCGCAGTAACAGCCGTACAAAAACCAGCGACAACTGCACTCAGCCAAAAATCCTTAGGAGAACGGAGCCACGTCAAAGGAGTAAGAGTCGCACCGGTGATCAAGATCAAATAGCATGCAGGCAGCTCAAAAACACCAGCGTTTGTCATCAAATTGAAGAGGTTTTCAGATAACAGCAGTACCGAAACGACAGCTGCACAAAACAAGGCAATGTTCATCACTTTGACAGTACTCTTCACAAAAAAACTGCTTAAGTCAAAAAAACAAACACAGTTGTCACAGAAAGAGCTTAAGGATTGAAGAATATTCACAAATTTCAGAATTTTGCCCAAAACATTTTTTGTTAAATGAAGAACTTTTCAGCATAACCTACACACTGCTTATAGTACGAAGTAGGTCAAAGCTGGCAACTTAAGCCTTCCTTTCATCGTGTGTGCAGACTAACTTGCCTATGCCAAAGCTGGTCATATCCACAGAAATTCGGACAGCGTACATTCCCCACTTTCCTGCTGCCCTGAGCCCAATTTCAGCATAAGGATCCGATACTCCGCCATGATACTCAGAATAACGCTTGCGAAGAATCATCCAACAGCAACTGAGCATGTAACCGGTGCAAGTTGCAGCAATCCCGCAAGCAATGATTGTTGGAATTCCTTAAAACAAGACATGAAATCATTATATTCTGTTGTAAATAGCTAGAAACCAACTCAGGAAAAGTATCGACGATTTCAAAATTGAAATGTTTTTTCAATACAATATTTGTTAGAAAAAAAAAACAGACGTACGTATTAAACCTTATCCATTCTTGATCATGGGTGTTGGAATGTGGCAGGGGCCTTGGCCCCTCTGGATTTTGAGAACTAACATTTTGCTAAAAGCTTTAGCCAAAAAAGATTTTTTCTTTGTTTTTGGGTGAAATAAAATTTCACTATTTTTGGCGGCCCTCATGGGCACATCCAAGGCTACCCCTGGAAAAATCTTTCCGACTCTCATGTTTCTGATTCTTTCCAATTTGTTTGCTTTCATGAGCTTAAATAGAAACTAAAATATGCACAAAACCTTATACATCTATAGAGCAGTGGCGTAGCAACCCACTGGCTACTCTGGCTATAGCCAGTGTCGGCACATTCCAAGGGCGGCAAAATCCAGTCGCCTATTGTGAGCAGAGATAATTGAAAAGAGGTGAGGAAATTACTCAGACTGATTAAAATTTAAGATTTCTTAATTTCATCAGCTAAGTTCCACGCCCCATGACAATCTTTTTTGGCAAATGAGGGCGACACAGCCGATATTATTAGCGCCATGGTTACAGCCATGTTATGCTCACCACACCTATCTCTTAATATTATTGCGTAACAATGGCTGCTATTTCAGGAATCTATTCGAAACGCGCCTACTTTCATTGGTCAACGTCCAGCCCAGTGGTTCTCAAACCTTTATGAGCCGTGGCCTCCTTGTACGTTTAGCTGGCGAATACTTAATATATCGTGACACTTGGATTATGGAAATATCACGGCAAAGCTACCTAGCGAAGGTCTCTGTTCGTGGCCCCCAGAGAACCGCTCAGTGACTCCAATGGGGGCTGAGGGCTCCATTTGAGAAACCTTGGTCCAGCCACTACAGTTGTAGCTGGGCTTTTTGAACTAGCTGCCGCAGTTATTTAGAAAGCTCTACAGTAGTTAAGCTATAGTTCTGTGCTTTATTGATAGGAAAGGGAAGTTGCTTACTTGATTAATACTTTCGCTCATGTTATTTATTTATTTATTTTACGACAATCTTGCTACAGGCGGTAGCCTGACTTGTGCAATTTTTTCGTGTCACATCGAGCTTTCAAAATACAGCACGAGTAAATTCCAAAAAAAAAAAACATAAATAATACGCAAATACTTTCGCTTATCCGGTGGAGAATGTTTTAATAGATGACTAAAAGACTGTTTATCTTAGGGCGTTAATGTACGCAGGTTTTGCTGAGAAAATTTGAGCGCTGTATTGCAACGCTGGGAACCCATTAATGGAAAATATTGCATACCAATTGTTTTTAGTCTTATGTCGTCCAAATGAGCTAAAGTTCACCCAACTAATCGCAGTAACGTTTACTACAGTCAGGCCCGTCGCCAGGATTTCGCAGCAGGGGGGCCAAAAATCACAAGGGGGGCACATTTGTAAATACAATATTGAATGTATGCAGCAACCGCCACGAAAAAAGTCGCATGTGACATGTAAACTTTATTCACATTTACCTCGACCCAGAAAGTTATACAGATATGAAATGTTTCACGGTTTCACATCTCTTTCGATGCGTAACTTTGAAATTAGTTGAAACGTTGAATAAAGATGTTGAAATTCGAAAAGCAGTGGAAAAACAAACTGATATTTTAAAGTAGAACATAAAGTAGAATATTTGCAACTTGCCAATCACACAACAAGCAATACTTCAACAACCAACCTGCCCATCCCGTTTTGACAAGCGTATTTGGCAATGTTAATACACCAGTCCCACAAACTGATGAGTACAAGAATAACGCAGCCAAAGGAACTGAAATTCCGTTGCTTGATGCCTGAAAAATCATTCAGTCAATTTCGATGTTATCTGATGTTGAAGAAGGCAATAATCTGATGTTAACGATACAGACACCAGTGACAACACTGCATTCAGTGAATCTTGTTGACTATGAAAACAACGCTGCTTTTGAACCACCTAACATGTTCATGTTTTGGTCACTGGTTTATGCCTTTTTCTTACATGAAAATTCATTACAAAACCACGTGCGTTGTTTCGCTTGTAGAATATCTTTAATCGTCAATTTGCGTGATGTTCTACACTTGCTCTTAGATTTCGATGGACGTAAGAAAGTAGAATTATTGGCATTATACTTTTGTTGCGATAAATAACGAAATGGGTAGAAAAAGAGCACTAACCGATAGGTTTTGAGCAATGATAAACAGTGACTCAAGTTGTCCTAAATTGAAACTAGTGATTAGACTGTCGTAGGTATTGATTTAGCATGAACTCTCCGAACTTTTTGAAGTTTTTTGAGATCTTGCTCCAACTTTCCAAGTCTTTGTAATCCGGTGCAAAACTGGTTTCACGCTGGAAAAATCGAATCTATACTAAAGGTTCTTTCACCTGACCATCACTGTTCTCGTCACTTCTCAGCAATTGTCTTGATTCTTCCATTCTCGTAGACTTTATGCGATATACGGACTGATTTGATGGTTCTTGTCAGACCTCAAAGACGTAGATTTAGGGCCTGCAAAGAAGCTTGGCACCTATTTACTAAAACACTGTAATTTCAAAAAAAAATTCAAAAGTAATTTATATTTGAATAAGACAGGGGATAGTGTTGTATAGTGTTGTAATAGCGTGTGTAATAGCCTAACTTAATACTGTATCAAACAATATGCAACTTGCTGCGGAATACTGATCTATTGATATTGGATTTAAAGAAACCAAGCATGATGAATCATGCTACATGGGGAAAATCAAGTTCAAAAAGAAAAAAAAAATCAATCAACTCTGGCAAGGTACCCAACAATTGAAAGAAACAATGCTCATTCAGAATGAAAAACTGGACAAGCAAACTAATATCACACAAAATCTTGAGAACAAGCTAAACGGAATACAAAAAAGATGGTTGAATATAAAGATAAGTTGAATCAGCTTGAAGAAAAAAAAGAACAACTACGCGATGAGATGGTTCAGAAAACAAATCTGCTTGTTTTCCAACTTGACAGACAAGAACAATACATTAGAAGAGAAAATATTCTTATTTATGGAGTAGAAGAAAATAAAGACGACAACGATGATGGGGAAAAGGTCTT
>JGI24159J19872_10014462_pt1 | contig 10208 bp, 7 predicted proteins | sample Ectturendosymbi4_FD_19872 | JGI IMG/M metagenome (IMG submission 19872) | reverse complement strand
TTTTGTTTAAATAGTGTGTGGTTGATAGTTTGCCACTGATGGACAGGTATTTTTGCAAACAAATTTCGTCATTTTGGCTAGACAATCGTGATGTGCAAGGGCGTAACGAGGTTAGATGACGCTTGGGGCAAGAAACAAGTTTGGCGCCCCCATGCTCGAACCTGAGGCCTTTCGGAAGCAAATTTACTGTATTGAAGAAAGTGCTTATGACATTGTGACTTTTTGGTCCCCCGCAGTGATTCGGCACCAGGGGAATTGTGCCCCCTAGCCCCCCCCTCGTTACGCCTGTGGTGATGTGCAATAAAAATCGGGAAAAATTCCTAAAATAATCAACGTTTCAATTCCGAGCGTCATGATCTTCTATTACATGAACATCTGCAATTTTCGAACACCGTACGGCATTGGTCTTGCACAGACTGCCAACAAAGGTTACTGGCGGCATTTCGGGCTTTTTCGTGTTTTTTTGTGTCATTTTCATGCCTGTTCCACGCGTTTCTTCGCCGTGGACCTGTGTTTGTTTTGCTAATAATAAAACTTTTCNGACATTGAACAAGTTACTTTTTGAAGGTTAGATAAGCTCGAGAATAATTTCTAAATTGTTTTGAAGGCCACTTCTGCTNCGGAAACGTCCCAGTAAGCCTGGGAAATGGTGAGAATGCGAATTAGCCAAAATGTCTATGGTTAACCATGTTTGTTAAAAAGAGTTATCTGAGCAGGTGGGTTTTCACTGCTATGCAGTCATTACATATCCGGATGAACTCGTTCTTGAGCCCACCACCTAAAAAAATCCTGGATCCGCCTATGCGTTCCCCCTGGAAACATTTCTGCTGTCGTCCATAACCCAGCCATGAGTCAAACCACATGCCGACGCTGATTACCGGAGACAGTAGCTCCACCTTAAAGCGTCACCAAGGTTCATAAATGTTCGCATTGGGTACCATTATGATCGGGATGAGATTTCGCAATTGCAACTGAGTGGCAGTCGCTGGCATTCGACATTTTCTTTAAATGTTGAGCCTTGCCTATGACCAGCAAAACAAGTCTGCTCCATTGTGTATCATGTCATCAAAGTTTACAGAATTGGTTTGAAATTCATTGATCCAGTCCCTTTTCTTTATGCATCGTTGTTATACCCTACGTATACTTAACAACATTGAGCACAGTTTATCATTATTTATATGTGTAGCCCAGTTCCAGTGAGTCGTTTGAGGGGTATACCGGTTAGTCTTCTGGTTTGAGAACTTACACGCAATGCTATTGCTGAGCATAACAGACCTTCTCATTTCATTGCTGCTAAGAGTGAATATNTTGAAGTCTCTGCAGTCTCAACTGTTATGATGTTGAAAGNCAATGATAGAGCATAAGTTGACTAGAATTGGTTTCCAAACTATTTATNTGTTTGTCTTTGAATCTTTNATTTGGATTGCATATAGGTGTTGCAGCCACAATTATGCATCACCCTGGGCCAACCAAAGAGAGAGTCGAATTGACGACACTCGGAAGAACAGCAATAGAGATTCCCCATTCGACTACGTTAACTCTGCTATTGCTGCTACGAATTCAACGTAAAATGTGGCGTAATCACGACGCTATATGGGCATAGCTAAAAATTGCCAGTGACAGGAATTTGGATTTAAACAAGATTTTGCTTTGGATTTGCACTATATTTTGCAATATAAATTTTGGATTGGATTTGGATATAAAAAATCTTACATCACTTTATCTGGAAAAGATTAAATAAAAAAACAGGATGAGGTCGACTGCGATGATCACATTGCAGCCTACAAATACTACATGATCACGTTATACAAATATACCACGATAATATGTTAATATAATGTGCCCTGCTGGCCCCTCAGTGAAAGCAAAGTCTCACGTCTACTTATGTGCAAGTTGATCCCGAAAATGCAGCATAACACGACTAGACAGTCAAAATAGAAAATTTGCGCCAATCTTGATCATCACCGAAGCAAAAAGCTCATTTCTTTGTGCGAAAACAGCGTTTGTCCATCAGAGGTTCAAATATTTTGCAAAAATAACTCTGACTCGAGTCTCGTGTCATTGATTGTGACTCGAGTCGAGTCATTCTGTGAAAAGCATGACTTGAGTCGAGTCATCATCGTTCTCAGCGTGACTCGTGTCGAATCCGAGTCACCAAAAATCGTGACTCGAGTTGATTCGAGTGATTAACTCGAGTCAAGCTATCACTGCTAAGCATGTCATGCGTACTGAACTTTTCATGCAACCATTTTAACCAATTGTGCTAGGCTAAAGCAAAATAACTCCAGCAGTGCTTTTGCCTCACGAGACAAATGTAGACACTGTCAATTTTGAAGTCAATGAATGCCATGGCTGCAACTGCACATCACAGTGAGCTTATGATTGATCTTGTCAAGAAGTGCACAAATCTTTTTCTAGGCTATGTGGTATGGAATGTTATAGATGTACGCAATTCTCATATGCTTTAATGCAGATGTACAAATCAAATGATTGCTTACAACTAGCCTAAATGTGTGTAGGCCTACCTGTTGGACTCCATGCAATGACAACAGCTGTTTTACGTTAATTTAAGTAAATTGATAGCAGTAAATGTTTCATTGCATTGTGCCTGAAGCAGCCTACTCCACTAATAAAGCCCCACACGCTACATTCAAAACACTTCATAACACCATTTTCACACAATTTATCTCTCTTATATTGTAAATTTGCAAGATAATAATAGTACATCTAGGAATACTCTCAAGTAAACTGTATTTCTGCTGGCTTGACTGAACCCTCACTGCAGTTTCATTTTAAAGATACTTAGGCTACACTGTTCTCTTGTACATTTCACTAAAAATACCAAATTGTGAATACTGCATACTGCTAAGATAGATAAAGCGCAGAGGTAAACTTTCAGCAACCAACGTAACGACAAAACTAAAAAAATATATTCCTGTGATACAACAGTTGAGTTGGCTATGCGCCAGTCAGAATAGAGCCGGTCAATCTGCCACTATCCCTCATCCTCAGAAGCCTGTACTGAGTAGTTCACTGTGCAATTTAACCAAGAGAAAAGAGTTATGACGTTGTTGCGGCCAGTGGCCCAACTATATGGACAAGTACGTACGGACTGGAACCAGTGATAATTATCACGAAACTTGGCCAAACCTTTAAAAAACAAGCAAAAGTCATCAAAATTACGTGAGATTTGCCAAATTGCAACACTATGCAGCACATAAATATTAGCAGTGATTCACAATACAATCACAACAGAGGCTCTGTTTCAACAAAACACACATCGAAGCGGTGCACGAAGCAACTGCAACGGCATCAGTGTTGAAGTCCAGAGGTAATTAACACCCGCAACTGACACGATCCGGGCTTTTCAAGTTATAATCAGCCATAACTTAAGACCGGATTTCGCTAGAGCGTCAATGAAGACACGGTCGGATTCGGAAGTCGTGCAGCAACGGATCTTTAGATGTATGTAGCACGCACTTGCAGTGATAGCTTGACTCGTATCAACAACTCGACTCGACTCGAGTTACGATTTTTGGCGACTCGGACTCGACTTGAGTCACGACGAGAAAAATGGTGACTCGACTCGAGTCACGTTTTTCACAGAATGACTCGACTCGAGTCAGAGTCATTTTTACAAAATCTCTGAGCCCCTGATGGACAAACCCAGTTCGTTTGCACACAAAGAAATGAGCATTTTTTGCTTCGGTGATGATCAAGATTGGCACAAATTTTCTGTTTTGCCTTTCTAGTCGACGTCGTGCTATGCCACATTTTAAAGATCAAGTGAGCATCCCAGCGTGTCAGTGGCTGCAATCCACAGTTGAAGTTCGTCTTGAGCTTGTGAAATGGGGTAGTAATCTTGCAACATGATTATGCCGCAAATGGGCATAACGATGAATTCGCAGCAGTTGTAGAAGAGTGAACCTAGTCGAACGGGGAATCTCTATTGCTGTTATGCCGTGGGTCGTCCGTTCGATTCTCTCATTGGTTGGCTCAGGGCGATGCATAATTGTGGCTGCAACACTCATATATAATCCAACTCAAAAACAACCAAATAATGTGGAAAGCAAATGAAGTAAAACCAATAGCTCACAATATCATAACAATTGACACTATGGAGACTTCAAAATGTTCACTGTTAGCAGCAATGCAATGAGAAGTTCTGTTATACTTAGCAATAGCGTGTAAGATATCAAACCAGAATACTAACAAGTATGCAACACAAACGGCTCAGTATATGCAAGGTATAACAACGATGGGTCAAGAATAGGGATTGAATCGATTAACGTCTAACCAATTCTGTAACTTTGATGACATGATGGAAAATGGAGCAGACTTGTCTTGCTGGTCAGAGACAAGGCTCAACATTTAAACCAGTGGTTCTCAAACTTTTCTGCATGTTGACCCCCAATCAAAGTATACAATTTTCTGTAGACCCGGTGGCCTAGCCCAACAGCTACTAATACAAGGAAAGTATGTGTCAAACTGCTGTGGGCTACCACCAGTCTAACAACTGTCGAACTGCGACACATGCACTGCAATATTTTTTGTGACGTAACAAACAGAACAGTTTTCATAATGTCATCACAGTGGATGATTTAATAAAAACTATTCGAATCGAATGTACTTTTTAAGTTTTAAAAGTGGTGTAGCTGAGATTTGATCAGCTCTCTTGATTTTGTTTGATTTGTTGCAAAACGCCGTTTGCATTCCTTGCCCAATTAACAATAATTTTGAATTGGAGGTTTCATTGCTCCAGTAGACCCCAGCAGTTATTCACTGACCCCCTGGCCATTCAGTGACCCCATTCGACCCCATGACTATTTATCGACCCCTTGGATGGTCCAGTTGACCCCTGGGGTCGATATCGACCACTTTGAGAACCACTGATTTAAACAAACACAATGAACAATCTCAACCATGGGCACAATTATGTGGGGGACACATCCACCCCACCCTTTCAGACAGTGGGGACATAAAATGCCTGTCCCCCCACATTTTTCTCTTTATGTTTTGTAATATATTGGTTTCACATCAAGCTTCCCCCTCACATTTTACAACAAAATAGCGCTCATGATCTCAACTGATTTGAGTAACTCTTATCAATACAGTAACCTGCAGTCCCAAACCTGAACCGAAAGTTGCGAAGTTCAAGAGAAAATCATAAATTCCAATCCAAATCAAGTTAAGCAAAAATGATAACATCCAAATCCTTCATAAGATTGGAAGTCACAATGTTTAAATCCTAATCCAAGTACATGTTCATCTCTGGCCATGTTCATGTATTGGGCTTGGACATGCGAAAGACAAGGAAGGATATTTCCTGTGTTGCGATCGAAAAGCTCGAGCAGCAAGTGCGCAAATCTTCACACTGTAGCAGCAAGCAACAACAGAGATCACCTGACGAGATCACTCTGCTATTGCTTGTCCGTGCCATATATATTTGTGTGTTGCTCTTCGCACACATCCTGTTCATGGTGAATCGCACTTTCAACGCAACACCAACTGAGAGGTTGCAACCACATCCCCTCCTTTTTGCAATGAACTGCACTGAAGCCACGTTCTTTTTGTGAAGGTTGCACCTGGCACCACTTTCACGACTGGTCACAGCACCACTTTGTTTTGACTGGAAAGCCCGTGCGCATAGCTTCACACTGCAGCAGCAAGCAACGATAGAGATCCCACGTCGTGCTCATTTTATTTCTGCTTGTTCGTGCCGCATATATATGGGTGTTGTTCTCCATGTACATCCCGTTTGTGGTGAATCGCACATTCAACACAACGCTAACCGAGAGGTTGCACCACTTGCAGCAAAGTTGGGCTAGACTTATTGAAATAATTGAGAGTGAAATAGACAAGTAGGCCTAAAATGCAAATTGCTAAAACTTGGACATAAATAACCTGAAATCAAACTTGCTAAAACAGCATTGGGCGCCATTTTCAAACTAATCGGTTGCCAGTTCATAGCTTGTTGAGCACCATTTTATAATCAGGTGACATTTTATACCATGTTGGGTGCCATTTCATAGCATAAAAAAGTTATACAAAAAATATGAAATTTCATTTTACTCGACATTGACTCGGGCTTGCAAACCAATGACTTGAAGTGACTCGACAGTTCTTGTGACCCGACTCTGACTTGATTTGACCAAGTCACGACTCGACTCGGACTCGAAAAAATTTTAGATAACTCTGACTCGAAGGCTTGTGACTCTGACTCGATAAAAATGACTCGGGCACATCACTGTTCATAGAAGCAATGAAAGAGTGAACGTAGTCGAATGGGTAATCTCTATTGCTGTTGTGTTGAGACTGCAGAGATTTCAAACTATTCAGTGTTAACAGCAATGAAATGAGAAGGTGTGTTAAAATCAGGAATTGCTTTAAAGATATCAGACCAGAAGACTAACAAGCATGCAACACAAAGGACTCATTGGAACTGGGCTACACATATAGGATAAATAATGATGAACTGTGCTAAATGCTATTAAGTATACGTAGGGTATAACAACGATGAGTCAAGCAAAGGGTTGCATCAGTGAATATCAAACCAATTCTGTGAACTTTGATGACATGATACACAATAGATCAGACTTGTTTTGCTCGTCATAGACAAGGCTCAACATTTAAACAAACACACTAAACAATCTCAACGGATTGAAGAAACTCTAATCAATAGACCAACTGTAATCTGCAGTTCCATAACTGAACTAAACGTTGCGAAGAAGTTCAAAACAACATCATCACTTTCAATCCAAATCTGGTTAAGCAAAAATGATAACATCCAAATCAATCAAAATACTATAATTTTTCAAGATTTAAATCCTAATCCAAGTAGCCTACAAGTTCGTCTCTGGTCATTTGCATTTATTGGCAGAGGTGGGCAACCGCTGCTTCATTAATAGCGTCGCTACCGCTATTTGTTAAATCTAATAGCGGCGCTTCCGCAGCCGTTCCTGAAAAAAATAGTAGCGAGCTATCGCTACCGTTATTCGCTACCGCTCCTTTTGCTGCACTTAAAAAAATTTTTGGTCTTGTTTTTCAGACGTAGGATTTATTTTGTAAAACCTAGCCCTGAAATGTTTTTTGTAAAAAGTTGTTAAAGAAAAACGTGATTTGAAAAAAGTAGTCATTCAACAGTTATGATACAGGAAAAAATATTTTTCAGTGCATGCACATATAAATGAAATACAGACTGCAGAAACGCCCATATAGAGTCCATTTGGCTTTGTCAGTCGATTGTTGTAGGCTAGCAATGGCCTTTACCAATGCAAGTTTCGCGCTGTGTGTACAGTACTGAACAGAATGGTCAAGCAATAAAAAATAAAATCTGTTTTTCACAGAATTTAATGCGCGTGTAAATTGAATTAGGCCCGCAACCAGAGTGGGGCACAAACCGGGCTATCAAAGCCTCTCACGGAATTTTTATGCATTACTTTAGATTTTCAAAAAAATGTTATGTTGATCGATGTTTCATGTGAACCCCCTGAACAAATTACCGACTACTTGTATTTTAAACTGAGGTCCTTGTTTCTGCGTGGTTCAATTTATTCGCGAGAGTAGTTTTATGCAGAACGTAGTTTATATAGCCTTCGTGCAAAGAATGGTTATTTAGATATTCGAGAGCAAATTGACCAACCACCGTATCCTTAACATTCCAGCTTGTGAAAGTGCAGCCTAAGTGGCGGTAGGAGATTGAGCAGACGCGGTGTAGCATGCTCGGAAACCTAAACCTTCAAGTGACCGGAAGTGTGACTTGGCAATGTCCACAGATTATGCGAACCTTTTCAGCAGTTTTCACTGATGTTGAAAACTAAAAAATTATTGTGAAGCAATAAACATAGCGATTGTACGCACAACGCGAGTTTTACAGTTTTACAAAGTGTTTTGGTGTTTGGCAAAGTAGCCTTATTTGATTTTTGCTGAACAGCAGAACTTTCAATGAATAGCAGAAAACAAAAATAATGCACTTTCGGTGCCTCGTTTAGTGAAAGTGTAAAATTATTCAACGAAAATAGTTTCACACAGGAGTCAGCTTTTTTTAGTGAGTGGGAAAATAGGGAATATCTCAAATTAAGTCTAGGGAATATCTCAAATTAAGTCCGATGTCTGGCAATATTCCTTTTACAACCCAAAGTAACGCAGATGTTTCGAAATATTTCAAGTGAAGAAAGTGGGGAGCAAACAAAACATACTGGCGAGTGATTTCAGGAAAATGTTTGCAAGACAAATATCAAAAGTACAACTTCATTGGCGCATACCGCAAAGCAAAGTGCGCAAAAACTAGAAAGTTGGTGCACAACGTTAAAAGCATGAAAACTTCAACATTTGAATGCAAATTTGTTCTGCGCATTGGTTTCATGGTAAAGGCTTACTGCTCGATACTCAGTGTTGGTTTGATACACTGCAGTTAACATAACGAGATGTTTCGATACAAAAAATAACCGCAACCATTTAGTAGGTGTGCTTACAAGCAATGTAACCCTTGGAATACAAAGAAGCTTTGCTTTCTATGCGCGTTAATGCTAAGCTGTAAAAATATTGCATTTTCAACTTGGTCGGTTTTGAAGAGCGTTTTCCGAGGTGCTGATGTATATAACAGCTTCGTTACAGGTACGAAGGTAGCCCAGCGAGACCGTTGAATTGCAACATTGTATCAAAAACATTTCGATTTGGGCAAAACACTTTGCGCAACCACTGATTGTGTTACTTGAAAAGCGACGGTGGATGTCTGTAATCGCATAGATTATGTTGCTAACGATTGACATGGCTTAGTAGACAAACCGGCGATTTTTATTCAACGTTGATGTGCTTCATTTTGTTAAGCGAAAAGTTTGTTTTTTCACGGGTGCAAATATTGTGTTGCTGGGCTTGTGACTGTTGTAACCATCTAAGAAAACGCAAATGGTAATGAAAACAGACAACGCTATTATTAGGGTGGAGTAATGCCATTCACGGTTCTCAAAGACAATATTTTTTTCATAAGACTACAGTCGTCACATTAGAAAAAAGGGAGTTATGTAGTTGTTGAGCTTAGTTAGCACAATCCGAGGCACGAAACTCAAAGTGAAGTCCCCTGCGACCACGCTTACAAAAACAGCGTGTCCCCAAACTAACTGCAATGTGAAAGAAACGCTGTGACGCCGGTAAGAAAAAGAGCGTGCGACGTAACAGAAAAGCTACATGTCATTACAAAGGTAAGTTACAAAAAGTTTTTCCTGCTGGTTTGAACGAAATTAAATACGACTACGTAGCTTCGAAACAGCATTTGTATCTACAGTATCATGTTGCAGCAACAGACATGAAACCACTTTGCAAAAAAACAAACGACACTTCAAGCAGTGGCGTATCTCAGGTTTACCGCGCCTGGGGACAAACTCAGATAGCGCTCCCAGCCCGTTCGTGGCAGCATAAAATAAAGGAAACACTGCAATCTGACGCTTTATTGCAATTATCTAATTCCAATGACAAAGTTTTTTTGCCTTTGCTGCTGAAAATGTATCGATTATATTGTCAAAAAGCTGATTAGATTCAAATGTGTCACATATTTTAACCTAGAAAATATCTAACGCCAGTGACTCTCTGTAAGAAATTTTGCTATCAATTTTGTGATCTGAATTTCGATAATCATGTCTGTGGAGATGCTCAGTTTATAGGTGAAATTAGATAAAACACAGGTAGCAGCCGAAGCAGCAGTAGAGCAGGGGTCAGTAAAGGTATTGAGGGAAATGCAAATTTACAAAAAACACAAAATTCTTCACCAATATGTTTGTTTCTGTTCAGCAATGTTGACCTCAAAAATAATAACAGAGAGTGTAGAAAACCATTCTGAATGTTGTGGGTGCGTGAATCGCTGCAATAAATTTGCTTCAACTAGATCTTGTTAACCATGAAATTCCCTATGATACTGTGATGAAAAGTTAGCTCCACCCCCGTTGCCTCCCTTTTGAAAAAACAGGGGAAGCAATGCCCCCGCTCTCCACGCGTCCCGGAGAGTAACTGAAAAGTACACAATTATACTGTAACTAATATACTCAACGCTGTTGCCCATTTGCAATTAGAAATTTGCAACAGTGGCCAGGATTTATCTAAACATCTCACAAATAAAAATCATCATAATTACCTTCAGAATCACATCAAATCCATTTCAACATGATGTTTGTCAAACCATCAAAGATCAAATAATTTCCTAAACATCAGATATG
>JGI24159J19872_10014461_pt1 | contig 10209 bp, 4 predicted proteins | sample Ectturendosymbi4_FD_19872 | JGI IMG/M metagenome (IMG submission 19872) | reverse complement strand
TTTTGGGATGGTTTTACTTCCGCTACTTCGGCTTCTTTATGGCCCGTGACCAGTCGCGACCATCCGTAGACCCACCGCGTGGCTGTGTCAATGGATTCTTGCAAGCACGTTAGCCTACACCACCTACACATCCTGTAACCCACTGGACTGTTATTTTGTTTGTTACGTCACTGCACACGTGGTAGTTTGTTTTGGTTAGTTGTTCCTACTGTGACCTTTTCCTTTCAAATGTAAAGTGGGCAGCTGTGGTTGCAATTTTTCAATTAGATCAGGGTTTTATTTTAGATCAAATTTGTGGCAGCAAGTTATTGCGTAGGACCGAATAACTTTTCTCATGCTTGGCCTTTTTCAGCAAAATTTTACACGAATGTTCTTCTTGTCAAAAGCAATCTTACTGGGAAATTTTGAGGTCAATCAGGCAAGTACTGTTTGCGTTATTCAATTTTGAGTCTAGCTGTTGGGTAAAAACAATCCAAAAACCGTCCCGCACCTGCTGAATAATTGAGCGGAATTCACACCGCACCGAATGTGTTAAGTGATTGCAATCTTCTGCAAAAATCTTCAAGAACCATCTTTAAAACCTTTAATTAAAATCCTCCAAATGAAAAACAAACCAACCCACTGTGCAGAAAGTTAAGAACCAGACAAATACCTGAAAGTACTTTTTAGTGAGTTTTGAATAACAGAATGCCTTCTTTTCTAGGGGTAAAGAACAAAAGTGACGGCTACTTTGTCGTCCCCTGACGTCCATATATCTTTGTAGTTGTATTGGCTTTTGGATTTGTGATTCTTACCCTGTTCACTTTCGTTCAATGTTATTTTTAATATTATTAATTTTTCTCTCATTTGATTATTCATTTTCACGTTTGAAACAAATACCAGCTTGAAACAGAACCATTACAACGGTAGCATGAAAACGTAGAGTAGTTTCAAAAGTAAAAAGTTAAATAAAAACCAAATCCGTCACAAATTGTTTTTGACACTGAAACAGATAGAATACTTGTTCACATATTAAGACGTATATTCAGCAAAAGTATGTGAAGTTGATGCTTGCAACAGTCATTAGCTTTTCATAAATGAAGTTTATGTTTATGGAAGATGCATCTGTCGATTGAGTCAAGATACGCTGTTTGGTTGACGTTTCGTTACCACAGTTTCATCAAGAAAGCTTATGTTATGGCGAAACACGGAATGATTCCAAAAATAACAATGAACTTACTATTGCAGTGCCATTTATTCCACGGTGATGTGGTGGCCAAAATGGCTTTTCCATTTTTTTCTTCTCTTTCTCTCTCACACTTAGGTTTCAACTTAACTTTTCCGCAAATCGTGCGAGTTGTGGTTACTTTTGCTTGTTGCAAAATATAAACTTTTAACTGTAGATAGTTGAGACCGGTGTAAAACTTCTAAATAACTCAAATTTGTTGCAGGAGCAGCAAAGATAACAAATCAAAAATTTCAAATTCAAATCAGAGCGAGAAGTGAGTCTCAGTAAAGAGCCCATATTTCGCTCAAATGAAAGGTTTGTTAAGGTTGCTTGGAAAAATAGTTAAAGAAAACTTCAGATTTTCAACTGTTGTTCTCTTTGATGTAATGGCACTCCTCCTTTCTGCACTAAACATATTAAAGCCACTCGTACTGTTGCTTTCGTTTTAGACTAAAACACTAAAGCATTCTGTTTTTTCACTCATCTACATTCCTTAGCCGGTCACATCAACTCTTCAACACCATTCAGTTCCTCAATTTTGATCAGAAATTTTCGTAAGTATTCAGAGATAAGCGATGCCATCAGAACAGCTATGGCTGATATTTATTAAGCTTACTTGACAAAAAATAATGTCAATTATTCTGACGATTCCTTTTTAGATATTAAACAGGAAGTAAACAGTTGCAATAATTAGTTTTTGATAGATGGATATGATAAACCAGGACTTGCTTTAAAACATGTTAAGTGAACTTTATGAGAATTCAAGAAGCAAATGGGTTAATGCCCTATCTCTCTAAGCTTGCACAAGAACTGAAACTTACAAACCAATACCGAACTTCGTGGAGAAGTCAGTGAACGAATACTTGTCAAAAAGTTCTTTTCGTAGGCACAAAGGTGAATGGCTCAAAGGCGTTAAAGGACACCTGGTGAATGTTTTTTCACCAGCACTCTGCTTCCCGCTAGTTTTTAGATACAGCAGGCACTTCTTGAGAGCTTTCTGCTGGGTGATGTTCATGACAAGCCACAAATGTATGATAGCTAAATACTAATAATAATACGACGTTGTGCTAACGACTAACAGCGTTGCCAACTAGCATATTTTTCTGCCTAATTTTTGAAAGTTGGCATTTTGTGGAAGTAGTTGGCATAGTTATTTTTGGTTTGACCTATTTGTCAAATTGGCATATTTTGCAACAACCAACTTTTTTGACATGGACAAAATGTTTATCGAAATTCTGAAATTTCCAACGCTTTTGTGATTGGAAACGTTCATGCAACTCCTCTGTGCGTTCTGTTCACAAGAACGCGTGTTTCCGAGGAAGTTCAGCCATGTTGTATGTGGTAAAACAAAACTAAGAAACAAGTTAAAACCTTCCATGCTGGATGTCATTTTGCGTGTAACACACAACGACACAACTTAATAATGAAACATAACTGTTGTAAAGATTTGAAAGTGACCAATTAATGTTGGAAAAATTAATTGTTGTTATGTACCAAGGCAATGACCAAGAACCAAATATGCCACAGAATACAGACAGATACTACATAATATTGTAACCTGTCATGGCTGTATGTTTTACTGTGAGATTTTGTAGCTTTGTGCAGCACATAATTTCCTTGCAGTGCTTTTCATTTTTCCACGTATGCAGTTAAGTGTTATTCTAGCATTTTTATATGTCTACTGTGAATATCCATCTGTTTTTAATTTTTATGTGGCCATGTTGAAAATACCTGCCTCTTTAGTCAGTTTCTATTGAATTTGAACTTGTGTGTACAGCATACGTGAATACAGTAAAACCCCGCTTACTTAAAACTAACGCATGCAATGGTCACCACTTACCAGTCAGTACTGAGTAACATCAGTGCTACAGTACGGCTCTATTAGAAACGACATGACAGCAACATCACTTCAGCCTCAAAATGTGCGTATATGAATGGTCGATTGTGCAGTAAACTTGACTAAAAATGTGAACATTTTTTATTGCTAAGTTTTCAGGCATTTTTTGATTACAACAAAAATTCGACATATTTTGTCCTGTTTGGCATATACTGAAAAACATTTGGCATATTTTGGTTTTGTGGGCTTGGCAACACTGCTGACGAACTGGTGTAAACTTGATACCCCACTGAAGCACCATTCAAGCCAAAATGATCGTCTTGTGCAGAAACAAATTCTTATATCTGAAGCATACAAAAACGTCAATTATGAGCATCACACTGAATGCCTGATTTTCAGCTCATTCAAGTCAGATGTTAGCTTTGCGTTTCATTTTTCTCAAACAATCTGTCAAACACTGAAGTACTCTACATGGCATAAATCTGAGGTGGTCTACATGGAATCTACGTGAAGTACAGTAGATTGAAATCAATGCTGAGAAAAACTTCGAAATTTATGCTAAACTTAAAAATACAATAAAATTTATGCTGAGAAATATCACTAATGCCAAGAATGAAGACAAGGTGAGTTTTTTCCAGTAAGGCAATATTTTTCAACATCTGCTTAGGCTTTTTGAGGAAACCTATTTTAACTGTACTTGGGGCCTGAATTTCTTACTTTGTCTCATACTAACTGAAACTGATAAGACTTTCTTGCTCGACTGATGAGTACCTCATCGCTGTTGCCATTTTCTGTAGTTAAACAGCTAACCATCTAAAGGAAATTGATGGCATGTTTGATCAAATCCAGATTGCAACAAATCAAATCCAGATTGCAACCCAATTGATCAAATCCAGATTGCAACAAAAACAAGTACGTACATTCTCATCAAATATCTTTTTAAACACAACCTTTCCTTAAATTTTGTATTTGCAAAAATGCGTTTTTCGTGATTGTATCATGCAACTGATAGCAGTTTAAAAGGTTTGGAAATTTGCAAAACATTATAAATGTTCCTGCTATCTATCATTTAACAAGCTAAGTGTAGCTTGGTAAAACCTTCATTAAGAATAATACCCTTTTAAAGTGTTGCTCTACTATTTTAGCTATTGTTTGTCACGAAGGCAAAGGTATAGTGTTTCGCTGCTCTGCTCTCCAACAGTCTTAAATTAAATACTTTTTACATTCCTTTGAAATTGTCAGCGCGACTTGCACTGCGAATTTTCTAACATAGATCAGGTCAAAATACATTTTTAATAGTTGCTTTTTCGTCAGTATTAAACTCCCACACGTGTTGTCCACGTGCCGCGAACATGGCTCACCAACGCCCAGCGGCCAAGTCTCTAAGCGGCCTGCAGGGCCTACAAATAACTTCGGGATCTTCGGGATATGAGGGCGATAAAGAACCTGATTAGAAAAGAGCCTAAGAAAGTTTTTCCACTTTTGAATCCCATTTACAATACTCAGGGGTCCGCGAGCTTATCCATTTTTTCATTAAAAATAGATTTTCATAATACCATTAAACCTCATCACAATTTGTATGGGTTCGCCACTGGGTGCCGCATTTTTTTCTTCTATGGGTGCTGTAATCCGCTCCTAAAGGATTAGGAAACATTGGTATAATAAATTCATAGAAGTTTCAAACGCTAAATAAATTTTTATTGCTTATATTTTTTGTGACTTATAAACACTGAATTTTGCCAGGTTTGTTGCGAATCTTAGAAATGATATAATTTTTCAACAGAGTGACTCTGCCACTGCAAATCATTGGCTGGTTGAGATGCTAATGTCTCAGTTGTTGCCCACACTTATGATGCAACCCACTGCTATATTGTTTGATGAAAATAAGCTGGTTAAAATCACTGCAACTTTAAGTCGTTCCTGCTTTTTTGTTATTTTGTTTTCTCAGAATGAACATTTAAAGATTTATGAAGCTTTTGAGAATGTGTTGCAAACTGTTCAGTGGAGACAAAAATTTTCAATCTCCTTATAATTCACAGACGACATAAACTTTTTTTATACATCAGAAGGTTTGAAATCCATAATATTTGCTTTCTGGTAATTTTTTTACCACATTTAATTTTTTTATTCATATGTTTATGTCCGAATTATGATTCATATCACAAGATAGAACACAAGAACAGAAAAGATGCTTAATCACAGCGCATCTTAGTTGAAGAGTTAGCTGGTACACTTAGACAATTCTGAAAAGGAACTCACAATTTCAGTGTATATCGTAAATTTTATTCGAAATATTCATACATGCATGCATTGATTGTACTCACTTGCAATTTCCCACATTAACAGTAGATGAAACATCTTTTCAAAAAGATGAAAATATTTGAGTGTTGTCTTGCAGGTATCCCGTTTTTTAAGTCCAGAATATATAATTCATCAGCATCCACGTCACACAAGTTTTAAATGTACAGCCTTCTTTGGCCTAAGGATTTTCTGTTTCAAAAGATACTGCATTCATTATTTAAACTCGTTTACTAATTGCGCATTATTAGACGACTTGAAGTATGGTTGGGTAAAAAAAACTTGATACAGGTGTGTGCATCACCCTTAGAACAAATACCAGTCGCTCTGCTAACAGCAGCTCTTATTTATTGCGAAGGGAAGCATTTTTTCGTGAACGCTCAGAGTATTTATAGTAAACCTGGTTGAACAACCTCTGTCTTTGTGTTTGAAACTCACAAACCAAATAGTTGAAAAGTGTTACGTTCAACTTACGCCAAGCGATTTTGAATTGCCAGTGTACCCACAACACATGTTTTGTCCCTTCCAGACCGGAAAAATGTTTGTGCTTGTTGTTCATTTCGCACGCAACGCTCATGGTCATGGCAATGAATCGTGAATTTAATTTTGAACAAGTGTCGCATAGTCACTGTAGCGAATCATGCAGCGTCACTAGCACGCCTTCGAATTTATGCTTGACTAGCCAGACGTCATTTCATATAATGTACATGGGTGTTAGCCTGAGATTTTGTTATCGTAGCAATAAAATATTTGGAATATCTTAATGACCTGTGTGTTCACAACCTGACCTGCGGACATAAGGGGTCACAAATATTTTGCTAAAAGATAGAACTTGCGCACTCCATCAACTTAATGCAACTTATGTAGATGTCCAGCAATTGTTAACACCTATTAACTTCTTACAATGGCAATCATTCTACGTGATCTTTTTCCTGACTTATACAATTGCAGGCCTAGAGATGTATTAAAACTAAGGACCTCTTCATCTGAGTAGTGTAGCAAAATTAACGAGGAAGTCCTTTAAACTCAGCAGATCCTTTCATTTGTTTAGAAATGTTTCAGGTCAAAACTTATGGAGGCTTAAACCAAATCTTATGAACCCGAACGAAATGGCTACAACTCTCCCAGCGATAAAGCAACTTAAAGGTTCGATAACTAGAAACGATCACACTTTTTGAACCTTCACAACCAAAAACATTCAGTAATTGGACACTGCAGTTTTTTGTTTTGCTATCAACCAACAACCAATATTTTTAAACAGGTTCATGTCTTTGGAAACCTTTCAAGCCAAGCACGATGTAGACTGGGTAACAATCAAAGGAAAAGTCAAACAATGAAACATTCACGGGGTGTTGTGGCTCGGGTATCAGTATTTCTAGCAGCAAACTTTTTCACACAAAAACAATCGAGACATGTCTTTTAATTGAGGGTGGTGCAGGTTTTCACTATTATAGAACATGAAAGTAGAAGCTGGAGACAGGTTTTAAGTTTTCACTATGTTGTGTAGTTCAGCTTCTTTGTTAATTTAGCCTGTGGCTCCACAGCCAGAACACCTGCATTAACGAAATATAAAAGTTACATCAACGTTAACCGTTTTCTTTTACACCTTCTCTTGACCAAGTTTCATTTTCAGAATTCACAACTTAGGAGGTCTGCGGGGTTGAGGTGCTATATATGTCACAGCTCATACATTCTCAATGGTGTTTCAACCTTTCTAAGCCAATTTATTGCACATGCTGCCAGGATTGCGGAGTCAGAGGTAAAATGTCCGACCTTTCCAAAGTTTCCGACTTCAACGCCCACTCCGACCTTTCCAAAATTTCCGACACCAACTCCGACTCCTCAACATAACATGAATGAAGCTTGGCTGTTAACACTTTTGTAGCACCTAGTATCAATGGAAATCGTGGTACACAACAAGAATTCTCTGCTTCAATAAAAGTTGCCAACGAAATTGTACCAATTCAACAGGCACGAGTTAGGATACCTAACTTAGGAGTCATAGGCGTAGCCGAGGGGGGCAAAAGGGCCATGCCCCCCACATTTCTAGCATATCTTGTCATTTTGAGAAGCGGTGTCCCAAACAATAATACCGTTGCTTTTCATTTCTTGCTCTTCGTATGACTTAAATTTGTAACATGTTCGTCACTTGTTACAATCTGCTCTTTCATTTGTAACTTGTGTAACTATTGCAATAGCTTGTATGGCCTGTATGCAGAAAAAATGCACCGCAATGTCTTTCCTTTGTGGTAATGCAAAAATCTCCGTATCGGCATCGGTTGCTGTTAGTGAAAAATTAAAAGTATGAGTATCGGCCCACAATTAGTAAAAGATATCTTTGCCTCGGTTGAGGACGGATTGCAAGGCATTTTCCCCACCGAGACTGACCTAAATGGTGGCAAAGTGGTTTCAACCATACGAAACAAAAACGAAGTAGATCGTTTTTGACGAAAAAAGAACACACGACGTTGCAATAGTTAAAGAAAGATCCAAGTATTATAATCACCAAGGCTGGCAAATGTAACATCACCACAGTCTTAGACAAGGAGTGGTATGACCACAGCATTAACAAAATGATGGGTAATCAAGAAACTTACAAACATTTTAAAACCAACGCAACCGCATCCACCATCCAAGATGTCAATAAATTTGTAAACAACTTGCTCGAAATCACAAAGATCACAAAAAAGCAAGCTTCAGACTGCAAAACTCAGATGCCACAACACCCGGTTGTACGAACTTCCGAAATTACCAAAACAAAACAATATTCCCCAACGACCAATAGTCTTTTTCACAGACTCACCTAACTTCGGATTAGCCAAAGAATTATCCTTACTACTCAAATCACTTATTGGAAAATCAAAACATCACGTAAGAAAGTTTTCAGACTTCGCATCATCTATTGTTCAAGAATTACTCCAAACTGATGAAGTAATGGTCTCATCCGACGTTTTTTCACAAAAGTTCCAATTCAATTGACATTAAGCAGAGCTAAGCAGCATTTACAATCCAATCCCCAACTGAGTCAATGTACAAATTTGTCAACACCGAACTAATTAAAGGGCTTGAATTTTTCTGAAGTTCAATAAGTTTTACTTTTCGTGGAAAACACTACAAATCAGTTTTTGGAACAGTGATTAGTTCTCCCGTTTCATCAGTAGTTGCAAACATAGTCATGGAAGACGTCGAAAAACGCGTTTTGGAAACCTTTGGCAACCTTCCACGTTTGTGGAAAAGATATGCAGATGACACTTTTGTGATCATTAGAAAATCAAACTTGTCCGAGTTTTTCACACGTGTGAACACAATAGAGAGCTTCGTGCAACTCACTATGTAACAAGAAAAATAAGAATGTCTTCCGTTTTTGAGCTTATTGATCAAACGCTCATCAAATCGCCACTTATTGTCAGCAGTCTGCCATAAGTCAACCCATTTAGATAGGTACCTCAACTTCATATCAGAACATCCTAGACAACAAAAACAATCAGTGGTTAACACTCTTTTTGAACGGGCTAAAAACTTTACTCCTCAGCCCAGGACCTGGACAGCGAAATGAAGTATGAGAAACGGACCCTTATTTTGAACTGTTGCCCCAACTGGATGATTCAAAACAAAAAGAAGAAACAACATAACGGATTTTCTGAGTTTATATCTAAAGTTATTTTACCGTACACAACTGACTTGGGAGAGTCCTTGAAACGAATTATGGAGAAGCATTGTAAACGAACTACCGTAAAACCTCTATTTCACCGCCATGGCGCTCAATTTTTCAACCCTTCCCCCATAGTGGCGTTCTATTAGAGGTGGCGTTCAAATAGAGGTTTTACGGTATCTTCAAACCTACAGTACATTTAAACCAAGGACAATTCCATTTTCAGGAAAAGATATCGTACCCGTCAGCAAATGTCGTGGTATAACCTATGAAATTCCATGTAAGGAATGTGAACACAAATACATTGGACAAACGAAGCAAAGCTTGGGCACTCGATTCAAAGAACACCACACGGACTCTTTGCCTAAAAATATTCTTAACAATCCAGAAAAACACAGCTTTAACGAAACATGCAGTCCAAAGCGGTCATGTTTTGGACTGGGATTGCGCCCACGTTTTGCATCACGTAAATAGCTAACATAAGCTCATTTTTTAGAATCCTTGTATATCAATTCAAAAACTGACACTGTGAATGATGAAAGCGCAAACTTCCCAGCTATTTATCACAATATCTCAAAACATGTGTAAAATGTACCCTTCACTGGACGTCCTTGAGTTTGTCATCTTATTGACCGCTTTAGTGCCTGTTTGTTTGGTAGCACACCACTCAATTTATCTCATCATTGATCGCTATTAACCGCATCCATTGACACTATTCACAACTTTACTTCATATAGTAAATTTTGTGCATTTTTCTGTGCAGGTTTCACGCTGTTTTATTTGCGTTGTTATATATCATTGCGTTGTTATAAAAACTTATTATTGCGTTGTTATATAAACTTCTTATCTACTTTTTCATTTTACGCTTCTTATCTTTACTGTCGCATAGTGTCACTAATATCTTATAGCGTGCCGGTCCGTTGGTCGGTTTTGCGCTTTTTGTCTTTGTACGTCATACCAAGAGCGTACGCAAGAGGGGTGGGGTTAAACCCTCCCCCTTGAGCTTGTTATTTTACAAAACTTTATTACCTGCGCAAAGGAGACTAACTGTTTTCGCATACTTTTTGCTTGTTAATTTGTCGACTTAATGCAAATACCACAGAAAAAATGTGCGTGCAAATTTCAAGGAACATTGTAAATGGGCCAAAAAGTAATAATTATGTTTTGGTGGGAAATCTGGGTTATCGTCTGCGTCCAGAAACCACCTCACCACTT
>JGI24159J19872_10014460_pt1 | contig 10209 bp, 2 predicted proteins | sample Ectturendosymbi4_FD_19872 | JGI IMG/M metagenome (IMG submission 19872) | reverse complement strand
CCTATTTTAGTACACTGAAACCTGTTGTCCAAGTAAGAAGCAAGTAGTTTTAGGGGTGTTCCTTTTACTCCATAGTAAAACAATTTTTCAAGTAATAATTTATGATCAGCACAGTCAAAGGCTTTGCTTAGGTCTAGAAACAGAGTACAGGTTATTAATTTGTTGTCTTTATTACAAATCATGTCATCATAGATGGCAGCAATTGCTAATTCTGTAAATATGTTTTTTTTGTTTTTTATCACTTTTTCTTTTCATTGATATTTATTATAGTACTGAAAGCTGTATTGCAGGTTAGGTAGACTAGATGACCTCATGGTCTTTCACCAATCCTTTGTGACAAATGAAACAGCAAATGTTAGTTGCTTGTGTAGAGGTTTGCTTTAAATAATGCTATAGTTTCCACATTAGCCTATGCTACACGCAATACTGTGTGACCTAATGACTGTGCGAACCGTTTTGTCGCAAAAAAAACAATACACTTACTTACTTACTTACTTCAACACTGAACCAAAAATTGTGAAAACGTTTAAAACGAAATTATCAAATCCAAACCAAATCCGGTGAAGCATAAATTAAAAAATCTAAATCCATCAAAGTACTAAAATTTGGCATAGTTTCGATCCAAATCCAGGTCTGTGTTCATCTCAGGTATTCTCGTGGATTTTACATCAGCTCATTGATTAGCTGTAGTGCCAAATGCTCTTCAACTGATATGTGTTCGTTGTGATTTACATTGCGATTGGCGAAGGTTATTGCCCCTCACAGGATTTGGGGCAACAACCTTCGCCAATCGCAATGTAAATCGAAGAGTCAAAACCATTGACTCTTCTGTTCTGAGACTAGGGCGTCCATTCATTCATGACGTGGCTTTGGTAGTACAGCTGATTTGCAATGGTTACTCCTGAATAGACATGGTGATATCAACAAATATGACGTTAATTTTGCATTAATGACTGCATAAAAAGTCAAAGTTTATCCCTGCATTGCTTATTTGGTGTTATGCATATCTGAAATACGACCATTCCTAGTTGTATATAGAATTTTAATTTATATGTACATATCTATGTATTTCATGCATTTTTTGCACAGTGACAAGCATGAGATGTGGAACAGAACGCAACGCTGTAGTCTCATAGGTTGTGCAGTTGACAAGATAGAAAACCAAACAGCAAAGGAACACTGCGCAGCAGAGAGACAATGAACCCCAATGAACGCTACAGAAATAATTTTTATATGGCAGCGTCTATTTTGCCGCCAAGACGCCGGCAGCAAAAGGCTTGGTAGATACAAAGTAAATATAAAAGATAAAATAAACCTAACCTTAAAACCATCGGCATAGCAGCCATAACGCATAACCGTTACACTACGAGCAGTAGTATGCTGTTTGCCTGACAAATTGACCTTCTTCTTCGAATTGCGTCATGCCATGCGACCGAATCTTTGACTGGCGGCACAGTATCTCCAGCTGATGAATTACTGCCAGAATCGTGGGCTGTGAAATAGACCCTACCTTTTTGTATTTATTTGTTTGGCTTTGACACACAATGGTCCATATCACTGTTGGAATAATATGGACCGTTTATGGTTCAATCATCAATGAATGTATGTGCTTGGTAGGCCTAATATTGGGTGCCCTGTAAAAGGCGGAGCTTGCTTGCGGAGGTTTGATGACGTAAACGGAGTGGAAAAGAGTTGCGTTGCAAACGGAAAAAAGTGAAGGAAAAATGTTGTATCACTGCAATTTAATATGCTTTTCCGTCAAACATGGAATGCATGGAAGATTGCGATGTTTAAAAATTTCAAACATTCACAACTGTTGAAACCTATTTTTCTGTCCCCAAACTGTTATGAAACTCAGATAACCAAAAATTATAAAACTTCAAAATAGCCTTCTTTTACCGTAGTGTAACATCACCTTTTGCAGTACAGTGATTTTTACTACTGTTTAGTTCTCATTGCTCAACACAAAATATCGGTTTTAGTGATTCTGGTACGTCATCAAACCTTTCAACCAAGCTCCGCCTTTTACAGGGCACCTTAATATTAGGGCTACAATACTGCATAAGCCTACTTCCTTCCCACAACAAAAATCGCCATGGCCAGAATACCTATACCGTATTTATATATATGACAATACAGCTGTGATGAGGATAAACTGCTTTAGTCCCCCCAATGTTGGACATGTGCAAACACCGTTTCTATAATGTGCGTTGACGTATAGCTAACCACTTTTTGTGCTCTTGTGTCTGTGATATGGACTATGACGATGAGTCTGCAATAAAATATCATTACTATTATTATTATATAAAAGAATGGCAGAAAACATAGCTGAAAAATGCAGGGAGCCATATGCATCTGTCATGATTTACATTTTTGCAACATTTCTGTTAGCATTGCGTTGAATGTGTGATTCACCATGAATGGGGGATGCGTGTGAAGAACAACACCACATATATATACGTGGCATGAACAAGCAATAACAGAGTGATCATGGCGTGTGATCTTTGTTGTTGCTTGCAGCCACAGTGTGAAGCTTTGCGTACTTGCCGCTTGGGCTTTCAGATTGCAACAAAATGGTGCTGTTACTAGGATGTGAAGGTTGTGCCACGTTCAACCTTCATAAAAAGAATGTGATACTGGTCGGTGTGGTTCGTTGTAAAAGGAGGGGATGTTGTTGCAACCTCTCAGTTGGCATTATGTTGAATGCGCGATTCACCACGAACAGGATGTGCGCAAAGAATAACACCCATATGTGGCGAAACGAAACAATGTTCACCTCCAGGATCTCACAGACATTGACTTTGTTTAATTCCTAGGTTCGCAATCAATGTAAAGCTTACTTCTTCACTATTTGTGCGAATAAATCTTGTTTTCTGCCCTTGCTACTTTTGTAATGTGTTGTGTTTTAATGTGTTGCTCTCTGCCTGGTCATAACCCCTATTGTTGCTCACTTCTTTCAACTATGTGCATGCTTCACTTGCTCATCTGTATATACTTTAACTCTTCACCCATTGCTTATCCATCACCATCTGTGTTATGTCTATTGTAATGTATATATATTTGATTCAACATTTGTGTTTCAGTAATATTGTTTTCATTTCTTTATTATGTCTTTTGGGCTCACTACTCGCATTAGTTAAATTGGTCACATGAACATTTTGTCAGATATTTGGTCCAATTTTTTTCGTTCATTTTTCACAATTTGTTGCTTGTGACTATTGTTACAAAATATCATGTTTTTCTATGATTACTCTATACCATGTTTTGTTGTTCATGGGAAACACTTCTTATATGGCTTCACTTGTAGGAAAACTTTCCGGGTCCCATAAAGTCAGACAATACTTAAAAACATTAACTAACTTGCCTACCTAGCCTTGCAAGCTGTTTTGTTCCCTAAATGTTTTGCCTAGTATATAAAGTAAAGGCAGTGGCTAGTAGGTAGCTGGCTATGGTTATGCAAGGTCAACTGCTAGGTAGCTGGCTGTAGCTACACATGCTAAGCTGAGCAGTTGTTGTAGATCATGATTCATTATCACATGACTCAAACATAGTTAAATGTTACTTGCGATTAACCCTTTAATGACCGCATGAGCTAATGAATTGGCTCGGCCTTTTTTGGTCATAAATCGCCAGCCGCTAGAGCTAGAGAGCTGTTCAAACACTCTACGGATTCAGCAAGTCTTCTAGTTGACATCGAAAAAAAAAGTTATTGTTTTTGGTTTGGCGTTTGCTGGGGAGAACGTCACAAGTGGGAATGTTTTTGCATTTTTTTGGCCACCTTTACCTGGCCCTACATAACCTTGCCTAACGCCCTAGATCTTGATTTTATCATTATTTGAAAAACCTTCACAATTATTTTATCACTTCGAGAGCCGGCGTATGATATAATCGTACTTATAATCAGCCTAAAAAGCAGCAGTTTTTGGTTGCCTTATCAACGCCCTAGCTCCTCCGCCGATTGCCCTAGAGAGCTGTTCAAGGTCTCAAACGGATCGGACAGTCTAGTAGATTGCACTCAAAAAAATTTTTTGGTTGGGGTTTGCAGATTTTTTGTGAGTGACGTCATAAGTGAAATAGTTTTGGGGTCATTTTGGCTCATGTTGCTTGGCCTAAGGCTTAACCGCTAGGCCAAAGTGTTTTGATGAAGTTTTCATTGGAAACTAGGCTCGAGTCCGAGTCTTTTGAGCCTTTGACTGACTTTCTAGCGTTTCTGGTTGAAAAGTTATGATCTAAAATAAAGAAATTAATTAATTAGCTAATTCGTCAAATACTTTTACCAGTTTAGATCATAACTTTTGAACCTGAAACCTCAATAGGTCATCCAAAGTATTAAAAGACTTGGATTGTAGCCTAGTTTCTAGCAAAACTTCAGCGAAATACTATCACCGAGCGCTTGGCGCCCAGGGCCAGGCAAAGTGGGCCAAAATTGCCTAAAAAGTCCTTCACTTATGACATCACTCACAAAAAACCCGTACTCCCCAAGCAAATAATTTTTTTCGAGTGCAGACTAGAAGACTTGCCACGTCTTTTGACGCTTTGACCAGGTCCGTAACCCATACAGGAGCGGAGATATTCCCGCACAAAGCCACATGCGTTTAGGCGTTGTTTTTTCTGAAAATCCCCGAAAGCGGCCAGACGCCAAAGTGTTAAGGCAGTGAGCATTTTGCCGTCAGTGGCAAAAGCACTGCCAAACCCAGTTGGTTGAACTGGTCATGTGACAAGGATGATACGCTTAGATTAGCATATCGTCCTTGTCACAAGACCTTAGCCTAAAATGGAAAGCTATGTGTGGTTTTCTAAACTTTTTGAAAAACTACATAAAAGGCGCTCTCAACAACAATGTCTTCTCTACTAGCAAAGCCAAAGCAACAATGGTGAGAACCAAACTGTTGAACTTTCACACAGCAGGAAAAGACACTTCCTACTTAACTAGGTTCACCATACTGTTAGTGTCACGAACTCAGCATTATATTTGGACAAAGCTGGATATGGTTCAAAATTCAAATGGCAAAGTAAACCGCTAGGCCAAAGTATTTTACTGAAGTTTTTATTGGAAAATAGGTTCAAATCCGAGTCTTTTGAGCCTTTGATCGACTTGCAAGCATTTCTGGTTCAAAAGTTATGATCTAAAATAAACAAATTAATTAATTAGCTAGTTAGTCTAAATTTTTTTATTACTTTAGATCATAAATTTTGATCTGAAACCCAAGCAGGTCATCGTAAGTATCAAAAGACTCGGATTGTAGCCTAGTTTCCAATAAAAACTTCAGCAAAATATTACCATCTAACGGTTTGGGCCCAGGACCAGGTGAAGTGGGCGAAAGTGGCCTAAAAGTCCTCTACTTAATGATCTGTGTTGGATTTGCTGGTCGTTTCAATTCTAACGAAAAGATACACAGTTCTTTGTTGGCTTACAGACGATCCAAAGACCATCACACAACCAGTGGCGTAATTTATGGGGGCAGAGGAGTGAATCAGCTCCTTTGATGAGCTAAACGTAACAACTGGGTCCTCACTTACATAAAATTTTATTTTTAGCATTCTTTTGTTTTTCAGTTGGTTGTTGATTTTTGTGTTTTTAAGAGTATTTTCCAATGATTTAGGGCTTTAATATAGCCACATCCAGATTCACAATCATCTCAAGTTTTTTTAGTGTTGGCTAGTGGACTCGCTACAGTGGCAAGTGGGCCCTTTCCACTAAGTTTTCTCCTGGCTAACACCCTTAGTTATGACATTGCACATAATCGAAAATATCATAGCCCAGTTTGAAGATGAAGATATATCAGCAATTTTGAAATTACAGTACTAGCAAATGACTTTTCAGTATTTGGTGGATGAGTGTTCAAGCCTTAGAGATGTTATTTGACTGATCAAAGATTTGAAACGTTGCTTACCAACTGTAACAAACATTTTAACTCTTCAATGGCTGCGGTTGGTCTGCCCATTTTTTGCCATAAATCGCCAGCTGCTAAAGCTAGAGAGCTGTTCAAGCCCTCTACGGATTCAGCAAGTCTTCTAGTTGACATCGAAGAAAACTTTCTGGAGGTGACGTCACAATGAGGGCATGTTTTGGAAATTTTGGCCGGCCCTGGCCCCAACCCTTTGACCCATTCTATTGACTCAAAGTTTCATTAAAAACTAGGTCAAAATCTGCGTCTATAGAACCCTTGATTGACTTGCTAGCATATCTGTAGTCAAAATTATGGGTCACAAACCCACAGCAAAAAATCTGTTTCAACAAAAGTTTCAAAAGAAATTGTAGCATTTCAACAGGAATTCTCAATTTAAGAGTGTGATGTAAAAAATAATCCAATTGAACATCCGGAGTCAGACAAAAGAATCCGACTCCCAGTGTTGTTAGGAATAGATTCTGACTCCAACTCCACCCAAAAACCTCCGACACCACAACCCTGGAAAAAAGTGCGAAACATGATTTAGTTTTTATTTCTAAACGAATTGTTGACCAGATTTCTACTGCACTGACCTTTATCATTTTTGCAACTGAATTTGAATGTATTTTTAGTGAAGCAAATTGATGGGTTTTGATTGTCTTGTATTACACGGATGAACATCTGTAATGAGTTGAAAATCATTGTCAAATGTAGTGATGTTGAAACTGTTGGTAATAAATTCAAAATTTTTATAAATGTAAGTTAATATTGTATGGTTGGCAAATATTTTTTGCGCTATGGAAAGAATGGCTGTTTCCAAAGATCATGTTGGTTTCTGTGGTGAATTGTTATCAATACTAAATTAATATAACCATAAAATCCTCAATATTTCTGTAAGTACAAAACTTTTATATTTTTGTATTGACAATCACTAGATTTATTTGCTGTTAGCACTGAACATTGTTCAAAGTTACACTTTAAATTAATCAGGCTTATTTTGTTGGTGGTTTCAGAGTAACAAAGCTTCAACTTAAAGCCTTAAATTGTGCAAGAAAAAATTCATTAATTGGCATGAACTGATTGGTAGATTTTATAAACTTGCAAGAACGTTTTGAAAATGATGCAGCCCCAACAACATCCTGGACAACAACACTATGCTCCCCACCAAGGTGGTCAGGGATATCCAAACTATCCTGGATCAGCAACTACAGCTTATAACAATGTTCATCCTGGAGCACCACAACCCAACCCACAAGTGTACAATGGAGGAGGGAATGTCACATATGTATGTATTGCAGCATGAATTTCCCAGAGCCAAATAACCACATTTCCATGTAAATTGGTGTGTGTTTCTGACCATTTTGAAGCTGAAGCAGCTTCTCTCAGCTGCCAGTAGCAAAAAGATTTGTAGAATAGCTCTTTAGCAGTTATTTTTTAAAGAAGGCCATGAGAAGAGTTCACCAGCACATGTGATCACATACCTTCTGCAAAGTGCTTTATTTATTAATTGTCATTAAAAAATGAAGTGCATGACCTCACTGCACTTAAACGTGATTGGCAAGTGAGCTAGCAATGGCAAAGTTTACTGTCTTGTAGATGTATTTGTTTTTTGTGTATTTGTTATATGCTATTTTGGTAATCATGTATTGTTAAAATGAAGGCTTCAGACAAGCTTGACAAATTACAGCTTTTGTGCAGCATTTTTTCTTTGATAGTTTTTATGGTTGCAAATTTTATATTTGTTTTGGGCAGACTCATGGTGGGGGTCTGCAGACAACGAAGCAAATGCCACCTGCAACTAGTGGCAGTCTGCCTTCAAGACAACCTCCCTTGTCAGCAATGAATGGGTATCATCATTACAATCCTGCACAGGCTAATGCCTATCCACCACATGCTGCACCCACATCTAGTTATGGCCAGTAAGTGAATAATTTTATTCACTTGCTTTTAGATTGCATGTTTTCATTAAAACTAGTAAAATTGCATGGTAGCAAATAGGTTGATTTGCAGTATTTTGCATTTCATCCTGGCTGTGCATTGTGCAACATACTGAGAATAGTGAACTAGTCACTGTGAACTAGTTTCCTTGTGCAAATAAATTGCGACTGATTTGCTTGATTTGGTCACTGCGGTGACTAATATTGTGAATAGTTGTAAGCCACAGTAGTGATGTATGCAATTGAAGACATTGCAATTTATTTCACAAGAATATATATTTTTTAGCAATGTGTTAGTTTTAACTTTACATGTAGCCATTAATCAATGATCTGCCATTAACAGATTTCAAATGAAGTTCAGGTTGTTACACAAACAAACGCTTCTCATTGTTGTGTTTGCCTACACTCTGTCTTTATTCTAACCATGTGTTTAAATTCGACCATATTTTTCAAATAATATCTGATGGACCACTTTGCTTGCTCACACCTCAAGAACAATGAGTGGAAATTATATTGCACATAGGTCGGTGAACTCAAGGGCATGTTCAATCTTTGGATTTATGGAACTCAATGTGGACCACGTTAAGAATCACTGCCTTAAACCCTTTGTAGAAACAATAAAAAAAATCGTTAAAGTCATCTTTGGATCACTTATTGTTAATGTTTTGCTTGATATCAAAAGCAGATGAACACTAATTAGCAAATCCTGTAAATTGAGAAAATCTGCATATTTTTACAAAAAAAAACAAGTGGTGAATGTAATTGACAAATATCGAAGTTTTCAAATTGTCACTTGTTGTAATCATGTAGTTTTCACAAGCTAAGCTTGTCTGATTAGATTTCACAGGGCTGAATATGACATCCATCATGTGAATTAGCATAATTTAGGACCGGCAAATGTTGTATGTATTTTAAGTGTTAGGTTAATTTTTGTGGTTTGTCTGCAGCATTGTAGCAACATGATGGTAGCAAAATAGTTACATGGTGTTGAAATGGTGAAGTGCGGTGGTCAGTAGTTTCCACAAGGGAGGTAAGCAAGTGATCAATCAGCAAATTTATTAATAGGAAATGGAATGCATGTAAAACCTATTTGAATAAGTTTTTAAGACTGAGGATGTGTAGCTTTGCATGAAATTGTTTGCTGATTGATTAGTTGCTTACCCTAGTGGAAAGTATTATTTGAGTATAGATATTAGATATATGCAAATTTGAATCATTGCAAAAAGGTGAATGCAGAACCCAGTCGGCTAATTTCTTAAAAACTGATGGAAGACCTACAGCTTTTAATTTTGCAGTGGTGAATTTTTCTTAGTTATAAAATGCATTAGCAGCTGAGACAGAATGCTAGGCTTTTTTTACTCGTATTTTAAATATCTTCGCAACTTTCGTTCCGTTAGGCTAAGGCTAAAATCCAGCAGTTTGCGCGGGAATATCTTCGCTGACGATTGTGCAAGAGAGCTGTTCAAACTCTCAAAAGATTTGGAAAGTCTTCGCTTCAGCAATGAAAAAAAATTTTAGTTTCGGGTTTTTTGTGAGTAACGTCATAAGTAAAATTGTTTTTAGCCATTTTGACCTACTTCATTTGGCCCTAGGCCCAAACTGGTAGATGGTAGTATTTTGCTCAACTTTTTATTGGAAACTAGGCTAAAATCTGATTCTTTTGATACTTTGGATGACTTGCTGCGTTTTCGGGTTCAAAAGTTATGACCTAAAAACAACAAAATTAGTAGTTAATCCCATTATGAGATAATTATTTTGTTCATTTTAGGACATAACTTTTGAACCAGAAACATTAGAAAGTTGAGCAAGGTCTCAAAAGACTCAGATCTTAACCTAGTTTCCATTGAAAACCCGAGCGAAATACTTCCAACTAGTGGTTGGGCCCAGGTCAGGTGCCAGCAGCCAAAAATGGCCAAAAACCTACCTCACTATGACATCACTCACAAAAAAACAAAAATGTAGGGGTTCATTTAAATGTCCATACTGTAGTTACAAGAGTATTAACACTTTAAGAGCCTGTGTACGATATATTTGTACTTTGATTTCAGTCTGAAAAACAGCAGTTTTCGGTTGCCTTACCAACGCCCTAGCTCCTCCACTGATTGCGCTAGAGAGCTGTTCAAGGGCTCAAACGGATCGGACAGTCTAGTAGATTGCACTCCAAAAAATTTTTTTCATTGGGGGGTGCGGATTTTTTGTGACGGACGTCATAAGTGAAGTAGTTTTAGGGTCATTTTGGCTCATGTTGCCTGGCCTAGGGCTTAACCGCTAGGCCAAAGTGTTTCGCTGAAGTTTTCATTGGAAACTAGGCTCAAGTCCGAGTCTTTTGAGCCTTTGATTGACTTTCTAGCGTTTCTGGTTCAGAAGTTATGATCTAAAAT
>JGI24159J19872_10014457_pt1 | contig 10210 bp, 6 predicted proteins | sample Ectturendosymbi4_FD_19872 | JGI IMG/M metagenome (IMG submission 19872) | reverse complement strand
CTGTTTTGGAATTGTGCGAGTTCCCCGGCTGGACAAATTAGGCAAGCACGCTCATAGGTGAGCCATAGTGCCTCAAATTTCTGCCGTGCTCATTAGTTTCAGGAATAAGCTTTGCTGAGGGCATTTCCGCCTTCAAAAAAGGACGCATTGCTCTTGACTTACCTGCAATGTACCAAGCTAGCATGGCAGTTCCGTAAGCTGCAACGAACGCTAGCAAGCGAAGGGAAACCCATGTCGATGGAATCATGGCACAGGCCGTCGATGCGACACAAATGCTTGGCACCTGCAAAATGTTTTGCTCGCTGGCAATCTGCTGTCATGTAGACTGAGAGATATTGTTAAACAAAAGAAAACGTGAAAACGTATGTCCGTTTATTGATGCAGCCGTAATGTTGCCACGCAACAGTTGTAAAAAAGCAATGTTGATATCGCGCCACGTTTGCGCGTGAAATGAACAGCTTCAGTTTAAATAGCCCGTTCAGAAAAAATACTTTTTGTAAATGCGCATCGGCTATTTGCGTCNGATAGTTTCAATCGATTTGTTCTTAAATACCAGCGCGTAATCAATATTTTTGTCGAAATGTCGTGCAGCACGTTTGTTCGCGGTTAAAAGACGCGAGAAGTCGGAACTGCTGTTTTCAGGGCCATTTGGTGAATGTCTCGCAAATGCTCCTCACAAGAGGCGGATGGAATTCCAACATTTCGGAAAAAAGCGATTGCAGTGCATTAGTCACCTGACAAATAAGGCTGGGCAGAAATGTTCGTCGCCATGCCAGTGGGTAGATTTCATAGAGACCATCAAGCACCAGGTTTCTGATTTGTGCTAAATCGTCTTCACAAGCTCGGCGAATCGTGATCCTCGTTGCCTTCAGTGAATCACTTTTAACCATACTCGCAACAACGGTTAACAGCCACGAAGCCTCACCACGGACGTCTGGAACTTCGTTGTGATCAAGAACACTGCTTAAACATAGTTCTGTTTAATCTATCGTTCCTGTTTTGATCAAATGCGCGCGTCTGTTTCTTTGCTTTCACCGGATGCGAGGTTTATTTCATTTATTTTCTTAATCCGTTTTGGGGCAGCTGCGGGACGACAACCATGGAAGATGATGTCGAAACAGGTTGCATTCCTCTACATTGGTCGACCGCGCTAGTTCCTGACTAAGGCGCGACAAAGCGAGGTCTGCTTAAACAGTATGGTTACCTGGTTCTTGACGCTGGCTGTGTTGCTAAATGTTTCTTTCCAGTAAAACAAAACCAAACTGGATTAAGAGTGCGAACTCGATTCCCGAAGGGACATGAACATTTTTTAGATCAAGCGAATGCGTTTTGCAAAGCGGTATCTGTTTATCGAACGTTGATTTAATTTGGGTGTTGTGGATATCGCTATCTGGTTGTTGCAGATGGTGTCATGACTCATGAGTGTTCCTCAAAGTGGTTTTAACAAAACACAGAAAGGAGTACATTTGAAAGTTTTTCTAACTCGTATTAACAACAACCAAGTGTCTAACAAGGTTCACCGCAACTTCTGCATTTTTTCAAAGGAAACGCGAAGCAAATGCTGACCACCTGTCATACCTTACAACCTTGCACAGCAAGTGAAGGGTGTCGGTTGATCAGGAGCAACGCTCTGGAATGTTGAACAGGTTTTTCTCCGAAATTTGAGGGAGGTGCGCTGACAATATCCTAAGACTGCTGCCACTGCTTTCTTTGACGTGTCACGGCGTTAGCGAAGCAAAGCCGGAAAAGCCTTTCGCTGAAGCATGCCCGCGTTGTTTTTTTTCGCCAAACCAACCTTAGGCTCAACTGGTCCAATTTTTTGACATGCACTGATGATCCGGTCTTAGTCAGCGGGGGAACACCGTTACCACAAGCAGAAAATTGCTTTCATGCGAGTCGGTCGTTACTCTTGTTGTGTCTGGGGTGCACATATTCGTAAAAAGTATCTTCGCAGCTCGCCACGTGTTTAACTTAATTTAGCCGTGTGCGTATAGCTGCTGTGCTTGCAACTGGCAAGAGCGAATAAAGGGCAGCGCACGGTGTTAAGCTTATAGGAGCGTTTGGAACCAAACGTTGGCTGGCTGCGAAAAATGTCTCTCGCTTGATGTCTTTCGTATCTTTGCGCTTTCAGGGTAAATCAAAGTTTCGGATATCAATCCTTCCTACACTTGCTGCTGAACACAATGTTTGCTCTGGTCCTAAGAACCCTGCCGCTGTCTTCTGCTTATTCGTCATCGGAGTTTCGCGTTGAGTGCCTTCAGAGCAGAGATGAAACACGAGCGCACTAAGCAGTACGTAGTTTTGATGGATGCGAACGGTCCGTCAACGTGTCAATCTGTGTTTGAGCGATGCTAACCGGACGCGGACGCAACGATGAATATAGTGTTATTTCACACTCGCCCCGTGCAAACACCTTATTAGCTTGCACACATTTTCCTCGTGTGCAATCGCGAATACCATCTTTCATTCAATTGTGTGGACTGTACGTGAGCAACGTCTGTCATGGCTACGTGGAAGCCAAGACAGATAGCGAGCACACGATACACGCTCTATGCAAAGGGAACGACACCCGCGACGACCGAATCATGCGCGGAGTAGTTAGTTTGCAATGATTGTTCAACCAATGATGGCTTTTAAAAAGTATATGTAGCTCTGTAAAAATCTCGTGTTTGTGGGGTTTCTGTTAGTTTCATGGGTTACGTGGACAGTAGACAGCTTCACATTTTTGTTTTTAATTTTTCCCCATTTCGATTATTTTCCATGATGAGACATTTTTTAGTTGAATTCTGATAGTGAGTAGTTATATTGCAAGTTTGTTGACTGAAACATGCGTACCTCGACACTTGACCTTTTATCAGGTACGCTCGAAGTGGGCTATGACATCGAAACAGTTCAGTGTAATTGTATCAGAACGAGCACGTTGGAGTTGCGTGTTTTTGCATGGATCTTCAGAACGACTGGGTTGTGTGTTCTGCGCTGCGGTCCTCAGGCTAGCGGCACCAGCTTCATGCGTAAACTAATTCTTTTGGTCGTTGTAGGTTTTCCAGTTTCAAATGACAAACGATCGAACGATTTTCTGCGACAGCACTTATGAGCAGGGCTGTAGAGCCGGAGCCCAAGCAATTTTGGATGCCTGGAGCTGGAGCCCGAAATTTGAGTTCTGGTTCCACAGCCCTGCTTATGAGGCACAGTAGTCATTACTTTTCACAAAACCCAGCTTGTTTGAACGAAAAAGACAACAGCGATACAGGCCGGCAATGCCAATCATTTCTTTGCACAGATTACTGCAACGTTTCAGCATACGTCAGACAAAACAAAGAGATTATCGCTACCCTGCAGATGCCTTCTAGCTAGTTTTTTGACCAAAGACGGAATATTTTTTAAAGGACCAAAAAAATCAAGTCGATTCGGGCGTAATGCCCGAAAATATAGACTAGTGATTATTGTCACGGCGAGTTTTAATGCTGTTATGGGACGAATGACCGACATGTCTCAGCGAAAAAACAGCCTACTAGAGTTCTGCGTGGGGCGGGTTAACACGCGCGAGCTGCGGGTATCCGGGTGCACTTGGTGCAGAGCAAGCGCAGGATAATAAATTCTTTGTGCGGGTAACTGAATATTGACCTGGTGCATGTGAATGTGACATGAGCAAGAAATTCAATGCTACAGAGAGCTCACCGTACAAGGGTGCAGCGACATTCTCCAGTGGTGACGAGATCACATATTGGAGTTTCCAGCTCCAAGTAACCTTGCAAGAAATGCGTTCTGCGTGATGACCACCAGCGCTGCTAGTGAACGAGAGTTTAGTATGGCTGCGCATGCCGTAAATAGCAGAAGAGCAAATTCAAAGAGTTCGTCACGAGCCAGGGTTGCGGAGTCGTAAGGAGTCGGAGGTTTTTGGGTGGAGTTGGAGGCGGATTCCTAACAGCACCCTGTCGGTGTCGGATTTTTTTGTCCGACTTCGACTCCGGATGTCCAATGTTGGGAATTCCTGTTGAAATGTTACAATTTCTTCTGAAACTTTTGTTGAAACAGAGTATTCTTGCTTTGTACCACGATTTCCATTGGGTGTTAGATGCTACAAAAAGACTACATTCACTTTATATTAAGGAGTCGGAAATTTTGGAAAGGTCGGAGTCGAACATTTTACCTCCGACTCCGCAACCCTGGTCAGGACATGCACTTTTTGAACAGTGCTTTTGAAGCAACGAACGAAGCGCTCAAGGTTGGCCAGAAGGTTTCACATTTTTACTTTACAGTATTTTTTAACAGCTTCTGTTGGCTTTGAAATGAACCACTGAATAAATTTCAACCAGCCATGGAACACGTTGCCTGAGTTTTTAGTGGTTTTCAGACACACAGTGGCAGGTGCGGGTGTGGAAACAGTGCGGGTTTGGCGGACGGGGGTTAGGAGTCTTTGGGTGCGGGCTAGGTGTGACGGGCGGGTTTAAATTTTGTGGGGCCGAAGCGGGCAAAAAATTACCGCGCAGGACTCTAATGCCTATTACAACAGCCAATTTGAAACACGATTGGATTACATTCCAGAAAACATGGTGGTTTGGGCAAACCAACATCAAGAATTAGCCTAGATAGGACGTTAATTCTGTATGTATATTGCAACAGCAATTGCGAATGGACAATATTGACATTCAAATCATATGCTTACTTCAACTTCAATAATTTCTTGGACCTGTAACACACCTTTTTCATATTTACGAAAACTAAATAACACACTGCAGTGAAACAGTAATCTAGCGTAATACAGTACAACCAAGCCGTGTTATGTAGCCTACAGTATTTCGTTATACTCCACGCAGCGGGTTAATTGTGTTATTACTAGAATGTGGGTTACAAAACTACGTTAAAGCAAACAAGTTGTGCCATTTCGCTTTAGCAGACGTGATTTGAATTCACTCTTGCATCATCCAACCAAACAAAAGTTCAGGCGACTTCCAAGGCTGAGGCACCTGCTTCGCCAACCCATTTTTTTCCAGCTAGCTCACTTACGGAACCAAGCAACTACCTGTATGCTGTGCTCACTTTCCCGAAAGCTCATTCGACTACTCAAGTGTTTAGCGATTCAGCAGAAATCGTGTTAAGTGGCCTGGAGAATGAGCTCACATAAAGTGTCATACACAGGCCTTCTGAGTGGTCCCTAGCACACTGCTTTGTGCCATTGATTGAAATCATCTGAACTTGAACTCCCATTCTGTCTTTGGATTACAAAATAGAAAAATGGTGTAAGTTAATATTCATCCTCGGAGTGTATTTGGTGTTTCTTTATAATTACTTGCCATGTTTCTTTAAAATGTCTGCCATCTTTCAACCGGTTCAGTCGAAAGGATTTTAGATGAGAAATTTATTTGCGCTGAGGTCAAGTTAAGAACCTTAATCCCTCTGAGTAGTAGCCCATTGATTCGCTGCAACGGAATTTCCATCACTCTCCAAACAATGGGCAAACCAGACAATCACAACGCAAAAATTCGAGTAAAAATTGAAGGCCTTGCACTCGCGAAAAGATTCGCCTCTCTCAGATTTTTGGCTTGTTTTGGCTATTATCTGCGAGAAAAACTTCAGCTAAAAACTGCTTAGGTTTGCTGCAAAAATAACTACGGCAGCAGCAGTTCTTCTTGACGCGAGAAATAGCCGAGCTTGTGGATAAAGCGTTGGGAAATGCTTTCAGCAATTTATGACTAATATGCGCCATTTAGCAACTCTAATATCACCTGTGAAACACCTACCTGTAAATTAGCTAAGCGTCTCTTTCGCACGAAACTCGTGACACATGAATCTCTGGCGCTTAATCTGAGTGCCGGAGCCTGTTACTAATCAAACAGAACTTACTTATCCTCTCAGAGTGAGCACTGGAAGCGGGAATACGAGATACAACTGGACACCGTCTCGGAAACGGAGTCCGAACTCGCTGCACTGCGACAGAAAGTCGAGCGACTGAACCAGGAACTTTCCTTCATCGTGACCGGAGACAAAAGAAGGATCATTGACGTTGACGCGTTGTGCATGGAGAACAAGTGAGTCAGATACCAGCACTGCTGACGTAAGACGACTCCTAGTTTCGCTGCTCGTTGTGGCTGTAAACGACAATGCTGATATTGTTTCGGTTTTATCGTATCTGCGTGTTTGTGTTTAAAGCTGTTCTTTTTTGTCGTTGATGATGATTTGTCTGTGCGGGGTTTCCAGATATCTTCAAGACAGAATTACTCAATGTCAAGAGGAAAAAAACAGCTTGCACGCTCAAATCAACAAGTACAAGGTGGGGAGCGCGCTATGAGTGTTTTCCGAAATCCTGGTTTTTCGCTATTGAAAGACAGCAGTGTGCACTTAGAGCAGTGGTTCTCAAAGGGGTCGATAAATGTCATGGGGTCGAATGGGGGTCACTAAATGGCCAGGGGGTCAATGACTAACTGCTGGGGTCTACTGGAGCAATGAAGCCTCTAATTCAGAATCACTGATAATCGAGCAAGGAATGCAAACAGCGTTTTTCAATAAATCAAACAAAATTTAAGAGGGCTGATCAAATCTCAGCTACGGTAGTTGAAAAGTACATTCGATCCGAATAGTTTTTTATTAAATCATCCATTGTGATGACATTATGAAAACTGTTCTGTTTGTTACGTCACAAACAATACTGTAGTGCATGTGTCGCAGTTGGCAGTAGACTGGTAGTACAGCAGTAGGCAACGTAGTAGGACGGAGAACAATTGTTGTAAACCCGAGTGATAGCCACAATAAATACTTTTGCAAAGCTAGCGACAATGAAGTTAAAAGTGGAGAAAATGGTGTGCTGCGCTGACAGTTATGTTTTATGGTATGCTTACATCTTAGTTCTGAGCATGTTTTCGGATTGTGTATTATTTTATCATGCATTTCAACAAAAAAATACTCAAATTTATTTTGACAATACTTTCCTTGTATTAGTAAATGTTGGGCTAGGCCACGGGGTCTACCGAAAATTGTATACTTTCATTGGGAGTCAACGTGCATTAAAGTTTGAGAACAACTGACTTAGAGTAAAAAATATTCATGTTTGTTGTAGAATGTTGCGCTTCGTTGTTTGCATTTTGTCGCCGAAATCACGCAACGTCGCGTTAATTGATCATTTCTACGTTTGTTTTTGTTTCGGAGTTGTTTGGTGTTAACCGGTCTTTCAATGCGTTGATCTGTTTAATTTCTCTGCTTGCATATTGTTGCTGAGCACCATACTTTGTTTGATTATATAACGTATGTTGACGAACCAGCACAACGCGTGCTGACCTTCCAGCGTGAATAAAATTTTGATTCGGCGTGTTGCAGTTTGCGATAATGGGCCCCACTCTTGTTCCAGGCAGCTCTGAGTGCCCGGAAGTCATCCAAGGCGGACTTGTTGAAGCCGGGCCATCTACGTGCGGCAGGGGTCGTTGTGTCACCGAAGCAGCTCAAGCAGATGCTCGCTCGAGGTTGTATCTCCAATGAACATGGTATTTTGCTTCGTAACTATCGACTGGCTATCACAGTCAGTCGCTGCGTCTGGCGAACGGTATCGTTCGTTCTCGACTGCATTGCTGTTGTAGATGTTTCAGTGGTCTGTGCTGTCACAACAGTGGTCTGTTTCGTCACACAACAGTGCTGTCCGCCGTGCTTATGATCAAAATTTGAACCTGTCCGCTTTGACAGGCAACGTCGAAGCCTCACCGCAGCAAGTTGCCGACCTGCAGTCCATCGTCTCGGCCCTGCTGGAAACTATAAACGACAAAAACCTTGCTTTGCATCACTTGCGGAACACGAACAAGTAAGGGCTGTTGTTTTTACAGTATCACTACCTTTTTCGATACCTCTTTTTTGCAATGCATTAATACTTCCGCGTTGAGCAGTAACCAAAAACAAGTATATCGTCTCTGGTTGGCGAGTCGTGGCGCTCGAACAAGCCACTGCCCGTGGGTCTGGCAGTCACGAAACACTGTTCACAGATTTTCAGAAGCCAGTTCCTTTGCGCAGGATTTTAGGTACTCGCGTCTCGGATTTAGAACGAAAATTGAAGACGTTGGAAGTTGGAGGCCTGTGGAATCTCCATGACTCCGGTAAGTGCTTGTGTTTGATAACTGTCGGCAAAATAGCAATATGCACACCAGTGGTAACGCCACTCGCTCTCTGGGCATGTCATTGGTCTATGCAACCGCAGTGCTGCTCTGAAATCGCTGATAAGTGGGAGCGTTGGCGTAGAGTAGGAATTAGAGCGCTAAAATCACTGTTTTGTTTGTACGCAACAAAGCGCGGGGAGTGTGGAGTGTTTTGTAGTGCCTGTTTTCTGCACTGACGTGGTGCGTAGTTACAACTGAAATCTCTGCTGCAGTACGATGAAATTTTTACCTGCTTGTAAACTTTACCTCTTTCCTGCTTGTAAACGATTGATTTTAAATGTTCCTTTTGTTTGAAGGCGTAACTTCTGTCATCAAACGCATCAAAACTCTGTTAAACTATCGGGTTATATGGATTGCGTCTTTGCGTGGTGGTCGCTTTTTACGTTCTACTTCATTCGCTATACGTTTGCGGTGCCCAAGTCCAAGCGTTTATCACAGACGAGCCACTCCATGTTGCCTGCAACCAGTTACCGTCCTGGTGACTGTCATTGTGATATCTGTGGAAAATATCACTACTTTTGCGATGTTTTCTTTTATGCAATGTATGTCTTTCGATTTCAGAACTGCATTATGTGGTGTCGACTGTCGACCAGTGGTGACATGCTCATAAAGCGAATGTTTTCGCGGCCGGGCAAATCCAAAACATCGGCGTGATATTGGTGATTTGTCGATAAGCATCTGTTGTAGAATTCGCAGAAAAACTGTACGTGTTGCGTTTTAGAAGTTTACAATTTTTAAACGTAGATTGCAAACAAAGAAAAAGTCGAATGCCGATGTGTTCAGTCTTCTTCACTTTCTGTATGCAAATTGCAACAGTATTTATGCGCGCCTCAACTTCAATACTTTTTGGACCCGTAACTCACCTTTTTGATATTACTAAAAAGAGTAATCTAGCGTACTGCGGCACGCTGGATTTTCCTTAAAATAGATCTCCTTAAAATCAAACCTGAGATCCTTTATAGGCGCAGACGTATTTTAAAGCAGAAATCCGTCGTCTGTTGCGAAATTTGCCCCTTCCTAACAACTTAAATCATCTTTGTAAGTTTTAACAAAGACTTCGTTCAACGCAGAAACGAACCCGACAATTAATGGCGTGGGTGACGAAGAAGAAATAACACGTACTCCAGCACTCGGAAATCCTGACGCAGCAACTGATGTCTTACCAACAGATGGCGCGCCAGAGCGTCGACGAGAACCGCCTGTCAACGAATACATCAACAGTCTGGGTTCGAGACTAAGTAAGATCACGGACTGCTGCGAGGCTGTCGACACTTGCCAGCTGGTTTCCATGACGACGATNCGGTCGAACGGCGGTAGCGATGCTGCATCCGGCGACGAATCGCCCGCAAGNGACGATATCACNTCACAAGGACATGACGCAGCNGCAACTGCTGCTGACGTCAGCCGTGAAGAGATTGACGGGTGGTTGTGTGACGTCAACAGTCGAGACAACGTCATAGCGCCAGTGGTCCATAGCGGAGATGAGTCATCACAACCAGACGGTAATGATGGCACGAGTCCAGGTGGCNCTGGGAGTGACGTCGTTGCTCGCGTTGCGGAAGACGTCACTGATGACGTCGGTAGTCNAAGTGGTTTCGTTTGACAGAGTTGTGCACGCTTGTCTGACGTAGTCAAGAATGGTGAAAAGCTAAGTTTTCCGCGAGTACTGCGCATTGTAAACGGATGATCGAAGTACACAGGCCTCTTGAAAGCGGGGGAGGAGGGGATGAAGTCGTTTAGCTCAGGGATACGGGGGGGAGACGCGTTCGCTCTTCAAAATGGCGACGCACGGCGCGCTGCAGTGCGTTCCGGGTCTCAGTCGGTTCGTCTCTCTGCCAATATCCTGTTGGTTGTTTTCGTGGCNGAAGTTCTACAGCAGCGGTTCTTAACCTTTTTTCTAGCNCGCCTCCCTGAAGTAATCGTTCCTTGTTTCAAGTTCCCCTGACTTTAAGNAAGCTGTAAANACAAATGTATTTATTGNTAAATTTAATGATCTAACTTTCCATGTTGTAGAGCGTGGAAGGGCTCGCCCCACCCATGAAATTTATTGACCTTCACACACCCCCCCCCCCCCC
>JGI24159J19872_10014456_pt1 | contig 10211 bp, 7 predicted proteins | sample Ectturendosymbi4_FD_19872 | JGI IMG/M metagenome (IMG submission 19872) | reverse complement strand
GGGGGGGAATGGTTGTAACGTCTTGTAGTGCCTAACAAATAAACATGTTTTTGGCGAATTGTTTTGGGGGGCTATTGCCCGGTTACCCCCTTGGTTACGGGCCTGGCCGCAGGAATCTTTACCGATTGTAGGGGGGTGTCGAGTCAGTGGACAATGAATCCAATGATGTAGCTAAGGTCTTAACCTTACTGTGAGCCATGGTCAGAGTACTTGAGCTATTTACCAAATGGCGTCTTAATAGTACAACATACAGGTCTAGCTGCTGCTAGCCCTACTTTGCGAGGTACTTGGAATGGCGTACACTGAATCTAGTATTTGTATCTAGTGTTAGATTTTATTCACGTCATGATTCATTTCCACACAACGCCACGCAACACAACAAACGCTTAGGGATCTTTTCCAGACAGGGCCTTTGCAGAATGCTTTACTTTTGCAAAGAAGCGTGCGACTTTCGAACGTCCGCTTCGGTTTTCCGAACATTTCCGAACTCACTCAAACCGGGGCCGTCGAACTCAAAAGCGTCCTGCGCCGCGGCCAAGTGACGTCGCGCTCGGAACCCGCTTCATTCGCGCGCGGTTCGTCGCCGAACGACGTCGCTGATGAAAAAAGCTGTTTAATTCGAGAACGGAACTGCCGTACTTCTCACGGCACCCTGACCCAACAGGGTCCAGGTGACCCGCCACGAAAAAAAACTCGGGGGCGGGGGTGGCGAACGCTTGGTGGCGCAAGGCCGCTACCATTTTTGCAAGAAACGCGATTATGGCCACGAAATGTGAGGGAGGTGGGAACAAAAGCCCGGCACGAAAGAAACTCGCTCACCATTTCGTTCGGATTTTCGGAGCCCATGTTGCTGTCGTTAGAATTGCAGGAGAGCGACGGCGAGACGGTCGAGCTTCGTCGCGGGCTGAGCATTTGCTGGTGTTGCTGCTGCTGTTGCTGTTGCTGATCCATCGCCTCGACATGTTCTGAAAATCAGAAAACACCAGGGTCGAATCAGAGCGTCTCGGCACATTTGAAGAGGGCTGCGCCGGCGCAAAACAAATAACATTGGAGAGAGGTGCAAAAGTTGACGACGCAACGTTGCGCAGAAGAAGAAGCGCTGGAATTCTTAACTTCAGGTTATAATCGGATTCAGTAAGGTTTTGGTTCTCCCGTGAGCGCAAGCCGGTCAAGGTTGAGACCAACAAACAAGTGGCTCGAACCGGGAGTCAGCCAAAATAACACCTTGCGCAGAGCGCAATTCCGGGAAAGCATCATTTAAAAAATTCCAGCGATTGTTGACGTCATAAACGAAAACATATGACGACACAAAAAACAGTTCCGTGCCGCTAACTTCACGCGAGGCAATACCAGATTGTATTTATAGCACAAAACTCGTTGCGGATCTCCGAGATTTTCAAGTAGATGAAAGAAAAAACGGAAAAAAAGTTTTGCAGATGTGTGTAATGGCGCACGAATAGATTCACTTACCAATGTGCCGTCGGCGCTTGTCGTCTTTCCGTCGATTGGCGAACCAATTGTAGACTTTGACCGTCGTCACTTTGTCCAAATCAGAGAGAACTCCGCCTTGGAAGGAAATTATAACGCGTGCTGAATTATCTCCGCGAGGCGTTGAATTATTATCGCGAAACCTTCGCCACTCGATCAGCGTTGGTCAAAAATTTTTCGCCGGGGAAATGACGCAATCGTCAGCAGCTTATGCAACATCGTCGCAGCGTTGTCGTCACAGAACAGTTTGTGAAAACAAATCGGCGCAACGTCTCGCGACGAACGCACGAGGCTTCGCCCGCAAGGCTCGACTCCACTTGAGAATTAGCGAAAAACTAGTCGCAGGCGCAATTCCAAACGGATTAACGCGCAGGCGTTGTTACTCGCTATCGGATTCCTCGGGACCAAGCCTAACTTTCCAGATTTGATAACACGGGCTTTGCGGTGCTGATTGCGACCGCGATATCGAAACGCGCGCGTTACTTGACGCATAAGTACAACCTGGACAGTGCGGAAACCTCAAGAGGGCGACGCAAGTTTTGATGAGTCGAAGGAAAACTCAAACGTTTCGTCAAACACCTAAAGAGACTGATTTCGGTGAAAAAGGAAAGAATATCATCCTTGTTTCCGACAGGCCAAAACGCGGGAAATCTATCATAGCTGTTTTTAGTCAATGACATTTGAACCACGTCTATTAAAAACAAAGAAAAATGCTAATTATAAATGGGTAGATGTAATTTTTCTATTTGCAAAAACGAGTGAAAACGAATCGACGTTTTTGCATCGTATCTGTAAGTTTACTGTGGCGAAGCCTTGCTGATATCAACACGCAGTGCATATGCTGACAGTGGGTTGGCCGAAGTGAATGTTTGGGACCAGAGCGGTGCGGAAACAGTCGTCAAACTAAAAACGCAGCTGTTCTTAACATTTTTAGTTCCCCCTCCCAAAAAACAACGTTTGCGCGTCGCGAAAAACACTCGGCTACGGTTTTGTGCTTTTACTCGAACTAATTAAAAATCAAAGGCAACAGCTCCGGGTCGTCTTTCTCTCTCTCTCTGAGACTACCTCGGGCCACGCGCTAAAAACAGTGACGGAAAATCCACCGCACGAAAGTGTGATTTATGAGCATTGACCGGTGCGCCCGGAATCTACGGAAAAATAACTCGCCAAGCCAAACTTAAAGCAGTGCCGTCGTCCGTCGAGCTAAGCGGGCACATTAGTACTTGACAACCCATCTCTGCTAACAATGAGAAGCAGCCATTTTCTATTCACCGTCGCACATTAATCTATTTAAAGGTATTTTTGCACAGCGGAGAAAAACTCCCTTTAGAAAGGTTTCTGAAAATTACGTGATTCTGATTTTGATCAAGTTCCATTAAAATTTCGAGCGATGCGTCACCAACATCCGGCCTTTTTTCACACACGTACTCGATACCGTTCAAGACACCCGTGCGCGCTGCCTAAGCTACTCAGCAGCGCTGGGCTGAAATGACGCCTGTCAGCCGAAAATCAAGGCTGGAAATCGCCAACGCCGATAACCTGAGCAAGGCCTTCGCAAAAGCAGCCGGGTTTAACTTTTAAGCTCGGAGCAGCACTGCGCTCAAAATGAACAACGCACCTGGTTTTTGAGCTTGTATTATGGAATTGCAAGCGTGAGCGATCTCCTCCCGCTTCGACTCGTCCGGGTACGAGTTGGCGTTGTAGTAATTTTCGAGTATCGAAAGGCACTCTTTCGGCCACGTGAACCTGCCCGCGAAAAGCATTGTTACCAAATAAAAACGGCTATCCTTCCCGCGAGATCAGTCCTTTGCGAACAAGTATAGTTTCGAACGTCGACGCCCGGTTTTAAGTGAAGTGTTAAAGAACAACGTTTGAATAAGATCTATGAGGTTTTCAGCATTCCCGCCGCCGTACTAGGAATGTAGTTCACATTTCACTTGATCCGCACCTGAACTCGAGTCCCTTGCATGCGTTTAAACTCGTAAATTCATGGGTATACGGCTACCAGAGCGCTGACTCACTGCGCAAGCGTCCATGAACGCTGATTGGTAAGGACGAAACGAGAAAAGATAAACCACGATATACGCCCCACGTAGGTAACACTGCTTTTGCGATGCAATACAATGGTCCCATAGCTGAATCCGACGTTCGGGTTAAGCGAAACAAGCCGGGAAAACGCTACACACTGCGAAGACCAAAGCAATGTTTGTTTTTTCCTGGGTTGCCAGCCACCAAATGCTTCCTAACAACGCCACGCAAACGTAGCTACAACGTTGCTGGATTCAAAATCACAAAACCCTTTGCACTGCATTGGGAGATGCCACCTATTGGAAGATTTCATGTTGGTTGCCGCTGTACTAAGTGGGTGGAGCCGGTGAATACCACAGGACTGAAACTTGCGCACTCATGGCTGCAAACAATAAACAGACACATTGCGCCTTCCTTGTTTCGCCGTGAAACAGTGAGCATGACCAACAAAAACGGTTAACACACAACGGCACCCGTGAACCACGCGAGTACAGCTGTTGATAAGCACCCACCTCGCTCCTCTCTTGCCTTTCAGAATCGAGTTCATCATGTCCGGGTCGACGTCGTTCATTCTGTACTGGATCGAGTGCGACGAGCTCGAGCCTGGCGACAGTGAAAGAAAAACAACGGTCAGCCAGGCAAGCAGAGGCCCACACAGCAACAGCTGATGGGCAGGCGCTGCCCAGGGTCTTGTGAACTTCACGGGTTGAAATTCGGGTCTGGTGTTCGAGCGGCTTCAAAAGACTGACCCGGATCAGTACAGCGTGCCGCGTGTGAGATAAGAGTGAGTGATTGGTAACGAGAAAGATTCGGGCGCTTCAGTGTCCGGGCGGGGTGGACTGTAATGCGAGACGAAAATGGACGACTGCATTGGTGAATTTTTATTATCCACCCAATACGAAACGCGACAGCATTAAATGCCCCAGAACGATGGACTAGGGCAAAAGTGGCTCTGCAGTGCGGCTTTGAATATGGCAAAAAAAACATTCTTCGACTTCAAAATCAGTGAAGTGTTTTTGGGTAAAGCACGCGACCGCACGAAACACGCCGTCAAGGTAAAACACAAAAATAAAGCCGCGCTGCGCCGCGAGGTGTTTCAGTCGTCGTCACATCCGCGCGAGGGCACAGAAAAGCGAACAGTTGCTCTGCAACTGTGTCCTGACGCATAAAAAACCTAGAAATCTTCGCCCTGCAGCGAACGCGCTAAATAAGACAATAGACGATAATAAATCAGCAAAAATAAACCAGTCGAAAAAACAACGAACGCTGGCTCGCGGCGTCGCCTACCACGTCACTGATGCGCTGCGACAAGTTCTAGTTGTGATCATCAAGTACCAATCGCAACGGCTGGAGGTGACGCGCGCGAACTTGTGTCGTATATACGAGGCAAGCTTTTGATTGTTTGCTAGTCGACCATTACGTGGATTTGCCCACGAATTGCCAAACGAGATGCGGGATTCGACAACGTCAGCCGACCGCGTCTGGTTAAGTATAATTGACTAGACTTGCACGGCTTTCAGCAGCGATAAGACATGTATTTTACCTGCTGCGGCACCAAATAAGGACGTCAGGACGCGGGTATAATTAATAGCAAGAAAGCGCTGCCATTGTCTCCGACAAGAGGCATGCCGCGCACAACCGCTGATTACCAATATTGCCTGCTCGCGGCGGCAGCTGAACTTCGCGAATGAAACGATTTAAAGCGCTTATCAGACCACTGCACAATGCCCGCAACAAACAGCAGCGCTAAGTAATAAACACAGCGCGTGAGGCAGTTCGCTCGCAAATAATACGCATCTCCTGAGAAACGTGTTTTTGCAAACAAACACGTTGAAGAACGAGTTTGTTGCAAACAAAAATATTGAAATACGTGTTTGTTGCAAACAGCGCAAATTTGTGTCGCGACGCCATAAAAATAGGTTAGGCTATTCTCACGTGACATTTCTTTAAGCTGGGACAGTGTAATCTGGTCAAGGTAGAGAACTACTCATTACAAAGATATGCGCGACCTTCAGCATTCCACTGAACATTCCCAGCCTGCTTTTGGCTTCAGTTCGAATAATCTGATTTTCTGCAGGATGTTACATTTTACGCCAGTTCAGATTCCGACCGATCGTAAAAAGTAGTTCGCGTTTGCTCCGAGAAAACCCTACTTCTTTCATATGAAAACTCAACTTATTGAAAACACACAAGTTAGAAAACTCCACTTCTTCCACATGAGGACTAGAAAACTTCACTACTTTCATATGAGGACTAGAAAACTTCACTACTTTCATATGGTAACTTCACTTATTACACAAAAAACTGCGCTCCTACGCAGAAAAATCCACTTCTTTCACATGATAACCAGAAAACTCTACTTCTTTTACATGAAAACTACTACACTTTCATGCAGAGAACTCAGCTTCTTTCCTGTGATATCAAACTTCCGCTTTGGCTATTTTCGAGCAGGATGAACCATCGCAACAGCTTGGAGAAGCCAGACCGCTTTGGGGGTGACCCGCACAAACAGCAGGCGGAAGATGTCATGGCATAGGCGTCGAACATACGGCTTGTGAGTTATCAAATGCACGTTCAAACTGTTCGGCGAAGTACAGGGTCCCAGTATAGTTCGCCAGCGAAGTGTGCGACGTGCATCCTCCCCCGACAGATAGGACATGTGCGCGCTCGCGGCGCGATAACAGCACCAAGCGTTGTTGAAAATTTTTTTTGAAAAATGCCACCGGCACGAATCGCACTTCTACTCAGGGCTATTGGAACCGGAACTCAAATTTCGGGCTCCGGCTCCAGAAAGATTTGGCCCATTAAAAACTCAAAACCATTGTATTATTTGTACAATTGGCTTGCTCCACAAAATATGTCTGTTGAACGGGAACTCAAATTTCAGGCTCCGGCTCCACCATTCAACATTTTTTGGCTCCGGTTCCACAGCCCTGCTTCTTCTTGATTTTTACGAGTTTGTCCCCCCTGTGGACATCCAAGATGGCGACAGTATTGATCAAAATACGTTTTCAGAACTGGCCGTGGCATCTCGTTCCGACAACAAATTTCCAGGCAAACTTCGAAAGGCAATACCTTTCAGGACAGCTTTTCTTCGTTTCACTTTTTACTAGGATTCGCAACCGTTTCGGAATATTTTCGCTTTCTTGACTGAGGCTACTACAGTGTGTTTCGCAGCGTGTGCAAACTGGCTCAGTGTTCGACGCTGAGAGACCGATGCCTAAGCAAAACAACACACCAACAGGCGCTGAACAACGCACCAACAGGCGCTGAACAACACACCAAAAGGCGCTGAACAACACACCAAAAGGCGCTGAACAACACACCAAAAGGCGCTGAACAACACACCAAAAGGCGTTGGCGAGGAATGCGCGCCTGCTGCCAACAGCCAAGCCGCTCCAATTTCCGTAGCGCGCTGTGCATGCACCGCTGGCGTCCAACGACGCTTGCCAAGCCATCAATATTAACAAAAAAATATCATCAATATTCACGACACGAAACAGGTGAATCATTACGCGCAGCCGGGAACGCTTAAAAGCGATAAAAGAAGCGTTCTGACCAGATGCATGTCGCGAGTGCCGGTGGCGGGAAACCGATCCCTCCCCGATCCATGATTCACGCAAGTCGCTATTATTTATTAATCGCGGCGATTAGGGCGCGTGTGCGCTGGTGCGGATGCACGGCGAAATTCTCGCGGTCTACTTGACGTTTTAAGCGATAGGTTCGCCGGAAAAACCCTCCCCGGGCCGAGCTTTTGTTTGGCGGAAAGGCGTCGGCGTCGAAATCATAATTGAATCTGAAATAATAAATCTTTTACGGAAATTCGCTTTGTTTTGGGATCCCATTTTTTTACGTATCATACCCTTTCATCAAACAAGATTACCAAATTACAACCAATACACGCAGTGGTGCTCATTTATTGAAAATACGAAATTAACAAACTACTACACTTTAGAATGATATATAAATACATACATTGGCTGCAATTTATGGTTCAGTAACTTTAACCCCCTTGGAAGTAAATTTACCCCCAGGTTAAGAACCACTGTTATAGTCCGTTCTTCAGTAAAGACCTGCACATTTTTTGCAAGAAACGCGATACCAACATCGCCAAACTTTAGGTCTGTTTCAAGAGCATGGTGCTGCCTTGCATTTCACAGCAGCCAACAGCATGCTATCAGTTACCTGTTACGCCATAACTCATTTTCAGACCCATGACCAAAGTTTATCTTAAAAAAAAACAAAGATGTTGATCTTGCAAAGAATGCGGCCCCAGTTGGACGTCACATTCAACGCCACGCAGGCTCAAACTAAAAAATGAGAGCAACGCTAATCGCACCACAAGCTTTTCGCATTCCAACCAGAACAACGGATTCGCCGCACTCGCGCCAGCTCGATTGTTGACCGGTATTGAGGAAACAGCATCCAGACCGACATACTTGCCTAGAGCATCAGCTTGACTTTGATTTTGAAACGCCACTCAGCTTTTTCTCAATTCTCTGCACCGTGCAGTAGCTACCAAGTGTAGGACTCCTGTAGATATGCACTGTCCTTCGGATTGAAGTTCGTTTCAAAAACCGTTTTCAATCTTCGGGGTCTGTTCGTTCCCCAGCAAACATACCCCCTTGCGCCTACCAACGTGCTGCTGGCAATTTTTTTGGCTCGCAAATTACGTCACAGCACCCTGTAAATTTTGCAGCAAGAAACTTGCGAGGAGGCTGCATCGATCGTTTCAACATGTTAGCAAAGCTGGTCGGCACAAATGGTGAAATTCGCACGTATTTAACAGCGTCGCATGGTACAGGGTGAAATTCGGTCACCGTTTGTGTTGCATTTCGCTAATTTGTCAACAATCACCGATTGTTTCAGACAAGAGAAGGGTGTGTCCACCAAGCGATACGCCCACCAGCACATGACTGAGCAGGGAGGGGCATCAATCCACTGTTGGTCATCTATACATCATTGTTTGGTCATCTATACATCATTGTGACGTAAGAGGTGATTGGTAAAAGACCTTGCTCTTCACTGAGATACGATCTGACTGTCAAATCATTTTCTGTTATGTTAACCTGCACTACATGGTACTGCGGCTCGAATTTATCAGAACTTGTCTTCAGTGACTGGAAATGCCAGCGTTTGTGGCAACTGATCAGAGCGGTATAATGACAACCAGCAATGGAGTAAGTAGCAACTAGCGGCTATAGGAGTAAAAAAAGCTGGTGAACGACAAATAAAAAACGACAAAATATCACTGACATGACCGGTCGATTTTATTGCATCTCGTTTGAGGCCGGAGCTTGAAAGCTAAATGAAAAGCGTAAAACGTGTTGTAAACTGGTTGTGTGTGGGCATAGTGGCGCCCCGCACAATAGTAAACGTACTATTGCGTGGCGTATGTACGCGTCATAATACTGCCAGATTTATTTCTTGCGAATGGAAGGCGTTGGCGCGAATTGTTCCAAAAGAGTAGAAGTACATTTAGCTGTACATTTTCTATCTAAAATCTTCGCTCGCGTGCCAAAGCGCCACAAACCACACCGGCGGACAAGTTACAAGAGGCCTCCTCCAATTTGTCAACGATCGAAACCGCTTGCGCGTGAAGAATTCCCGAAGTCTCGTGCGTGCAATCGATTTAGCCGTTAAGACCTGCCACCATACGTAGTTTCGGAGATGCAGTAATTTGGGCCGATTACCTCGACACTTTTTCTTTTCCTACACACACTGCTGTATTTCCATAAAAAGAAACTTTTGCATTCGCGGACATAACGAACCGAACGGACCTCACGCTTACGCGAGTAAAGCCGCTTCATAACGAATATAATCAATTTTGAACGCAGATTTTCAGTTAAGAAAAATCGCTTACCGCATCACACCGCCCCGTCCCCCAACTGCAAAAACGCTTCTTACCGTTGAGGCTTCCGATTGGCTTGCGCTTTTCGAGAATGTACCACGTGTACATGGCCTTCTTCTTTTGCCCGCTGATGTCTTGTGGTTGGGCAAGCCATTGCGATATGTAGCTCTGGCTTATGGCTGCAAAAAAGCAATTTCTTCTTTAGCAAAGGCGCCGGGGCGGGGCGAGACGATTCAAATTNGAAAAGAACAAACCAACAGCGCGCGGTTGTGTCTCGCGCCTGCGCCGACAATCGGTTCAAAAACCGACAACACCNAGGAGAGGTGCGTTTTGCTGAACGAAGGATACGAACGAGAAACACACGAAATAGAACAACAGCAGTGATTTATAAGCTCGGGTCAAAAACGCCGCAGGACAGCGTTTGCGGAACTGCGACCGCTTTCAGGGATGTGCGAAGCATCGGCGAAAGTTGCAATGCAACAGATCGCCAACTGCCGGCAAACGAAACGACGCCAAAGACTTTTGAAGCGCGGCGCTGATCGAGAAGCAATTTATCATCGACTTTTTCGTCGCATTTTTTCGGTGTTTTCCGTAAAAAAACAGCTGCGGAAACATGGACGTCGGAAAGGGGTTGCAGTGGAGGCCTTGGTCTCCCCTTTGGTTTTGAAATTTGATATTTTCCTGATCATTTTTTTGCAGAAAAACGTTTTTCTCTTAGTTTCGAGTTCGTGCAATGAAATTTCGTCACTGTTGGACCGCCCCTGGAAAAATCCACTGTTGTTACCCCCCCCCTTGACAAAATTTTTCCGACGTCCATGCGCGGAAGCACTGCTCGGGGAGGAAA
>JGI24159J19872_10014455_pt1 | contig 10212 bp, 9 predicted proteins | sample Ectturendosymbi4_FD_19872 | JGI IMG/M metagenome (IMG submission 19872) | reverse complement strand
ATCTAACGTAGGTAGTAAGATGCTTTTCATTTTGCAAGGGCTGAGGGAATTGACACTGCCATTACTTACAGATACTGAGATAACTTGCACAGGGGTGGATAATAAAATTGAGGGCAAGCTCTCAGAAAGGGGCCCCAAAACATCGCCATTGTGAAAGGTAGATGTGGGATCACGTGGATAAAAGAGTTAAATTTGTTTCACATTTCAATTTATGAACCAAATTCAAGAGCATCATACGAAAGGAACAAAATTTTGTAAAGTTTTGTAGCTTCACAATTGAAAGCTGCCTCCTTTGGCACATTTTCCCATAATTTTTGCTATATTTTGAAAAACATTTGACTTGCTTCAGAGCTTCTTCAAATGTGGCTCTAAGAGTAGTACATAACCTTTTTAACTAAACAGTGGTGCAAAACTCTCAAGGGGGAGCACGGTATCTCTGAAAAAGAGGGGACCGAGGCGAATGCCTCGTTATCCTTCCCTAATATCCATCCTTGAGCTTGCAATCTGTCTTGTTGGCAAAGCGCATGTGCCTAAAATGTAACTAAATTTGAATTTTTCCCATTAGGGCTTTATATTCCGCAGATAAGTGATTGTATTTTCAAGAAGCCCGTAATTTGTACAAATTAATTACGTGCAGTGCTGAACTATCTTTACATGCAGCTGAGCGTGGTCAATAAGTTTTGTAATACTGTTTTTTCTATTGTGTTTACGGTTTAATTCCATCTTATATTTCAGTGAAGTCAGTTAAATTTAGCAAAGTCTCATCAGACAACGTAAATGAAGTAAGTTTAAAGTAGCTACAAAGGTTTTACGGAATAAGTTGAGCATATCCCAAAGATCTTACGGTTGATAAAAAATCCAAACATTTTTCAAACGCGTTGAATAACTCTAGCATATACGGTTATCAACTACAGAAGTGAATTAATTGCTCAAAAATGAGATGACAACGGGATCCACTTGTTCTATGCGCGAAAGTTTTGTAGAAGACCTACGTCGGATGTCAATACCTCAGAGCAAAGTCGCTGTTCGGCTTCGGATGAACGTGCTGTGTTGGTGTAGATCCGAAGCGTGTAGATACAGTATAAGCGGCGCTAAACGCAATCGTAATGGCGGCTGCGATGACTTCTTGCTCAAGAGCAACATTGGGCATTGAGAGGTTTACTAGCGCTTTTGCAAGAAAGGGGTATGAGCAAATGGTGGCCTTGATCCAAAGTAGAACCTTGGAATTTTACTGTCAAAATTTGTAAAACTTGTCAATTCAATGAAAGCAAACTTTTTAGTTGTCGGCTTAAATCTGAACACAATTGTTCAGGAGAAAACGCCAGAAAGAAGCACGTTTCATGGATGATGCTTTGAAAACATGGAGCATTAAAAATATTTAAAAATGTTGAAACTCGGATGTTGTTTTCCCCAGCTTTAATAAAGTTTCTGGCTGCGCGCCTGGTTGCACTGCTGGTTTTCACCAAAAGAACTTGTGGTTTGCTTTTCATTTGATTTATGTGGTGATTATTAGTAGCAGTATATTTTATTTGTCGAAACTGACCAAATTTGAATTGATTATTATCACAATTGTTGAGCATAATTGTGCCTATTAAAGCTCTCAGAATTAATGTCTTTTCATATTAAATTCAATGCTAATAGGTACTGGATATAGCACCATTGTATACTTGTTACACTATTTGCTATACGACCACGATGGGCGTATCCAGGTATCAATTCCCGTAATATACAATAAGGTTTGTCCTCCCCAAAGTTTTTTAGCAAACTCGGTCCCTGACAAGTAGCAATAGAGGTCACCCAACCGAGATCACTCTACTGCTACTAGCCTGCCATACTATTTTAAAGGGACTATTCTTAGTGCACTTCCCATTCGAGGTGCTTCTCGCTCAGATGGTTCAGGTGACGCCACGTGCCGTCACACTTAGCGCATGAAGATAATTAAACTTCAGTTAAAAAAGTTCATTACCTGATTCATTTATTGTCATACTTGCTTTTCCTTTCAGAAGGGTCGCGGGGACAGCAGCCCTAGGAGGTCTTGAAATAGCTTACGGGACCAAGCAAGGTGGACATTTAGATTTAAACACTCCACTTGGTCCTTGGTCGACATCTGGGCCGTTTTATCTTGGATTTAACCAGTAGGACTTCCCCGTTAAAACAGTTGAAGATGTAAATTCAACAAAAACGGTCTATATGTATTTTACTAAACAAGTTTTTTAAAGCCGAATAATGAATGAAACGTGCCAGCAAAAAACTTGCGCTATCACACAGGTAACACGTTTCCACAAAAGGATTCAACTTCTTCGCCTTTGCGGAAACTAGCTACCTGAACACAGATATGTGCAAGTCTGAATCATCGCAAAATCATGAAGACAGAACGCCAGTCGGCTGATTGGTCGAAAGCTCGCAGCAAACCTAGAGGTTTTAACGGTTATCATTCTACTTGAAGCAATAGATACTTCGGCTTCTTAGCTTTTTATTTAGTACCCGTTTACCCACCTACTTCGCAACTGTTTGAGTACGATATATCTTCTTTGAAGTTATGTGATACGTGCTCTCCACCAAATTGCACGATCGTTGACTGTAGAGGTATTGCAGAAAATTGGTGACAGCTCTGTGTTTGCACTCCAATTTTTTATAATGGTTGCTCGCTGCGAGAATTGAGCGCTCTAGGTTTGCTGTTGAGCTTTCGAGATTTCTGCCTGCTGTGCTCTGCTTTAATCGCTTGGCGATGATTCCGGGTGCACTTATCTACATTTCAGCAACAATTCTCCACAAGGGCGACACCACCAAATCTGATCGTACACTAGGAAATCGGTTTCACGTCATTAACTCATCTTCAGTCCTGTAATTTGCAAGCAAAAGATTATACAGATGAAATGACGAAGAAAAAAGCAAGACTTGGAGAAAGCACGCGAACTCAACAGTAAATCTGGAGCCTTCAGTTCTCGACGATCCGGAGAGGAAATACCGTTTAACGCAGCTTTCACAAAATGTTGGTTGTGCTGGAGCAAGGGAAAACGGCAAATAAGTGTTTTACTGGCGAAAATGAAGCTTCAATGCACTAAACTTTCATCTAAAAGTAAAGTGTTTTGTTTCACAGAAGGTTTTTAGGTTGGGATTATCACTGACACCAGTGAGGGCTAATGTTTTGCATTGTTATTCTTTGGAGATTTTATTCTTCAAATACTTTTTCGCTATTACTGTAGAGTGTAAGTAGATGGAAGAGTTTTACCTAGTGTTGCTTTGAAAGCAGAGAATAAAATAGCATGGACCTTCAAAAATACCTCAATCGCATAAAATTTTCTGGACCTCTCGGAACGGATTGCGACACTTTGACAAAGTTGTGCGAGTGCCATTTGCATAACATACCGTTCGAAACACTGGACATGTTTGGGGGACCGAGAAAAGTGCTGGATCTTGAAAAAATCTACAATGACTTGGTGGTTCGTCAACGAGGTGGTTTCTGCTACGAAAACAATGGCTTGTTTGCTTGGCTACTGACTGAGATTGGTTTTGAGGTTAAGATCCTTCAAGCTCAAGCTTGGGTCAAGCAACGAATGAGTTACGACCCCATGTTTGACCACATGCTTTTACTGGTAAAGCTTTTCTCATTTTATCTTAAAAGTTTAAGCCCTTCGGCGTGTTGCTAATGAGGTAATGTGAGAAGTAACAGTTGCAAGAACTTTAAAGTCAGTAAAAGTGCTGAAACACCATGATTTTAAAATAAAAGTAGGAAATCTATGCGCAATGATTATTTTTGAAAAACGTTCTCTGAAACTTATTCTAAAAAGTACCTGTTAATAACTGAAAAACATGAACATTGTTTTCAAAAATTCAATCTATTAAAAAATAAATGACCCAACTATTTCTATAATTATGATGTCATCAAGGTAAAATGCGATGATGCCACTCAATGGTTAGCAGATGTTGGTTGGGGAGGGCAAAGCTTCAAATACCCACTGAGATTTGTTGAAGACAAGGAGCAAATTCAGCTCAACGGAAAGTACCGTATTTCGAAATGGGCGAACAAAATGAACACGTATTTGTTGGAGAAACTTCAAAAACAAGACGGTAGCGGTAAAGGTAAGAAATCTGTTTCACTCATGAACGCCACGCGTGGATATAATTTTAAATACTACACTGCAAATGTTTCTGCAGATATGGCGTACTGGAAGAGCTTTGATGACATCGGGAAATGGGAGGTTATCTTTAAATTTGACACAGTTCCCCGAAAATTTGAAGATTTCACTCACATGTGTGATTTTCAGCAAGATTGTGTCTCCAATTTTTTGAAGCATAACACAGTCTGTTCTTTGCATTTAAACGATGGATGTGTTTCACTTTGGGGATGGACAGTGCGTAAAAAGAAGTACGTGGACTCTACAACCGAAGAATTGGTTGCTACCGAAACTGCTGAAAACCAACAGCAGTTAAAGCATCTGCTGAAAAAGTATTTTAATATTGAAGTTGATTTTAAAATTAACGTTCAGAACCTAAACTACAAGTAGATCAACCAATTGTGAGAACAATTCTTTTGGATTCGTTGCTTTGCTATCAGTGCATTTTGGAAAAGACTATTCAAACTCCTCACTCTTTCATTTAGTGCTTCATAAGAGTTGGGCAATACGTAACATGCAAGCAACACAAGCGCTTTAAATTTTTTTTGTTTTTATTTTTTTTAAAAGCAAATCCTGACGGGAATGAGATTATGCTGAACAGTTTCTTTCTGTCTTACCGTCTTTTGCCTTATCCAGTTTTATTTTTATGAGAAAACTATTATCTGGCAATATTCCCTCCAAGGTGCGCAGCTGCGCACCAAACCATTTTCACAGTGAAATCTTATTCTCGCGCTCTTGCAACATCTAAATTTAATATCGTATGTAGTGGGACGGGAACGCTTGGGAACGGCGTTCCCACACTTTTTCCATGTTTTGCTTTAAAATGAGTTTGAAGCTGTTTCAAAATGGCTAGTTTTTTGGGGGCGTTCCTACACCTTTTTCGTTAGCACTGCATCCATGCAACCCTTTCACTGCTTAAAACACTTCACTGGTTGTGTCTCTGCACGCACGATTGCATGCTCACTAAAACAAAAATTTTTCAGTGTAAAATTTTCTTAAAGGGAACACTGTTCTCTGGCTTTCAAAAATTGTTCTTTCTGGTCACTTGAAAAAAATTAAAAGTGATTGCGATGGTTAGATAGCCACAAAATGCAAAGCGTAAATCTGGAAACTTTGTGCCAAAATATTTATTCTCCATAATCATATCTTGTGCTCAACTGTTGTCAACTTTTAAAAACAACGCCATCTTTTCGCCCATTTGACAGCAGGCTTGCATCAGGGCTAATGGCACGAAAAGGAAAGCACTAGAAGCCATCAAGCACAAGTATTTACTATGGCGTAGTAAGGAGTAGTGAGCTTTGCTAAAATTTATTTTAAGCTTATTTGCGGCAGGCCACAAAAAAGGGTTTGCATTCTTATTGCAACTAAAGTGTAACTAAAACCGAATGCTTTATCTCGAGAATTCCAGAAAAACGCTGAAACATCTTTAAATGTACTGAAGTAACTTAAGCTTTTGCCCTACTTGTTTTCTGCACAAAGTGTATGGTGTGAGCGACGATAGCTGTGTACTTTTTGGATGGCGTAATTGCAAGCAACTGTATTAATATGTTGTGTGTTTGTTCGTTTTTAGCCACCGCATTATCTTTCATTTGAGCAAACAGCATTAAACAATTACCTGAATAATGTGTGACAGCAGATAATTTAGATTGTTATTTCATACCGAAACTCAATCTTTTTAATTTGTCCGAGAAGAAATATTTGAACTTTAGTGATTAAGCCATATAATTAACCGTTCCCACCAATTAGATGAAACAAGCCGAAAAAATTTCCACCCCAATACGTTTTTAGTAAACATTGTTTGCCATTGGCTGCATTATAAAATCTTCAAAAACTGTTTTAAACCTCTTAGTATAACTCAATAAAGTTTAAAAATCCAAAAAGCGACGAGTATAGGCATAAAATTTTGAACGTCACGTTTACGCATTTTGTATGACGTTTATATACGTGGGAATGGCACTGAAAAACGGTATTATCCACGCCACTTCATTTCCTCCGGTCAGAGTTTTAAGATTTTTAAAACCTAGAGCAGAGATTTGAAATCTCTGCCTGATGTGACACGTTGCATGTTATGGGTAAATCACAAATTAATTACGAACGAACAAATAGATTCGAAAAATATCAATAAATCCATCTTTTACTAATAAAAAAATTTGACGAACTTTCAGTATAAAACAGTAACAACTTGCTATTTGCTTTATTCGTAAAAGTCAAATAAATGAAGACAGGCTTACTTCTTTTACACTCAATGCAAAACAACAATAAAACGTGAATTGCAAAATCGTCAGAGATAGTTTATTTTGTAGAGGCAGTAACATTCATGAGTGTTTGTTGATGAGCAATTACCATATCAAATAAAGATGTAAACTATAAAAAATCGGTGCTTTGAATCCCACAAAAATTGTTTTCAAATGTTTGTGCATTTCTTTGGCAGAAAGTAAAAGCATCTCACAAAGTTCGTCAATAAAATCCTGCCTCCCGTAAATACAGCAGTTGCAGTAAACGGTTATTCTTCTCTAAGACGCTGCGTAAAACATTTCAAATGTCTGGCATTCTTTTTCTAAAGCTGTAAACTTACCACATTTCGTTACGTGAATAATATACATCTTTGCCCACGCTGATGAGTATGGCTTAAATAAACATGGAACTGGCAGTTGTTTTTTCTATCTTTACCTTAAAAAAGGTTGAGTTAGCCATGCCTTACACTTGCATAAGATTTTTTCTGTTTTACGTTTTAAAGAATTCCTTTCTACAGTATGAACAATCAAGAAGTTTCTAAAGTTTCTACAAATAACTTAAGCGATACGTAGTGATTTAATCGTGATAGTCAATAAGCAAGATCCAGTAAGTTTAACGATTGTTTTGTGAGTCACTGGGCGACATTTGAAGTTTTAAATCAACTCTAAGCTCAAATCATACAGAGCAAATTAGTTTTTAAAAAATCACTAGAAAGTGACAAAGTCACGTACAATTATTACAACTATTATTTTAATAGTAATATTTGTATTGTAATTGTATAATTGTACAATTAATACCCCACAGCGACTAACATCAAGTTCGTGCACATTCTCATTTGAAAGGAGCCCGTTGTCGCAAAGAATCAGTCAACTTGACATTGACAGAATGTATAATTCTTCTGTTCAATAGGCATGTTCAGCTCGCATTCAGACAGAACCGCACACATTCTTATATATATTTCTTCACTTATTAGTTCTTTATTAAGTTGATCAATTTTCTGTGTGGATGCACGAATTTTTCGCGCAAAAATTTTTCACGTAAAGAAAACTAATCGAATTTGATAATTCCACGTCCTTTCATTTGACCATCTTTAAGCAAATGCATTGCATTTTGGACTTCGTCAATCTTGAAGAAGCGAAGAGGAGGTGGATTGAGCTGCATCAACAATACACGAAGTTATCGTCCGTGATAGCAAAGTATATAGGATTGTGAAACAAGAGGCTGCAACAATATGTTTCCGTTTTCGAAGTAGTGAGATGCATCAAAGTTAAACCAGATGATGATTGCTGCACATTTAGTATCTATGATGACTCTTTCGTAGCGAAAAACTACTTTGCGCGCTGGATGACACAATCAAAAATCTTCGACTTGTTTTTACTGCTAGCAGCGACTTCTTCATGAAGTTAACAGCCTACTTTCGAATTAATTCTTCGCTTTCAACGCAGCAAGTTTGCATCTAAATGCTTTTTCTTATGACTTTTTGCATGACTAGTTCTCTCATGACTTCTTGCATGATTATTTTTCGTCTCATTCTACAGTGGTTCCTTTTATATATTAATCAGCATTGACGGTTTTAATTTTAGGCAATCGGAAATATTAGTTTTGACTGCATCTTAACATGTTCTTTGCACTAATTGTTTTCAATTAAACAGAGTTTAAAATAAAATCCAAGTAAGTAGTTCCAGAAACGCCCCTTTCAAAAACTGCAAAAACAGAAAGCCTATTGAAAATACTCGTAAAGTCAACGGCACGCATGGGCGTCCGCAGGGGGGGACAAAACGGGCATTTGCCCCCCCATGGAAATTGGGACTAAGAAGCAAAAATTTCTGGAAAACGTGAAATCAGGAATTTAATTCTGATTATTTGTGTTAATTCTTGCAGTGACACTTTGTTTGCCGATGTGACACTCACACTGCACAAGAGTCAGGTTCATTGTTTTGATAGCATGCAGTTATGAGCTTGCAGTTCACTCATGTGCGCTCCTTGCCAGTACAGGCAAGATGCTAAACTCGGGAGCGAATTGTTGTACTATTGGCCTTTATTGCGTAACAATAATATGGCAACAAATCTTCGAAGATGCACTTCAAGTTACGGTGGTAGGCGTCTTGCCGCATGTAACTATTGAATGCAGACGTCTTGGCAGGTTATGCAGCGAGACAGTGAATGGTGATAGCGGTAAGGCACGTAGGTTCAAACCAATGGTGGGCGAATTGTGGGTCGCCAACATATTTTGTGTGGCTCTTCTAGAGATGAATAGCAATATCTCAAATTGATAGAGAGTTATTGCCTCAAATTTAACGCTTGTTTCATTTATCAATGTGTTTACACAAGTTTGTGAAGTTAGCCACCAGCAGTGTTCCCTGTAAGAAAAATTAAGATAGAAAGCAAATATTTGTTTCAGTGCGCATGTAATTTCACAACCATGTAGACCAGGGTCGCAAACACGCGGACCGCATGTGGCCCCCGAGGGCATTTTGTGCTTCCCGCAATGCGTTTTGGGAATTTTCATATAATCAACATTTAAGTTTTTTACTTTATTCACCGATGTTTAAAAGTGTTCCGCCAGCGAGTGAACAAGTTTTTTTTTAAACGAACGTAGAGGCGGCTAGAAATGATTTGCCTATGACTCACGATACATTTCGCAAGAAATAAAATGTAAAAGCTGTTTCTTGTAAGGTTCAGACACTGCCATTGTTGCGTCAGCGTCACAATGCGGCTCTCCCGTTAGTTTATAGGTCCTAATTTGGCCCTCGGAGAAATTTGTGTTTGAGTCCCTGATGTAGACACACATCCAGTGAAACGTTTCGACAGGGCTATGCGATATACAGTTTGGAATGTTGCAAGTGCGCAAGAATGAGATTTCACTGCGCAAATGCTCTGGTAGTTCTGCGCATTTGCGCACCTTAGGGGGAGGACTGGCCACCAGGGTGTCGGCGCGATTTGATAACAACGACAGTGAACCTAAATCGCAAGTTAGGCTACTTTTTCTTGTTTCCCTAAGTTAGGTTATATTCTTCCAAGAAGAATATTAAAATTTTTCAAAGACACATATTGTCAAAAGCATTCTGTCATTTTCCCAATGTCGGCATGAGAAACAGTGTGTTTCGCGAAGAGGCATTTGTAGATCACAAAGTGGAAGAATACCAAAATAAATTGTGAGACCACTGGAGGAGTTCCAAGCCAGATTTGACCATTTCCAAGAGTTAAAACCATGCTTTGCATTACTTGTAAATCCATTCAGTGTTAATGTATCGGTGACGGCTGTCCAGTTCGCTAACCGTTTTTACAAACTTGTCTTTTGTAGAAAAAAAAACTGACCGAAATGCAAGAAAATCAGGGTCAAAAAAAACTTTAGTCAATGCCACTCTGCACCGAATTTTTGGCGACAGGTTCCAGAACGTGAACACCCAGAGTTTAAATTCCAGTGTATTACTCATTTCTGTGTATAGCACAACATATAGCTGTGAATTTTTTTTCTCTGAAACGAAATTCGTAAAATCAAACCAACGCGCAACCCTGACAAATGAACACTTGGGAGAGTTAATTCGCACAGCTTTAACAACATACTGTCCAGGTTTTTGGGGACTAGAAAATCAAACATGCACTTCATACCGACAATTGCTGCACATCATTTATGTAAAACTTGCATTCTTTAACTTGCATTGGTTTTTTATTTTCTGCAAATGAATCATCCATTGAACAAATTTCCCCACCCTTGGTTTATACTATGTGTAAAGAAGCATTGCTGTCAACAAAGCGCATTTTCTGCAACCGATGCTCCTCTGAAGGTGCGCAAATTCGCAGAACCACCAAGCCATTTGCGCAGTAAAATCTCATCTCGCGCACTTGCAACATTCCA
>JGI24159J19872_10014454_pt1 | contig 10214 bp, 8 predicted proteins | sample Ectturendosymbi4_FD_19872 | JGI IMG/M metagenome (IMG submission 19872) | reverse complement strand
AGCCGGCGAAATCACAGGGTTACAGACACTTTTTGCAACTGCATTGAAGACAGAACCATAAGGTTACAGACACATTCTTAACACTATTGTTAGCTAACACGATTGTATGCAACCTACTAAATTCTAGTATTGAGCAGTGGCGTATGGTGGTCATTGTTATTGGTATACGATGTTTGTGACGTTGGTAATACGACGTCACATTCACGTTTGGAAACCAACGTTTTGCCGAAGTTTGTTGACACAACATGCATATTATTCTACATGCACTCTCCTTACTCGTTGTTGTAGGCTAGCCTACAATCTGTTATTGTAATGAACATAAATTGTCAGCACTCCAAGTTAGGAGACCGGAACAAAACACAGCATTCATGCTAAGACAGAGCAGTTCATAACTGCAAAAATGTAATGGTACACGTACCATCACATGTGGAATCCCCAGAAAATGATGCTATGCCGTATGCAAGAGAATCACCTGATAAAGAGAAAACGAACCACAAATACAAAGACAAGATAGCTCAAAAGTATATAAGAACGGCCGACCCAAGCAGTAGTAGAGTGATCATGGCATGTGATCTCTATTGCTGCTTGTAATATCATTGTAACCTCACCAGACCTTCCCGACTACAAAAAAATATCCGGCAACGCGTTGAAACAGGGGAATAAAACACACTCAGCGCCACGTCAGCGCAGTTACCAACTGCAAAAATATAAGGCTGCGCATTACAACAGAGGAGCAAAACACACTAAACGCTGTGACAGAGCAGTTCGCAACTGTACAAACATCAGGCTGCGCGAATGTCTCGTCGAATAGCAGCCGAGCAGAGAAGGTATGCGCCTGGATGGTGAACACCCACGGTTTTCAGTTTGAAACTTGCTGAACTGCACAGGAATTGAGCACGCGCATAGAGTACGCAAAAAAATTTTTGTTTTGTATTATATGGCTGTTATGTGCACAACTACTGGCTGGGGGGAGAGAACGGTTACGGGCTTGTGTGAAGCGTTATGGTCAATCCACCTGAACTGCCAATTAGTGACGAAGTTCGAAATGATGCACATATTGCAGGCCCAGGTGTGCGGCTGTGTTAGCGCACACCCAGGGTTGCCATATCAAAAAATGAAACGGGAAAGTAGTGATGCATCAAAAAATCCGCTAAATCAGGAAGTTGAATTAGGACAGTTTTGAAATATGGCTGAGAAAATGAATTGAACGTCCATGATTTTCTTTCAATCCTTTTTTGTGATTTTCCCTAGGTCACACGATCTGGAAAAAGTCAGGTCACCATCAGCTTGATTGGGTGTACTCCACACCTAGAGTATAGGTCCCTGGTATTCAAGGGTGTAGTGCTAAAAAAAGAGGTGTGGCAACGCCGTTCCCACGCGTTACCACCACACTACACCCCTGGTTGTAACCTACTCCACAGCGACCTTGAAAACTTCGAAGCTAATTACTCCTCTGAAACGAAGATACCAGAGTTACGATAAATGCAAACAATCAGACGAAGCGTGGAGTACGCAAATACAGGGTGACCCAAAAAAAACAGAACCCACGAATCTTTGAATAAAATTTTTGATTTTAATTATTCCTTTTTATTTTATAGGTTGTTTTAGACTTAGTGCATGAAATAGTGCAACAATAGTTTTTCCCACCATGCCTTGGTCCACCAAAGAGAAGGCATTTTCCGTGGAGGCCTATTTCGCTGGCAATTCATACAGAGTAGTGCAAGCAATTTTTCGGAGAAAGTTTCAGTGTCGTCATGCTCCATCAAACAGCATAATTTTTGACTGGATTCAGAGGTTTAGAGACTATAGAACTGTGCTATATCTTTATTCAAACTGTCTGAGGAATACTTATTCTGGTTGGACGGTGAGTGCTATCATAGGTGTAGGAGCAGGCAAATTTTGGGGGTGCGAAGGATTTTTGCCCAAACTTCCCCGAAAAAAAACTCCAAACAAAATGACCTCCAAAAAAAACGACTAGGCCTACATTTCATGTTGGGGACATTTTTTTATATCAAGGCACTTCAAGCACCATTTTTGCCCAAATTTTCCCTAACTTAGCCGAAAAGAACTGAAAGCAAACATGATCTCCATGAAAAAACGTCTGGGTTTTCATACATTTTGCCCAAATTTCCACAGATTTCGCCCGTATTTTAAGGGATTTTGCCCAGATTTTCACCACATTAAAAGTTTTGGGCATGCGGTTGCACCTCCTGCACCCCCACCTCCTACACAAGTGAGTGCTATAGGACACAAAGAAACACTGATGCTGTACGGGAATCGGTCGGACGGAGCCCTAAAAAATCACCAAGACGACGTGGAGGCCTTTCGAGGCATATTTTGGAAAGAACATGACTTTTATGCGAAGGGACTTCAATGACTAAAACTTTGGGAATGATTGTACACAGACTGAAGATTAAAACCTACAAAGTTCTTGAAGTTCACGGGATCTTTGTAAGATTTGATAAAATTTTTATGGGTTCTGTTTTTTGGGTCACCTTGAACCATTGTTGCTGTCACAAACAGTGATTACACAACCATGCTACGGTATAATACACGAGATTATTTGTCATTTTTCCATTTAAGCTGCTCCAGGCCCTATACGTAAAAATTGAAATGACAAATCACCCAGATTCTGACTAATATCCTGTTGCCTGAAACGTAGCAGCACGGACTGACCACAGCTTTGTCATAATGGATGGTTGTGCTGGCGCAGCGAGCCTGACTTAATGCATTATTAAGGGCGCTGTGTTGATGTGACTTTGCAGTTAATGATTGCATTGGGCACAAAATAGAGATTGAAGAAATTGCAAGTCACAAATTTTAGTTTTTTCCGAGCAATTTTTGCGACCCGTCAACGTGCGTTCACAGCACGAGCCACGTCTGTCATACCCTAGACAGGCAACTTCTGTCTGCTTCTCGTCTAGCCCGCGCTGTCAAATTTTGCAATCTAATGTGCATGTCCCCGTGTCAAAGTGTTGCCCATCCCTGGAACTATAGTCTCTATAAAAAGCAGTACTAACAAGCAGCAACAGCTAATGCAAGCTAAACCTGTCGATTTTGAACACGCACAATTATTTGTAAACGATTCAATGAAATTCAAATTCTGTCTTAAAGCAACACCATTGCTAATGGCAAACTCATGACAATTTTTAGCAAGGTCACTAATAATTGACAAAATGTATTTACTCCTATATATCATATGCATCATTAAAGACACAGCTTATCACTTGTTTGATGTTCAGCAAGACTTTCTGCAACAGCAAATGTTTTATAAGAAGCTGAAAAGAGAATAAGAACGCTTGTGATTTGAAAAGTTAAGCGATATTGACAATGCAACAACGAAAAATTAGCTGCAGTAGTGATGAACCCAAGTTAAATTTTTCGAATCGTCGCTCACTGGAATTTCATTCGCAGGACAGGCAAAATCTTGTTTTGGTAGAATGATAACTTTGCTCCTGAATCACAAAAGATTCTTTAATGAAACACGTTTTTTTCACTGTGGCAACTGGTTGCTTTAAGCAAAAGTTTGCAACATACAGCTTGGTCTGAAAGTGACCGCTAGGACTTCTCACTGCTAAAGTATTGTTTTTTTATTTGCGCCCTTATTTTTTGATTTGGTTCATCTTCCAGTCGATAATACTCGTCCATTCCATACAGTCTTTGGCGGAGTTTGCAGAGAAGAACCACGTTCGGTCCGGGAACTCTAAAAAGAAGCAGTTTTGTTTTCCTGGAATGTCACACAAGTTCATCTTGGAACATTCTTCCAAGTTCAAGGTTTTAATGGGTTGTTCACTCTCTCTGCTTTCGTAGTAGCTAAACTCATTTCGCACCAACACAAACCACCTTAATTTCCATGTTTTGATATTACCTCCTCTTTTAGTTAAAAATCCCGACTTGGACGCTAGCGCAATGGCTTTAGTGTGCCGCTTGAGGTCATCTAAAGTTGCGTTTTGGCGCATTGTAGAATGCAGCATCATTGTTTCGTCGTAGTTGTCTGGTTCCTCGACTATTCTCGGGTAAGGGTATTTCAGTGTCATGTAGGTTCCTTGCTCAAAGTTCTTCCACAGACCTCCAACTTGACCGCATAGCACAACCTGGTTGGCGAACATGTTCAGAAGCTCCCCTAAATCCTCGAATTCAGCGTGCGCGAATGTAAACCCTGACTCTGATTTATCAACTTTGAAATGCTTCACATCGTCTTTGCTGCGCGCCGAAATACAATATGCACCGCCAGGAATGTCTCTAAGCAAAAAACTACCCTCTTTGCCGCTCGACATGAGCAAAGCTTCAGCATGGTGCCGAGTTAGTGGACCATGATACCAGTCTAAGAGCTCCATTCCACCACTCGCTGTAACAGTTTTCCGCTGTACACCATACACACTTCCACACTCAAGGAAATAGGCCAGTCCTACCACAAGTAACAATGCTCGTCACTGCCACAAAACCTTTTGTCTTATATGCTTCCGTGAGCATTCTCGTTAGCGTTGTGTCAGTGCTGCATGACGGACTTGTTTGCGTTTTAGGAACACCGCTAAGCGAGTAATCGGTAGCTTCCGACTACACCATATGATAAAGGCTCGTTGTAAGCTTTGCTGCTCTAAGCGACCATGCTGGTGGGTTTACAGCCCAGTGCTTATAGCTGCCCAATTTCAACAAATCGAATGCAGCCTGCAATTCGCCTTCATCCCACAAAGTTATGACATGCGACAAGACTTTGAAAGGGAATCTAAGCAAGTTTTTATCTGGTTGCAGTTATCCCTGCGTATGTTGCGATAGACAGGGACGTCGGAACAGCTGTAAGCCAGGGGGCAGGCACGCCGGAGAACGGGAAAATGACGGGGAAATTTTCCCCCTCACCTTTCAAAAGGGGGGGAATGGGGGTGGAGTGCCTTTTCATAGCACTATCATAGGTAATTTCATGGTTATCAATGTCGGCTTGAAACAAATTTATTGCAACTATTCGCGCACCCAAAAAATTCAGAATGGTTTTCTGTAACCTCTGTTATTATTTTTGAGGTCAACATTGTTGATGAACAGAAACAAGCACATTTGGTAACTGTCTATGGAAAGAGATCCTTTCTCCGCAAAGAATCAGACACTTTAAGATCTTACAGAGTATATATTTCGCCTACGATGTAGGCATCATCAACTCTGCGAAGTGCATGAAGCATTAATAGAATAAAAGAAAACCCACAAACAGTAAAGATGCCAATTAAGAAAATCTAATTTAAAATTTGCAAACCCAGCTGCCCACTTTACATTGGAAAGGAAAAGGTCACAGTTGGAACAACTAACCAAAACAAACTAGCAAGTGTACAGTGACGTAACAAACAAAATAACAGTCCAGTAGGTAACACAGGATGCGTAAGTGGTTTAGGCTNACGTGCTTGCAAGAATTCATTGACACAACCACGCGGTGGGTCTACGGATGGCACATTTGGTAACGATTTTTTCTTTATAAGTTTTCATTGCCCTCAACTCCTCTACTGCCCCCCAGCCCTTCCACTGTTCTGGCGTCCCTGCCAGGGGGACGATAGTGTGTTAGCGAAATAGTCTTTGTGCCTGCAGTAAGGTAACCTGCTTTACGTTTTCAAGTAGCTAGACTTCACTCTTTACATAGGTGAAGAGTTTGAATCGATCAGCAAAATTCTAAGAGGAAATGGAATTCACGTAAACCTACCATAGACGTAGACAAGGAGGGCAAGGGGCCATGGCCCCCCAAATTTCTAGTATATGTTGTCATTTGTGGTTTGAGAAGCGGTGTACCAAACAGAATACTGTTGCTCGCTTGAAGTCAAAAGATTTCCCCACAAAAAAAATTTAGGCTACCTACGTCACTGAAAACCACTCGATCGTCAGTTCTACAACCTGCAAGCAGTACTTAACGGGTGAAACGCTGAAAGCATGTTTGTTGTAACTATTTGTACTTCCCTATCGTTTTTTGTGGCTTTGTTCTCGTGTCTGCTGCGGCAGAGTTCTGCAGTTTGATTCTGACTGAGGCCGTAGTTTTCAGGTTCTGTGTCGTTGCTCGTTGAAATACATCAGATGATCACATTTTTTGCTTCCGTATATAGCTTCGCATCTGTTGGTGCGCATTCAGCAGTCTTAAATGAGTCATTTAGCTTAAGTAAATGCTGTACAAATACCAAATTCAGTTATAACAAGGGGTGTAGTGGAGTGGGAACGGCGTTCCCACACCTTTTTCATGTTTTGCTTTAAAATAAGTTTGCAGCTGTTTCAAAATGGCAGTTTTATGGGAGCGTTCCCACACCTTTTTTGTTAGCACTACATCCCTGGTTATAACACTGCATATAGTTAGGTTATTGTCGTATATTCCATGAATTCGCAACATGGTGAATTGGAATGCAGTGGCGTAGCCAGTACAGAAGTTTTTTTAGGGAAAATCTTTTGACATTAAACGAGCAACGCTATTTTTGGGGACACCGCCTGTCAAAGCACAAAATAGCAATATATTCTAGAAATGTGGGGGACCATGGCCGCCTTGGCCCCACTGGCTACGACTATGCGGGAATGCAGCAATCGATAACAGGGGTGAACGAAACCGAAAAAGGTTAAAAAGCACTGGGCAAGAGCGTCACTCCATCGTTCGTAATTTTGCGGTAGTTTGACCCCTTGTACATGAACGCGACTAATGTTGCAGCAGTGAAATGGCACCTGCAAGCAGGCGTATCCACGTTGCTATGAACGTTCCAACCACGGCCAACGCTTACTTTGCACACTATAATGGTGAAACTTGTCTTTCCTCGAAAAGACTGCAACAGGATCATTTTGTTGACTCCGCGTTGTTGATGTAGCATTTTTGAGGTGTCGGTTTCCAAAACACAAGGAAGTTCGTCATTTGTCACTCCGAGCGTGGCACTAACTAAGCCAGCCCTACGAACTTTGTTCCACGCAGTTCTTTTTCTTTAAGCGGAGATTGCTCCGCGTAGATCCCAATATTTTGGTACGCATAGCGCGTATCACACACACTGCCTTATATCCTTATCAAATAGAATCTATTTGAATAAGATTTTAGGACCGAGGATGCGTAGTGCTACATGAAAACGATTTCCTATTAAAAAAATTCCTGATGGGTTTGTCCGAATTACACACACGTTTACTGTCATTGAAGGTAAGGTTGCATTTGCTTAGCTGCGTTAAACAAACCTTTAAGTCTTCATCATGCTCCTCGCGTATTTTCACGAATACATTTATTTTGTCAAGGTAAACAAAGTTTCGTCGCAACAATACAATTATTAATTTCATCGGTATTTTGTTCAAAACATTGAAGTGCAGTACAAACCAAATACAATTCTTTTGAACTGGTAAATCTTACCATCACCTTCAAATACTGTGTAAAGCTTTTATGTAACTCTCGTGGTGACCAACTGCAATGGATAACGACCATTTTCTAAACTTGGTAGAATGTACAAAGGAGCACCATCAGACAAAATATGTTGATCAGCCTGATTTTAAAGAGTATAGAGCATGGTCTGCTATGTGAAATATGCACTACCAGTCATGGTTGGCGCAACCTTTTTCAAAGTGGGGGGGCACAAGTCCAAGTTAAAAAATGTAGAAAAATTTTGTGGTTTGAGTTAGCAACAGTGACGTCACACGCGTTGAAATATGACGCCACTGACTTGTTTTCAGCATCTATAAGCAATTTTATGCAATGTTTTATAAGCCCTCTCAACGCCCTCCATCTACAGTGCACCCTATCTACCTACGCTACACTGACTTGAGCACACAAATGCTACCAGTTGTTCTTAATCCTGCACAAAATTCATTCACAGTAAGTACAAATACAACATGCACAAAGCTGAGGAACGTCCTCATATTACATCATCAGATAGGGGTGAGAGGGGCTTTGTTGCCAGATTCACCTTCAGCTCCTACACCATATGAAGGTCAAAATTACACCACCATGAAATCGTATCTCTGAACCACCTGAAATTCAAATAGGCTGTTACAGGGAAGACTCCAGGTCAACAGCGTCACTCGTCCTCATCACGCGATTTATGCTTATTGATTGCAACCGTTCGCGGTTTGTGTCACTGAAATTTCCATTTACTTTCATTCTGGCTGGCACTATCGTTGCTCTGTGACGTTGGTTCCGTTACAGTAAATGAGAAGTTCCCATGATAGCTTCTCCACTGTTGGGTAACGTTCGTCAAAAAGCAATGGTAACGCCAGTTAGTCCTCTGCTTACTACGCTCGTTCATATTAGCCCGAATTACTGGACAATTTATCGTTCGTTTGAAATTATTCTCGAAATGGGAACTGTCCATTGGATTGGACTTCATATCCAGTGTTCCATGTCAGGGGTGCGCAAATTTGTTAAATGGTGTAATGGCGCTAGGCCATTACATGCGAGAAAAATCAGTTAAGTCCAAGGGTACTTCCCCGGCGAGAAAGCACCCGAGAAAGAGATGCGAGATGCCGCCGCGCAAGCATGCGAGAGAAAGCGCCTAAGGACGAACGCCGGTAACAATAACAAGTACCTAAGTCTGAAATGACTAGGTAAGTGCTTTTTTAGTCAAATTAGTAAAGCGTTGCTTTATTTTGGCTTTAGACTCTCCCTGAGAATCATGAGGGTACGATTCTCAACTGCAAGTGGAACCACCGGGCAGTTCCACTTCAATGGTAGAGTTTTTTGAAGAAAACCAAAAACACCAGCGACCCGCAAAATCAGTTTTGTAGCGTCAATACAAATGACTTCGGTAAAGAATAGAAGTTTTACAGAAAATGTTCTACATAAAAAACTACATCAAATCGCGTGGGCTCCCTGGCAACTAACCTTACGAATTCGTGTAAACACATTGATAAATGACACAAACCTTAAATATTAAGCGACAACTCGCTATCATTTTTAGATATTGCTATTCAGCTAGAAGAGCCGCGCAAAACATGTCGGCGAACCGGATGCAGCTCACCAGCTGCAGTTTGCTCACCATTGTTCTGTACAAATCCATTGCTTCAAAACAAATTTAGTCTGATATTAATTTTATTTTTGAAAATAACTTGACTGCATAGGGCAGCTCGGGCTCTAACGGATGAGCCCTAGTAAGGCACAAGCGAACGAAGTCGAGAGAACACCTACTACGAACGATATTGTTTTGTTCAGGTCACCTGCAACATGGACACGAAAAGGCAGACAAGGAACGAAAATATATGAGCAGTGATAAGGTCGAATGAAAATAGCGCGAGTAAACAACTTAGTGAATTGGGACCGGTGGTTCCACTTGCAGTTGAGAATCTAGACCGTGGCTGGTGGCACAGATATACAAAGCAAGTCAGCTCGCGTTCTTCAATATAAATCGTAGTCGAAGACTCGGGCTATAAGACCGTGTAGCAAGTTGTAAAGTTGCAATGCAAAAATAAAATATAGCTATTTGGTGTTGCTAACGCAAAAACAAAAACCAGTTGGAGTTGACCTGTCAAATATTTCATTTTGCCTATAAGATTCAGCAAAATTGCACTATTTAGAATGGTATTAAAATGCTTGAAATTACACCAAATTAAAATTATTTTTCGATAGAGTGGCACGACATTTTTCCTACAAACATGCATGTAAAATTACACCATCTTTGTAAAAAATGGTTTAGTATTACACCATCTGGCAACACTGTTCGACAACCCCAATGCGGTAAGCAAACCCGAGAAGGGTGATCAGATTGTGTATGGTATTCTGCCAAACATTTACGAAATCCTGCCGGTTTCACTGTCAAATGATAAATACTGTAATGTATTACAAATGATGCTGCCAAAATTCTGCCGAAGTTTAAAAGATTTACTTTAACAATGGTCCCAATCCTAATTGTGTTACTCAAACTTATTGAGGCAAAATTCGAATTTTAAAAGTCGGGGGGCCAGGCCCCCCAGAAAAAATAGTGGGGAGGCCTAGGCCCGTGTGGTCCCCGCGGTTCCACATATGCTACCAGTATCATAAAGAAATTCGCTACGGCTAAATCTAGAAAATGCAATTCTAAGCAGTAGGTTCCTCCTTTTGGCAATCGACTTCGACATTTATACTGAGATTACGGGAAGGTGGGGCACAGTAGAACTAGGGGCACAGTCGTCTTTTTTGATTTATTCAAAAAGTGGAAAACGTTGAACTTTAAAGTTTCCATGGTGATTTAGTCTCATACCAGCCGTAGTACTAAAATGAATATTTCTTGATAGGCAGCCGTTGTTACGAGTTACAGAGCAAG
>JGI24159J19872_10014453_pt1 | contig 10214 bp, 4 predicted proteins | sample Ectturendosymbi4_FD_19872 | JGI IMG/M metagenome (IMG submission 19872) | reverse complement strand
AACAACGAGAAAGGAACGTACACGTGTAGTTGCGCCGATGGCTACGACCCGAGCGGATACAACGAGTGCTCAGCGCAAGGTAACTCGTGTTCAGTAGTGCCACGGTGGTCGCAATGATAACCTTAATGCATCGTTTGGTCTTAAACACGCCTAAGTATTGTGGAAGAGTTGCAAGTGCTCAGCGCAAAGTGACTTCATAGCTATGGAGCCATTATGTGCTCCTAATTCAGCATCGAACTGAGCTCTGAAGCACACTTGCAACTTGAAGCATGTTTGACTAAACGTTTTGGTTAAAAATTATCCTTCCATAATTTTACAAACTTGCAGCAATAAGGCTTGAAGGTTAAAAAGCGTTCAGTAAAGCGGATCATCATCAACGTTTTTCTCTGTTTATGAAGGTCGAGTTTGAAGGGAACGTAATCCTTGCAAGAGCTTAATTGATTGAATTGTAAAACTACCAGCTTTGCAGCATTTACGGCGTCTTTTCTGCTGGCTTGTAAGCTATAACTGCACATAACATGATATTCAGACAGTCACCGGTATGCCCTGCGTCTTTTTTATTTCCTGCAATAGTGAGTTGTTTTTCGACAGGCTTCTCTGCACTGCTCATCGCTGATGATCAAGATATGAAAATCTACGACCGAGAAAATGACCGCGAAATGGAGTTGATTCCCAATCAGCTCCGCATGGGAGCGCTGGACTACATCTATGATCCTGCTGGCAGTTCAGTGATTTGGACGGACACTTCGTCTAAAGTTGGTAAGTTTACTACCTGACACGGATATAAATAAACAAATATATAGACTGATATAGCTTTCAGGCCATGCCTGCTCGGTTTGCCAACAAGCAACGTCTGCAACATCACCAAACAGTTGTTACCCACTGAGACGAAGTGACGACTGTCAGTTCAGTTCACAAAGTGAGCGGTTTTCTTACAATAGTCATCTGGCTGCTGCATTAAATGCGCTGTTTACGAAATTTTTAAACATTAAGAAGCAAATAGATGAAATGAACTATTATCTGCATATTTTCGCTTGGTTTATCCATTTGTTTTCCCGTTTACGTAGTCACGAACTGCTTTCGTTATAGGCACTGTCTTTGTGCTGTTTGAGTTTGTAGCAGAGTAAATTCACGCGAATCTTCCAACTTGAAATAATTGCAAAACTGAATATTATGGTGTGCAGAAATCTTTAATTAAAATTACAGGCAAATAAGCGAGGAGGCAATAACGCAAGCGTGTCATTTATGCAGATGCCGGCGGAACACAGACTGTGACACCGAAAATCATGCGTTCGCTCATGCCATATGTGGACAGTGATAGCAACAACATTGGGCTAGCACAAGAACTGGCTGTAACTGGTCTCAAGCAGCCCAACGGTTTAGCAGTGGATTGGGTGACTGGGTGAGTATGCAATTACACGTACTGTTAGTTACTTCTGGAAACCGTCTCTGTGTTGTTTCGCCTACTGCCGAAAACTACGTAATTTTGTTTTGCACGCGTTGTAAATAAATGCTATTGGGCTTGGTTCCTTAGAAGCGTTGCGGAAACTTCCTGGCGTTGCGAACATTTATCAGTTTGAAAGTTGCTAGTTGTAATTCAAAGTAGCGATTTACAGATTATTTTGCTTCTTTGTCGCAGAAACCTATATTGGACAGACGCCCTGGCTGGTGAGATCGGGGTGTCGCTGGTTGATGGCCGGTACAGAGCAACCCTTCTCAGGAATCTGCATGTGCCACACGCCATTGCTGTAAATCCAAAACGCGGGTTGGTGATCTTATGCCTTAGTCCTGTTTCTCCAGGAAAACCTTTGAAGTGAACGCACAAACCCAGAGTTGGCTCAGACCTTAAGCAGTATAGAACTATTGAAGCCTTTCAACGAGATTCAAAATCCATAATAGCCGTAATAGCTACAGTTTTTTTAAGAATCTATAGTGTATCTATGCGGTATGAACAATGTCACAAAATAGGTTAGATCTTTCCTAGACTATCCTCTTTCGTAGACTAATTATCCGCGACAGGGGTGGGCAATTAGCGGCCCGCGAGTCACATGTGGCCCCCCACATCGTTTTCAACGGCCAGCGAAATGATTCAGAAAATTTTTTCATCTGAAATTTCTTCTAACTTAGTGCTGAGGCTAACTTGTCAGAGACTTGCTTTTATTTTCATTAGAAGGTACGGCCCTCCGTTAACGCGGCCTTCCAAAACTGGCCCCCGAGCCAAATTAATTGCCCGCCCCTGCTCTACGATTCCGTTCTACAAATGCAACATGTTCAAATGACTTCTGAGTTACAAAAAATGTGGTTGAATTAGATTCATTGAATGTTGTAGGTTCATGTACTGGACAACACTAGGAACTTCTCCAGGAGTTTATCATTCGTTCATGGACGGAAATGAAGTGAAGTTAATGGATACTGTCATTGTTGATTATCCCACAGGACTGGCTATCGACTACTTCCATTACGAGCGGTAGATTGCTGGCGAGACTAGATTATTTTCCGTGTTTCCGGCATGTTTTCTGTTGTCAGTGTTTTGCACTGTGATGATGCGTTTTTGACTTCTTTTTGAATAGATTGCATTGCTAGACAACATGGTTCAACGAGATAGTCATCTATTTTTGCTTTTATTTTTAACGTAAATGTGAAGCTAATTTTTCGCGATTTGTTTTCTGTCCTTCAACTGCAACTTACCTGAAATTAATTTCATGGATTTATTCCGATTGAAATCGAACTATCCGAAAGTCTCTGAGTAAAAGTGAATAGTTCTTTGAAGGCTTTTTTAGTTTTGATTTAACTTCATATCGGTTATAACCCATTAGTGATTCCAGCTGCAGGCTAACTCAGAGCAAAGGTTTGTCACGCTCAAAAACACTTTGTGGTTCAGGTTATATATTAGCGATGAAAGAGCGGATAGAATCATATCTGTGAATCGATACGGACACAACTTTAAGACGGTTGTAAGCAGAGGTGAGCAGTTCGTGCCGTATGTGGCTTGCAAGGTGTCGATTTCAGTTTTTTGAACATGTTTTATGAGATGAACACAGTTATCCTCGAATATTTACAATGCGGAACGATCTACACACGTTACTTTAATGCCGATACTTTTTAAATCTTTTGAAAATTCAGTTTTACACTGATAGCTTATTTCAACACACAAAATCACAACGTGGTTTGTGTTACTTATTTGCTGCATGCAGAATGCGCTATCCAATCCGATACCGAAGTTTGACATTTAACGTTTCATGGCAGTTAAGTAGAATAAAACTATTAAGTTAGTGATATTTTAACNANTNNGCTTTCAGTGAAAAAATAAAAGTTATAAGGTTGTCAGAATTAACGTTAACTTATTTCACATGGCTCAATTTTTTCTATTAAAGTTTGATTCATTCGATAACAATTTTTTATGTCAGTCTTTTAATTTCTGTTGCTCAGGCATATACACACGCCGCATTTTGTGGCATTTGCGTTGCAGATACAATTTCAAAAATCGCTGTTTCTTTAAACTCTATTTTTTATTCTTCGAAGTTCGCTCGATTCATATTTCGCCGTCTGACAATTTTTATCCATTGCAAAACTTTGAACTTGCGTTTGTAGGTCTTGGTGGACCTATAGCTCTTGATGTGTTTGAGAACAACATCTACTGGACGTCAAAAGATGATGGGGCCGTCTACCGACAGGATAAGTTCGGGCGTGGGATAAAAACCACACTTCGAGAAGGTCTTCGCTCGCCTACTAGCGTCAAAACCTACCACCCGCGCAGATACGATGTTTCAGGTAATGCAAGAGATACCTGCCTTTTTCTGCATATGAATTTACAGATTAGGTTCTTATTATTGATAAAATTTATCCAACTTAGGTCTGATTTATAGGTATTTTATGAACCACTAAGTGGGAAAACATCAGCGTTCCCTTTCGAAATATTTTTAGGTAAATTGTTTTGGGCTAATTAACAGTTGTTTTCAAGACATTTTCACAGAACTTTCTATCAATTTTTCGCTTATGTAAAATGTTGCCAACATGGTGTCCAGTTGTTGTAGCTGTTGCTCGGCCAGTTTTCACAAAAATATTTGTTTTTTGTGATATCTGTCCTTTCAACAACTAGCCGAACGTTTCACGGTAATTTACGGAAAACTTAGGTTTTCAGTTATAAGTACAATACTTCGAATTTTAAGTAGAAATAAAAAAATCTTGAAAAAGTGAAACAAAATTTGTCACAATAGCTACAGAATATACTTGAAGTAAAATTGCCTTAAAAATTAACTGTAGTTTCGATCACTATTAAAATCTTTTGAAAAAAGCAATAAAGCAATACTGAGAATTAGTTAAATTTTTCCAGTTCCAGCCCGATGCAAACCCTCTTCTTGTTCCCACCTCTGTCTATTGCGTCCTGACTCGTACACGTGCGCCTGCCCTGATGGAACCAGCTTCTATCCTGGTGACTCGAGGAGGTGTAATACACCGAACGAACCTGCACCACCAGCCATGCTTGTCTGTCAATGTCAGAACGGAGCCACGTGTGGTTACGACGAAAACACGATGCCTTACTGCGTGTAAGTTGCGTTGAGTTGTTTTTGTTTTGCATGTGCGTGATGACCACAAGTTTGTAAAACTTGTGTTTCCCCTTCATTTTGACCTTAAAACGTTTTAAAGTTTTCATTTGTAGTGGTTCTAAGACCTAACTTTTCCACTTGGAGAAAAGTATCCTTGTACGTTATGGTTATTTTTGCGCGATGATTGTAGCAGCCCGCGTTTGCTTTGTGTAAGGTCTAATTCTGTATATACCTCATTGTTTATTGTCTTAAATGTCATTCACGTTGCAGTGCTTTTCTCCCAGTCGATCTTTCCTTAGAAGAAGAGCATACAAAATGCTTAATATCTCCAAACAACAACTTAAACGAAACAGAAAACGACCTTCAGGCTTAGGCTGCCGCATATACAAATTNAAACTAAGACTATTGACAATCTTGTTTACCCCTACCTGCAATTTGGTTGCTTGGCAGCATTGTCGTTAGAANGTTGCAGTAGTTGTAACTTGTTGATTATTGAACTCGACCGTGTGTAGGAATCATACTTTCTGATTTGTTTCTGCTGCGTAGGTGCCCGCCCGGATACACTGGTGACAACTGTGAAGTTTCCAGAAGCACACTACCACCTCAGCAGGCTATAAATTCAAGTGGTGAGTTACCCCAATCGACGTAACCGCAGACCAGTACGTCATCGCTGTGGAAGACAGTTCGTATAACTGAAACAAACTTGTAGTAAAAAGCAACATGGCCAACTCCACGTTCAGCGTCTGCTTGAAAATCAGCTTTTTTCAGGGCATGACTCGAGAGCTTTCGTTGAAGAATGCTTTTGTTCCAACCAACCATGCCGTAGAAATTTATATATTCTAAGCACATTCTTTGCCGGAGTACTGTTCGTTTTGTTCGTGATTAAAATGTTTTGTGTGGTATATTTGCTTGATGACGCAATCCGTTAGCAACTGCCGCACAAAAAATTTTTAGTGATGGATAGAAAACCTGATTAGGAAATTGTTTTGATGAGATTTTATCTATGACATTTTTGTGTAATGTCATACAAGGAAACAACTATTAGTTAAGTCTTCTGAACTTGAATTGTATTGCTTCAACAGTCATCGCCGCAATTGTTGTTTCCCTTGTTCTCGTCGTGATAATCGGGGTGGCTGCTTACTTCGTGAAGAGACGTAAAACCGCCGGGTAAGACGTTTGTAACAAACCACGGTTTTTGATAGGAATGCTTTTAACTAATACGTTGCTACTTCGCACAAAAAGGTTTTAGATTAATCAGCAAGATGTTTTTACTCATCATACTTAACTCCCACTGAGATTGCTTTCATATTTTTGAACTTTTTAGTTTGGAAATAAGCCACAAAATTGCTATCTTATTACCAAGTTTCCTTGAAGTAGAGCTAATGTTTAGCTAGTGAACGATTAATTTCGATGCTAACTCCTTGTTCACCTCCGTCTGTGGTAATTGGCGGCGAATTACTCTGAAACGTGCTGTTCATAGGATGGTGGTTTTCTTGTTGTGCAGGTCGTCATTTTGCAGTGGTTCGCTACCTTCCTTATCGCTTCCTTCTTTGAAGACTCAATCCCAACCTGCTGCCGCTTTTGACAATCCTGTTGTTTACAGTCCAACAAACGAAGACAACAGAGGCTCGGATCTTGACGCTGATGCCATGCAGGCATGGTCTTTATTCTGAAATGCTGACAAACATAGTTGTTTGGTGTGCTTGTTGTCCGTTACCGTCTGGTACCTAGTCAACGCGTTTTAAAGAAAGGTTTTAGGGTTGCTTCGTCGCTCCCGCGATGAAACACCTAAATAGTGCTATCAATTTGTGAAACTGTGCTGAGAGAAGTTTCTTGATGTCAACAAATCCTGAGCTGATAATGCAGAAAACAAGTTTGTCCTTTCACGTTGGTCATCCAAACGTGTGAATGACTTTCCACCCCCCGTTATCTTTTCTCGTAAGGGCGGCTTTACATTTGACCGACGCGAAGCGGCCACGACCCACAGTTTTTCAATTTTCTTTTGTGACCTAACCGCCAACTGTCGCTGGTCGGCAATTGCGTCATACTAAAAAAGTGAAGAACTGTCTGTCTACGTCAGCCACATCTAAATGCAGTTTCAGATTTATTTCTCTCTTGCAGATGGATTCTACCGTGATCGTGTCTGGCGACAACCCTGTGTACAGCACACCGGTAATTCATTTTGATTTTCGGCTGGTGTAACGTGCCAAATCGCCAAGCAAACTTGGTGCAGCCATGTTTGTTTTACAAATAGCTATATTGCACAATTTTAGGCCTGAAACTTTCATGCAACATTCGTTTTAAGTTGAATGTAACTCATATAAAAATTGCATCAATTCTTCTGATATGGAGAAACACGTTGTTTCAATATTTCTTACAATCCCACGGGCCATCGTATGTTTGCCGTAATAGAAACTCAAGGCTGATGGTGAGAATTGTGGAGCCCAGTCAGAAAGCTAATGGTGGGCGACTATTATATAAAACTGAAATTTTATATATGCTGGACTAGGGCTCTGGCACCTGCCAAATACTAAAGAAGTTTTCATAAAACTCGATTGAAATCCACAGCCCGCTCAGCTGCTGACTGACACACGCCCGTCCTCACAAGAGGTTTAATCCATTGCGGTGTGTTCAAACGACAGAAAGTTGCTTGTACCACGTCCAAAATAGTCTCAATGTTTGAAACTCGGAAGCACCACACGGCAATAATGCCAAGCTGCTATAATTTCGAATCAATTCCCGGAGTCGCATGCTCCTGCTTACTGGTCATAAACAAGGAGCTTAAATCACAAACTACTGTAAGCTTATTAGGTTAACGTGAATTTCATTCGTGAACGGTGAAATTATCAATGATGATTCAATGATTTCGCATTTCAACGCAATCAATGATTCTTTTGTCAGATCACAGGCGCCACGAGTGCAATAATTTATTAATGTAACAACTATACTGGCGTACATTCGCAAACGTTTCAGCACCATCGTGCACAAGGTAATATACTTCAGTCAAAAATTTTGAGCGTTGCTTAACAAATTATTAATCTGAGTTTTTAGTACCAATACCTGTTGGTTTGAAATTTTTGCATAGCCATGGACAACGAAAGATACTGTAATTCAACATATTCCGAATCAGCTGTTCTAACCACAAGTCATTTTTGATGCAATGTTTATATTCATGCCAGCTGGTTGTAGGCTGGGCATATTGGCATTTCCACAGCTAACTTCGTGCTGCTCATATGTAGTCTCTATCTGTGATATTCCACAAGCTCTCGAACACTGAAATATCATTATCATGTACTAAATACATAGGGACACTGCAAAGAATAGCAGTCGGTGTGTTCTGAACCAGCTGATCATTATCATGTTCTCAGAGGCGCACAGTATTCTCTCTGTCATATGTCATTTACATGTTAAATTACTCGCTTCATTTCGTTTTGTATACAATTTTTTTGTGCAATTGTGTTGTTGCAACACAGTATATCCGTAACGAAACGTAACCAAGCACGTTATATCCAAAGGCCAATGACCAGCGTGCAACCAGTTGATATTTTCAGGGGAGGCAGAACGATTGTAACTTGTTGTTGCGCCAAACAAGTAAATACGTTTTTGAAAATTTAGGATGAGGTAATTGCCCGGTTGCCCCTTTCTGGTTGCGGGCTTGCCAATGACACTCACGTGAAGAAAACATTTTTTACTCAATGTACAAGGAATGCAATGTGCGACACTTAATAAAAATGAGAGAAAGCATTTTTTTCGTAGAGCAACCTAAACACAGGCGAATTTTATCTTTGGAACCCTTTTGGCTGAGAGACATAACCGTTTATTTGTTGATAGAAGTGACATGACGACAATCTACTACTAATAGGGCATGTGTAATATATTCAAATGTGAAGAATTAGGCATAATTTTAAGTTTTATTTACTTCTGTCGTAATTAGCCCGCACGAAAGTAAGTCAGAACGTAGCCTTATGTATCTCCGCGAGTTTATATGATGTTGAGCAACATGGTCTTTCACGATTTCACCCACTTTACAAAACGTTATTTATTTGTAGCATTAGACGACGTTTTTCTCGCAGATAAAATTGTCAAAGAAAGAAGAAGAAGACTCAGTCCGTGATGATTTGCAGGCGATGCGTGCCGGTTACTCGAATCCGATTTATCCTCAAGGCGCGGACAAGCTTGAGTTGGTGAAAAACGACTTCAACGACCAATCACTTGCGTAGAAAGCTTCTCCTTCATATTGCCTTCCTGTTTTTTTTTTATATTGCCAATTGCACTGCGATTTTTATGTTTTACCAATGAAAAATAAATGAGGTATTCTTGACTTGTTGCCGGAGTGACATTCGCTGACACAATGCGAAATTCAGCTTTCAAATGAATAGTTTCTTCCACATAGTTTTTGAGTATCAAAGGTAATATAAGTCATTTTTTTAAATGAGGTCCAGTTCCAGGCATCCGTCGAAATATCCACACATTTATTAATATGTGCAGTACATGGGCGAATCTTTGAAGATTGCTCGAGAAAGGGAATGTTTACTTTAGTTCCTGAGGCAGTGGCGTAACTAGAGGTTTGAACCATGCGGGACAAAATTTAGACGAAGAGGGCCACTGGCACCGTAAGGGACCCACTAACCAACAATCAGAAAAAAATTAAGAAATGATAGTGAAACCGGATGTGGATATCTATTCTAAAACCCGAATTCACCGGAAATCACTACGAAAAACATTAATACCGAAATAATGCAAAGTAGGAGCCAGATTTTTACATTTAGCTTGCCAGGGGTGGTTACGCCACTGGAGTAGTGAGAACACTGAGAGCAAAAGATATAACGATTGAAAGAAGGAAACCAATGGCGCGGAATGCAAAAATGGTGACGCCAGGAAGCATAAATATAGAAGAAACTAATGCTGAGTGTGTGGATACCACATGCTTCCAGCTTTGACACCGAGGTAATAGTATTTTTGATGACACTGATGTTACATTGCGTAAAAGATGAAGAAATTTAATTATGTGCACCCAACAAATCAAAGTTGTAGGTTTGCTGTAAACTTTAAAGGAACTAGCTAATCGGGGTCTACTTCGTTTTGAAGAATTACTCCACACCTTTTTGTACGGAGTTAGAGCATATCATGGAGAGATTTGACTGTTTTTGCTTAATCATAAATATCTTTTTCGGCAGCAAGTAACTGCTTCAGCCATGTTTTCGACGCTGCTTCACAAACATTCGTTCTTGGCAGATTTTAAATGGCCCGTTAGTGTAAAGCATTTGCGAGCGCATGACAATGCAGAGTGCATAAACAATTACTCTACAACTTTTTTACTGAGTTAGAACATATCATGTAGAGATTTGACTATCTTTGCTTGAGCATAAATATTTTTTTCAGCAGCAAGTAAATGCTTCAGTCGTTTTTTCGATGCTGCTTCACAAACATTCGTTCTTTTCAGATTTCAAATGACCCGTTAGTGTAAAACATTTCTGAACGCATGCCAGTGTAATGTGGATAAAAAATTAGTGTGGGTTGGAACATCATGTAGAGAGTTGACGGTTTTAGCTGCTGCAAAATTGTTTCACTTTCAACAGCAAGTAACTGCTGGAGCCGCCTGTTCGGCTGCTTCACAAACATTCGCACTTGGCAATTAGCCCTGCTTCGCAAACATTCGCACTTGGC
>JGI24159J19872_10014450_pt1 | contig 10215 bp, 3 predicted proteins | sample Ectturendosymbi4_FD_19872 | JGI IMG/M metagenome (IMG submission 19872) | reverse complement strand
TCCTCAAGACTGTCTTGAAAAACGACGAGGTATACCCGTAAATATGTCGCATTCAACTCGTTCAGTGAAAGATTTTCAAAAATTAAAAGCTTTCAGGTAACAGTGCAAGACTCACATTTTCAGAGAAAACAAATAAAATTTCGCTTTCACTGCACAATTTCCATCTAAATGCGATCAAACATCGAGGTCAAACCGAAACAACGGCAAAACTCCTCAAGACTGTCTTGAAAAACGACGAGGTATACCCGTAAATATGTCGCATTCAACTCGTTCAACGAAAGAGTTTTAAAAAGGAAAAACTTTCAGGTTACAGTACAACACATACATTTCAGAGAAAACAAATAAAATTTCGATTTCACTGCACAATTTCCATCTAGATGCCATCAAACATCGAGGTCAAACCGAAACATCGGCAAAAATCCTCAAGGCTGCCTTGAAAAACGACGAGGTATACCCGTAAATATGTCGCATTCAACACGTTCAGGGAAAGATTTTTGAAAAGTAAAAGGTTGCAGGACAGAGTGCAAGACTTAGATTTTCAGAAAAAACACATAAAAGTTCGCCTTCACTGCACAATTTCCAAGTAAATCGGAATCTGAAGTGTTAAAAATCTTTCCCTGAAAGAGTTAAAAAGCTAAACGTTAACGGGTACACCTTGTCGGCTTTCATGGCAGTCTTGCCGATGGTTCGGTTTGACCTCGATGATTGATCGAATCTAGACGGAAATTGTGCAGTGAAGGCGAAATTTTATTTGTTTTCTCTGAAAATCTAATTCTTGCGTTCTGTCCTAAAAACTTTTGCATTTTAAAAATATTTCTCTGAACGAGTTGAATGCGACATTTTTCGGGCAGGATTAAGGGTGGGGCAACGGGGTCAATTGCCCCGGGCCCCCTGCTGCAAGGGGCCCCCCTTCATGAAATTTATTTGTTTCAAATAAAATACTCGTTTGAAAAATTTTCGTGATTCACAAGCAATATAGGAATACAGTTCAATATTATATTCCTATGTTGCGTTAAGTATCAAGGGCCCCCAACAGCAACTGACTTCTCTACAAGTTTGACTGTTTGCCAATTTTGGTAATCGCTCCTGAAAAACCTAAGTATTTTCGGTTTTGTTCAATGCAAATATATTTTATTTCGCTAGTAACGTTTTCCTAATAATCATTTCTTTTGGCATGGGTATGACTCTCTACTCGTGCATTACACCGATTGCACAAATGCAGGTCCGGATTTACCTATAGGCTATATAGGATTAAGAATCCTAGGGCCTCAAGATCCATGGGGCCTCCAACTGAGTATGGTACACACAGAGTCAGTGGCCGGTATATGACCATTTAGATTAAACTTCGTCAACATTTTATGTCTTACTTATTATTCACGAAATTTAGTTTTATTTAACCTTCGTGTTGATAACGCCAGACTCTTCCAACAACTTTCCATGAATATCAATGTGACGTTTGGTCAAGCCGCATGCCAACTATTGTGTCGATATACTCAAAGCACGCTGGCTGCGTTTGCTGAAGCGTACCGATTGTTCGTGTGACTCTCAAAATAAATTGTGGCTGTTCATGTTGGAAATGCGCCTGATCAGTGGCATAACTGACGGGTGGCAGAGGCGCAAACCGCCCCACTGCCTAGCTAAATGTAAAAACCGGGCCCCTACCTATAGCTTGTATTTTGGTATTTACTATTCCTTCGGTTTCAGTAGATTGTTGTTTTCTTACGTTTTTCGGAGTGTTTTCCGGTGATTCTGGGTTTTTGTATTGCCGTTCAATACCGGATTTGCTGTTGTTTCTTCACTATTTTCTGAGTGTTAGCCAGTGAGTTCCCTTCAGCTAAGTATCCCCTGGCCCAAACCTCTAGTTACGTCATTGCACCTGATCAAAGCAAGGTTGTACTGCAGATAAGAGCTATGTGTAGGGCTACCAGCAGTATCCTACAGTAAAAGCATAATGGTTTCTTAGGTGACTGAGCAATGCACTAATTTTGACAGCGTTTGTATCGCGTAAAGCTTGATTGGTATTTTTTAGATGTGATTTTTTTCCGTTTGAATTTTCTTCAGTAAAATTATTCAGAAATCAGATTACTAATGAGAACTTGCTCAAGTTTGTACTGCTCCCATGCTAAGCAAGTCAGACAAGATCTTGATGAACTTGAATAGCAAGCAAAAGTCGCTTTGCCAACTGGCAACCACAGAACTCGCTTTGCCAACTGGCAACCGCAGAACTTGAATAGCAAGCAAAAGTCGCTTTGCCAACTGGCAACCGCAGAACCCAACGATACAGGGAAACAGCAAAAAAATTACAAAAGCGCATTTGGGTCTGATGCCTTGGATTAGTGGTTCTCAGTTTATCCAACCACACATGCACCTTTATTTCTTAGCTTGATGGTTACTATAGTAACTGCTCAGGAGAAAGGTCCTTTACAAGATTCCAAAGAATTAAAACTGAATTAAACGGTCTCAATGTTCCAGAAAAGGTTGGCCACACTAAGCATTCAGTGCATTGAAAGTGGCGAACTTAGGCAAACGCACTGTAATGAATTCTTAGATAATTCTGTTATGAAGAAGGCAGGACAAAAACTTTTTAACTGTTTACTGTGTTGTGTTCAGCCTTACTTGATCCGATGATTGTAGCTTTCCATTTCTTTATACGTATTTCAATAATGACAGCATAAGGGAAATTTAAACCAGTCCAGTCGCTACGGTGGGCACTGGTGAGCACAGTCCTTCCAGATTTATATATGAAACACTATAAATCAGTAAAGATTTTATCAAATTTTGAGAATGTCAACTCCCCTTATGCAAATTTGAATCCCCTATTCAAGACTTTCTGGCGACGGTTCCGTTTTTCAAACCTCACATCTTTCCACGCAACAGTTTAGTTGCGTTCGATTCTTACCAGTCTGAAGAAGTATAAGAAACTCGCGAATTGTGAACCTAACAGTTACAACCATTTGGTGCGTTTTACGTGGCGTGTTTTTCTCGTGTGTGTGCGATTTTTGCAGCCGTGGTAAGCGAGTTGCAACGTGGTCCTCACGTTGTGCTTAAGTCTTTATGCCGCCACATATACTATATAGGTGCAGTGTGTTTGTCTTTTTTTAACACAGATAAGAAAAAGCAGATGTGATTCTTATAAAAAACGTAGGCCATGTGTTGTGTCAAATATTTCAATTACGGCGATTTCGGTTGGTTTGCCTGTGGCAGTCTTGAGGATTTTTGCCGATGGTTCGGTTTGACCTCGATGTTTGATCGCATCTAGATGGAAATTGTGCAGTGAAGGCGAAATTTTGTTTGTTTTCTCTGAAAATGTAAGTCTTGTACTCTGTGCTAAAGCCCTTTTGTTTGCGAAAAGTTTTCGATATCCTTCGAATTCCCGTGCAAAGCCTCATGCGCTCTGTGTGGATCCGTTGATCTTGAATGCTGTTTTTCTGTTTGAAACACTTTGTGTCTTTTCTGGTTGGATTGTGCAGGCTGCTTCACAGTCCACAGCGGTATTTTTCCATGCCTAGAAAGCATTCGATCGAGTACTACACATGAAATTATTTGAGAAACTAATTCAAAGAAAGGTGCCCATGTGTTTTGTGCGCCTACTGAAACATTGGTACAAAGAACAAACGATGCACATAAAATGGGGCAAGCATTTTTCTCAACCGTTTCATGTGTCTGGGGTTAGACAAGGGGGACGGGGAGTACCGAGTCCATAATCCATACTTGTTTGCTGTTTATTTAGATGATTTGTCCAATGAACTAAACAACATTGAAGCAGGGTGTTGTATTGGTGAAGTCTTATTAAATCAGTTGATGTTTGCTGATGATGTTTGTGTGTTCTGTCCAAGTGTACGTTGGTTCCAAAGAATACTAGATCGTAGATGTTTGTTGGGCGTATGCAGAATCGCATGGGATTGTTTTTAACCGTAACAAAACTGTTTGTATGACTTTTAAGGCAAAGAGTGCAAAAAGCACAGCCACTCCATGATTGAAATTGGGTAGTCAATACGTAAACCTGTTGACCAATACAAATATCTGGGGATCGTATTGGATACTGAGCTCTCAGATGACAAAGACATTCAGAGACAACTGCAATATCAATATTGTGCAGCAAACAAGCTGCGAGTTTCTTTTTCCCGTTGTTCAAATGCAGTTAAAAACGTACTTTTTCGTTCCTTCTGTATGCCCATGTATGCATCACAATTTTTTTTTTCTGAGCACCAAATGCATCACAATTATGGTGTAATTTCAGGAAGTCATGCATGCAGAGATTGCGGTGGCATATAATTTTGGTTGCAGAACAACTTGCACTGGAGAGCAAGTGTTAGTAGCCACCAGGTTCAATGTGACATCCCTACCTTTGAGGCTCTGCTACGAAAATACATGTACCTGTTTCTCGAAAGATGCAGAAAATCTAAGAATATATGGTTACGTGCTTTGATGCAGTCAGATTGTTTGTATTTGCCCTATTCTTTGAACACTACAATCGCATTTTATTCTGTGAATGAGTGATCGAATTATGCAGCATCTGTTTGATTGATGGCGTTTCATGTCACGATGCTTTCGCAATTTACCTGGACTCGACCAATTTAGGAATTGGCACCCTACTCCACATTAGTGTTGTAACTTGTAACAAGTGTTGCGTGTTAGCTAATAATAGTGTTAAGAATGTGTCTGTAACCTTATGGTTCTGTCTTCAATGCAGTTGTAAAAAGTGTCTGTAACCCTGTGATTCCGACAGCCTTTTGTACTGCAATCTGTTTTGTCTATTTTTATCGACGTGCATTCTGCAGCGTGTGTGTGCTCATACTATGGACTTCATGTCTGTTCGTAAACAAATAAATTAAATAAAATATTATTGCTTGTTCGTGCCACATATCATATACATATTGATATTGTTGTTCTTCACGCACATCCCATTCGTGGTGAATCACACATTCAACGCAACGCTACCAGAGAGGTTGCAACACTACTGTGTCTGGCTTTTTTTGGTGAAAACAGGTTGGCAACCCTGGCGTATGTAACCCTGTTGTTCTACCTCCAAGTCCAACCTCACTAGCCTATTCATTGATTGATCTGTTGTTTTTATCAATCTGCATTGATGTGCAGACTGTGTGTGTTTGTGTTCTGTGGACTTTGTGTCGGCTACAAGCCTTAGAATTAATTTTACAAAATATTGTTTCAAAATGAAATTTTGTACCCTACATAGTAATTATTAATCGCCATTGGCTCAGTGGCCATTGTAATTGAGGTTGTGCCAATGAAGGTAATTTTAAAATGCTTTTGTTTTTCATGTACCTAACACTTGTTGGAATAATGCTTGCTGCTAATATTACTGTAATATGTCCATACTCTTGTCTTTTGAACTTCATTTGGTGAAACCATGCATCTGGTTGAAAACAACTCCACAAAACTCACCCGACTATGGTCTGTGGGAAATTTTCTATTTCTTCGTGGTTTGCATGCATAAACATTGTTTTTGCCCTTGCTACTTGTTTATTTTTAAATATGTTAAAATGCATTACCCTTGACCTCATACTGTAACCCTTATTGCTGCTCGCTTCCTTCACCTGCTCATCTGTACATGCCTTGACTGTTTACCCATTGCTTGCCCACCATCATCTGTGATATTTATGTAGATGTCTATCGTGTTTCTGTCTCTCCTTTTATATTTGTTTGTTTGTTTTTTATTTTATGATACACATTCTGAAACACAATTTGGCATATTTTGTCTTTGTGGACTTTTTTTTCAAATCTAAAAAAAATTTTGAAATGCTCAGCTATGGAAACAAATTGCAAAATTCAAACTACAGAATCCATTTTTCATCATAAAAGTTGCTTTAAATAAGAGTTGACTTGAGTTTATTTGGCAAAAATTAAGGATTTCAAACACGAGAAATGCTGTAAACCATAGCAATGACAAAAAATGCCAGGGTACCTAAAAAACGGAAGGTTATCGAGTCGTTGCCCATTGTGACTATTGGATAAGGTTTATAGCAAGCCAAGTTTACATTAAGAAACCTTTTACATTCTAGTAAGACTTTATTTAAGAACTAGTGTTGTAAGTGAAGTGGTTTATAAGTGTTTTCTGTGGTTTACAGTGCTGCATTATCTCAGAATTGTTATGAAATCTGGTCTGGGCGATACTTATTAAAAGACTTCTATGGAACCAAAAAAGGTAATGATTATTGTGTGATTTTCTCCAGTGTGTGTAATACTTGAACTTCTGCTCAATTGTGATGGGTTTGTTCAGTCATGGGTTATAAAAACAAGTTTAAAACTATCCTGTGCAATTTATTCACATGTTTTTTTTTTGATAAATTAGGTCATTGATGAAGTATTTATACTGACAATAGTTAAAACATTTACCAAATTGATTAGGAAATAATTCGTTACTTTGTTTTCATTAGGCATTTTATTATTATTAGACTGTTCAATACTTTTGTATTTCCTGTATCAAAGTAGTTTTATTTGAAGGGTTTTAAGTAGTTTTATTTTGCTTTAGTACATACTTAAGTATTTCTATTTATGGGTATTTTTATTAAGGCAGTGGCTACAGAACCACCCGTGGATCTTTAATCTTGAAAGCTTATTCCACCACCTTCTGTAACGTGACAGTAATGCATGACAAGAATGCAGTAGGCTTGGTAGAAACGTAGTAAACCTAACGCTAACCCCTAAAGTGAAAGTTTGGAAAATTTTGAAAAAAAGTAAAAGAAAAACTAGTCCCATGGATTGAAATGTGCAACCAGTCACTACTATGAAAACGTAAGTTGCCAAGGTGAGAGGCGAACCAAAAACCACTGGCGCAGTGTACCTGAAACACATCTGCTATGTTATCAGGACGCCGCCACTTCAGTGACAAATTGACCACTTTATTCAAACAGTGTCATGCAAGGCTTAGTTTTGGTTGAATAAGTTTTGAAATAAGAGAGGTTGAATAAGTTTTAAAATAAGAAGATGCATGGGTGGTTCCGTAGCCGCATCCTTTTATTAAAGAGTCCCTAGGCCACAGTTACATACTTAAGTAATTTCAGTGTTTGCAAAAGTAGTTTTCATGTTTTGGTGACAAGATAATTAGGCCAATTAGGCCTAGCATTAATATGCAGTACAAACCTTAGAAAGCAGTCATTTCAGTTTTCTAAATTTAGCAGTTTGGGATTGTCTACTGCTATTGTTTCAATAAGAAAACTTTTTTCACCTTAATATATCACTTTTTTCATGTAATTTAAGCAATGTGCAACATACTGCATCACAACGCTGTAGCATCATCATAGGCTGTAACTGATAAGACAGTTAAAACCATGAGCAAAGTAACACTGCACAAGAGGGGATAATGAAACTTACAGAAAGAATGAACATTTGGAAGGCAATAGCTATACATTGAAACAAAGGCAAGTGGTGGGCATGCACAGTAATGTTGGTCAATACATTAAGAACGTCAAAATCAGATCAAACTTGCATACAGTCCAATATGCTGGCAGTGTTCCTTTTGACCACAGCTAACGACAGGTGCTGGTGGAACCACTGTCGTTCCCTGGGGTCACCAGGCACATCAAGTTTATTTGCAAAGCCATTTAAAAAAGGAGCGGGTGGACTCACTGTACCCACCAATGATCTCTATTGTGACTGGTTCAAAGTGGTAATTGCTATAGAGGTCATCATATTTTTGGCATTTTGCAGCCTCAGCCTTTGTTGCCGCAAAACCTGCCTGTCTGGTACTGTCTTTGTAGTGGCCCAAAGCGAAAGCGTTCACAGCTTGCATCCCATACTAGGCTTAGGCCATTGTACCAGGGCCTCCTCAAAGTCAATCCATCGGGCTTCCTTCTGTCCCCCTGTCAAGCTGACAGGCTCCAAGGTAGAGGGGAGATTAATGCAGAGTGGTGACTTTTTGAGAATGGAGTTGATGTCTGAATGTATGGAGAAGTGGCCTGTGCTTTTAATACAGGAAAGCACATGGAGTCCTAGCTCACCAACAATTTTGCCACAGCAGCATTTTATGCTTTTGAAAATTTTAGCACCACTTCAGACAGCGATTGCAATTTATATGGGACTCATCAGGGCTAAGCAGGTTAGCAACACTAGCAAAATGGGAAGGCTTCTGACCAGGCAGTAGTGTGGCTCTCTTGTGCAGCAAGTAGCTGACAGTGGTGCCATGAGCACTTTTTGTTCAGCAGGGTATTGACTGAATCTCTGCAGACGAGATCATCCCAGGCTGATTGTGTTCCCTTTTTATAGTGGTCATGAATCATGGTGTTCAGACCAAGTGTCATTTGCATTGTTTACATCCCCATGGGGGGTTCCTGATAGTGATTAACACTTTGGCGTCCGGCCGCTTTTGAGGATTCTCACACCAAAACAACCAGATCACACATGGTTTTGTGCTTGTGTAACTCGGGCGCCGAAAGTGGTAGAGAGCTGTTCAAAGGCTGAAAACACAGCAAGTCTTCTAGTCTGCACTCAAAAAAAAATTTTTTTGGTTGAGGGTTGCGGATTTTTTGTGAGTGACATCATAAGTGTAAAACTTTTAGGCCACCTTGGCCCACTTCACCTGGCCCTGAGCCCAAACTGTTGGATGGTAGCGTTTCGCTAAATTTTTTCTGTAAACTAGGCTCAAATCCGAGTCTTTTGATACTTTGGATGACCTGCTGAGGCTTCAGGTTCAAAAGTTATGATCTAAAGTAATAAAAATATTTGACTAATTAGCTAATTAGATAGTTAATTGATTTGTTTATTTTAGATCATAACTTTTGAACCAGAGATGCTATAAAGTTGCTCAAAAGACTCGGACTTCAGTCTGGTTTCCAATGAAAACTTCAGAGGAACACTTTGGCCTAGCGGTTGGGCCTTAGGCCAGGTAACATGAGCCAAAATGACCCTAAAACTACTTCACTTATGACATCACTCACAAAAAATCTGCATCCCCCAACCAAAAAATTTTTTTTCGAGTGCAGACTAGAAGACTGGCTGATCCGTTTGAGCCCTTGAACAGCTCTCTAGAGCAATCGGCAGAGGAGCTATGGCGTTGGTAAGGCAACTGACAACTGCTGGTTTTAGGCCGAAATCTAGGTACGATATATTCGTAGGCTGGCTCTCAAAGTGTTGAGAGAGGGAAGTAAATGGTTGACAAGGCCTTTGCAGGCATGAGATGATGGTAGGAAACATGGTAGAGACAGGTCTGTAGTGAAACAAAGGCTTCCATGCTGGATTGGTGGGGATGTTTGTGACCAGTTTTCTTTTCCATAAGACATGTGGCATATATTTTTTTCCATGTTGGTTTTTATGACAGTGTCAAACACCTCCAGCTCCTCTTTGCACTTAAAGCATGGTGTACTACACAGTTAATATATGATTTTCAGGATACTACCATTGGTATTTTGTTCACTTCTGTTCAGCTTACAACAAAACCAGAAGTTGTGCTGACAGTGACAGTAACAACTTTAGATTTCACAACATTGTTATTTACATGAATAACTTTAGATTGGTGACTATTTTTCAAACTACTGTAGTTTAAGAGACTTACTTTCTATTGCTTGAGTAATTTTTATAAGTAGTGTTTCTACTTACAGTGAAGTAGATTTATCTTATTGTAACAAAACTTTTGAGTAATTTATTGAGTTGCTTGAGCCAGTGGTGCACAACCTTTTTACTATTGGTTTATGTTTATGATTATTGTTGCCAGTGAGTTCAAGATATATGTAGTTTTTTGCATTGCTTCTGTTACCACACATTGAGCCCAGCCTGTTTCCACACATCCATTTGGCCATCTTTCCACTAAGTATCCACATGCACTTAGACAAAGTTTAAATTAGTGCACAGCCTCCATGTAAAGTGCATGTGCACAGCTGCATAAATTTTTTATTGAGGCCACAGCCGTATGGCTGCAGGCTGTACACCCCTGCTCTAAGCAATGCTGCCTGAGTTATCCTTTTTTGATCAGAAAACCTTAGCTTTTCTATTGGAATTAGGAAAGTGATTTTTAATTTGCACACTATGTCATATTCAGTAAACCACTAAGCCTACTGTTTGAGTTATCAGGCAGTTGGTCTGTGTTTTGTCTCTTATCAAAGCATACCTCAAATTATTAATGAAGCATTTCATGTGTAAATTAACACTTTGAGAGCCGAGGTACGATATATTCGTACTTTGATTTCAGCCTAAAACAGCAGTTTTCGGTTGCCTTACCAACACCCTAGCTCCTCCATCGATTGCGCTAGAGAGCTGTTC
>JGI24159J19872_10014449_pt1 | contig 10216 bp, 2 predicted proteins | sample Ectturendosymbi4_FD_19872 | JGI IMG/M metagenome (IMG submission 19872) | reverse complement strand
AAAAAAAAAAAAAAAAAATCTTGGCATGATTTAGCACGCGCAGTATTTTGCAGTTGCGAAAAAATAATCAAGCTAAATCCGCAAAGCGTAATTTTGTGCGCTTAATTAGCAAAAGTGACTTGAGTAGAATCAGAAAATCTACTTATAAAGCAGTTCAAAATATGTTGGAAAATCGCTTCTTACTCCGCAGTTTTAGTACAATCGTAGAGCAAAATGAGTTTGAAACTTACATAAAAGTCTAATGTAGTTTTCAAAAACACCACTTGTACTGTCTATAAACTTGTAATATTTTTGCAGTGTTGAATTATGCCTAAAAACATACAAGAGCGCGTTTCTCTTATGCCGTAGGCTTCCTTCACGACGAAGCGACACGTAACAATCGCCCAAGACTTAACGGGCGACAGTTTTACATGTTTTCTGAACGATTCGTATTAGAACAGCTATGTCCAACCCGCGGCCCTCGGCGAAGGTTTTGTGCGGCCCAGTTTAGGTTTTCGCTGTAGTAAAAGTATCCTACATACTGACAACCTGTCCTTATTTTGATAATCTTGAATTTGACATTTGTGATGCAGGTGGTCCTCAGTGCCACTTTATCACGTCTGTTTCCATTAGAGTTAGGATTCGAACGCTTTCAGTGCATTAGCTTAAGCTGCATTTAGTTTGCTAAGATCAAAGTAAGTCATTCAGTGTGCGGCCCTCATTAATATGTCATCAATTGTGCGGCCCTGGTTAGTGACATAATTTTTGGCTCAGTTAGCCATTTGGGTTGGACATAGCTGTATTATATGCAATACCGTTAATCAGGCCAATGCGTCAAAGGCTAGAAACCAACGACTTGTCTTTTTATCCTATCAAATGAGAGCATTGACAGTTCGAATCGAAATGATTCAAAAACGAGTCTTTTTGAAAACATTTTTTTGCCTGTCATTTCCCGATGACACTCCGCGATCAAGTCAGAAGCATTCAATTCAGCAGATTTGTTCCTATACAACATTTTTTAAAGTTCTTCTGCTTAAAACACATAGTTGATTATGCTTTGCATGTGCTGTAGTTGATGCATAAAGCTTTAATGCTAAACCAAAAGCATCACAGAACCCACTGTTTAGTCCACGTCTCACTGTTTCATTAATCAACAGTTGGCCCTAACCTTCCTTTAAATCGTTTTTAAAAACTTTGACCGCCAGAAAACAATAGCTCGTAGGTATTGCTGTACACATTGCAGTCGAATTCGAGCTTCGTGCATAACTTGCAATAAATAAAAAATACAGGCATTTGAATTGGAGCCAAAGCACAAGCACGAGAACTGTGCAAAAAAATTTTACGACAGTTTAATCAAACGTTTAACGAAAAATTTCCTGATGTCACCCAAAATTTTGAGGATCACATGAAGGTCCAGGCCACACTTTTCAGAAGGATAATCCCTAAGACGCCCTCCAACTTCACCTTATACCTGCGTCACAGTTAGCTATCACCAACAAATGTTTATGCATCCTATTTAGACCATGTAGATCTAAGACACAATTAAAAAGTTTATTTTGATACAAGCAGGTGCCACATCATCCATCAAGTTTTAATTTGTTTTTAGGGAGCGTGAGTTTTTTTGGTTTTGCCGGACACCATTTTAAAAATTACAATACGAATCAAATTATTGATCCGTAATCAGGTACCAGTTTCTCACGCTCATGGCGCAGAAGTTACGTGCAGCAACAACCATGTTTTACAAACATTTCATGCTGGATTGTAATCAAAATATTGTCCACTGCTTTGCAGACGCATGCTCACGTTCGTCTTCCCTGGACTTCGAAATGATGTCAGCGCATTTTACGCAGCGTTACTTGCACCAGTTTGAGCCGCTGCAACAAGAGGTTTTGCAAGAACCAAACTGGTCGGCGTCCTGTATTTCAACGATCCCAGCATCTGTCTCGCTGGAATCAGCAGCACCTTCGGCGTTCTCATCCGAGTTCGCGACGCAAAAAGCTTTTCATGACTTGATGTCGCTTCCGCCTCCTGTCTCTGATTTTTGTAGTCTAGGCAATTTGCAGACGACAGAGTTTCACGGGCCGTCTTTTAAACGTACTATACACCACTTGAAATAAGAAATGTATTTGATTTACAGCCGCAAAGTTTTCTACATTCAACATTTCACTCATTCTGACGCTAACAGTGCAGTTCAGCACTTGATGTACAAGAGGATTTATGATCGAAAACGATTCCAGTTCTTATAATTGATGTTTAAAAAGGGTAGACCTATCTAAAAATAGAATGATTCAAAATGTCACACAACTAACGTCCACTCTTGGGTAAATGCCTGATTATTTGGAAAATTCAAACGCACGGTGGCCAAGCGTCCTTGTTTGATCTGGGCAGTTTCGTTTGTTGGTCTTGTCCGAGACAATTCTTTTTTCATGCCTTGGAAAACCAGAACTTCCGCGTACAATGGAAAAANTTCAGGTTTGAAACTGATGCAAAATTATAAACTGCAAAGTTTGTCGAAAACACTGAGCATGACCCAAGGGTAAGCTACTGACATTTTAAAGATTGTTTTTGTAAGTTAAGTTCATTTACATGTAACTGGAAAGGTTGCCATACGTTTCAATGGAATTCTACCTTCTTCTCTCTAGGGGTACACTCAAATTGACATATGACTATGATGTGATAGTTTGACAAACTAGATTGCAGAACACCTGAGTTTATAACAGAGAAATTGTAAATCACCTTACCTCAGTGGAAACCATATGACAATGAAAACGGCAATGACCAGCAGTAAAGTCAAACGCAATTGACAATGCACCATGAGAGACTACCTCAGATTGCAATTACTTCATGATAGTTTTCTGCTGGGGTGTAGTGGGGCGGGAACACGTGGGAACAGCGTTCCCACACCTTTTTCACGTTTTGCTGTAAAATGAGTTGGAAGCTGTTTCAAAATGGCTATTTTTTGAATGCGTTCCCACATCGTTTTTGTTAGTACTACATGCCTGGTTTTCCGTGTGATAAAGAATGAAGCAATACGACCCATAACCAGCTCGCTTCACGTTCGCTTCAAAATCTGGGGAAAATTTGGATGTTTTAAGTGGAAGAAAACTGAGACAAAAGTTGCACCGAAACTCCCTTCTCTCCCACTACGGCGCCAGTGAGTTTTATGAACGTCTGTGGCGATGTTATTAAATTTTACAAGCAATAAACTGCACCGCAATTTCGTACATTGCAAACTAATGCTTTGGTTTAAAGTTAAGTGAGGGCCCTTCTGGTTGTCAATCGCATGTAAACTACCTTAGATCAACATTTTACGAGATATTTTTCAAATACACTGCTCATATTGATAAAAAATTGTATCTATCCGCACAGCTGCCAAATGCCACACATTAACCACAGGTCTATGGTGATGTGAGCAATACCGTAATATTTTTAGTCAGTTTTTTCAAGTACAAGCTTTTTGTTCTTGATGGCGTTTCCTCATACTTTGCACTTTTAGATGCTGGGTTTCTTCGACTCAAAGCAAATGATTACCAATGCCAGAGTGATCTACTGAGCATGTTTCTTGAGGTTTTACAACTACCCTAAGTGATCTACTGAGCATGTTTCTTGAGGTTTTACAACTACCTTGTCGAGAGTGTTAGACACGAATCTTTGCTCATTTGTGTTCTGCTTGTATGTTTTCACATAACATTGTTTGCATGTATGACTGAGGGCATGGGTGGCGGAACCTTTTTCAAAGTGGGGGTACAAGTCCCCGTCAAAAAACTATAAAAATATTTGTGGTTTGAATTGGCAGATGTGACGTCACAATTATTGAAATATGACGTCATTATCTATACACCATATGAAGGNCTAAATTACACTAGTTTAGACAAAATTACACCACTATGAAAACGTATCGGTTAACTACCTGAAATTCAAATACAGTAGGCTGTTACAGNGGCGACCCAGGTCAACAGCGTCACTCCGGCTCATCATACGATTTATTCTGACTGAATGAAACCGTTCGACGCCTGCGTCACTNAAATTTCCATTTGCTTTCATTCTGGCTGGCATTATTGTTGCTTTGTGACGTTANTTACATCATAATAAATGAGAAGTTCTCATGATNACTTCTCCATTGTTGAGAAACGTATGTCACAGAGTAATGATAATGCCAGTCAGTNCTCTCCTTACTAAGCTCATTCACATTAGTCCGAGTTGCTGGACAATTNATCGATCGTTTCAAATTATTCTCGAAAANGGGAACTGTCCACTGGATTGGACTTCAAATCCAATGTCCTGTACAAATCCATTGCTTCAAAAAACATTCAGTCCGATATAAATTATATTTTAAAAAATACTTAATTGCATAGGGCAGCTCTTGCTCTGATGGAGAGCCAGAATAAAGCGCGAGCGAACGAAGTCGATAGAACGCCTGCTACGAAAGATATTGCTTTATTCAGGTCACCTGCAACGTGAACGCGAAAAGCCAGACATGGAACGAAAATATAAGAACAGTGACCAGGCCCAAAGAAAAATGCCCGAATTAACAACTTAGTGAAGTGGGAGCGTGGGTGGTGGCACAAACATACAAAGCAAGCAAGCTCGCGTTCTCTGATATGAATCGTAATCGAAGACTCGGGCTAAACCCGTGGAGTCCGTGTGCCGGAATCGCCACTGGGCTGTTAAAAACACCAAGAATACAGCTTAAAAACAGGCAAAACATGACACAACATTGATACCTGTCTTAAATACATTCAAAATCACAACTTTTCCACATATTGAACACAGAAGTAACGTGACTGAATACTCATTCTACAACTGCATTAGATACCGGAATGCAGACAGACAAAGAATATGCAGCAACTAACGAGTTGCCTCCTGTAAGGATGCCAATTGTGTTGACAACACAAAAATAAATATAGTTGCTTAGTGTTGCCAATGCAAAAACAACAATCCAATTGAAATTGATCTGTCAAATATTTTATTTTGCGTGTAAAGTTCAGCAAAATCTCATTATATAGAATGGTGTTAAAACGCTTGAAATTACACCATTAATGGTGTGACAAAACTTTTTCCTACACGTAACCACGGGTATCGGAAGGGGGTTCAGGGATTTGAGGAGTTCATCAAACAAGGCTGTTGTCTTAGTTTCAAGTGGTAAAAACCAAATTTCACCACTTTTGGCCACCCCTAGAAAAACGTTTGGAAAAATCCACTAGCGACCCCTAGTAAAAATCCTCCCGACGCCCATGCACAAAAGCATGTAAAATTACACCATTTTTTGTAAAAAATTGTGTCGTATTACACCAGTGGTGCTCAAACCGTGGCCCGCACAGCCCTCTGGAGTGGCCCGCGAAGCAATTTTCATTGGAAAGAAAACTTGACACTAATCATTTAAGATAATTTTTATTGAGATTATTAATTCTTGCGGACCGCGAAGGGTTTCTGAAAGACAAATGTGGCCCACGAGCGAAAAAGTTTGAGCACCACTGTATTACAACATCTGGCAACACTGTTAAACAACACCAATGCGGTAAGCGAGCCAGAGTGGGATGACAGACTGTGCACGGTGTATCCTGCAAAACATTACAAAATCCTGCCAAATTCACTGGCAGATTACAAACAACAGATTACACATAATATTGACAAATACTGGCAAAATTCTGCAACACTTTTTTTATTAAACGATTTACTTTATCAATGCACCCAAAATAATTGTGTTACTTATACTTATTTAGGCAAAATTCCAATTCAAAAGTGAGAGGGCCAGCTCCTCCAGAAATAAAAGTGGGGGGCTAGGCCCATGCATCCCCCGATTCCGCCACCTATGACTGAGGGTACATAGTGACAAGCTTTATACTTTTCATCTGTCGATTGCGACAGTTACAAACTATATCCTAAGCAGTTTGAAGAAGCTATTAATTCAAAATAAATTATGTTTTTTAACTCTTATGCGTTTACAGACAAAAATTAAGGTAGAACCACAGAAATTCTGTTTTGTCTGTAAACGCGTATACTGAAGAAAATATAAATTAGGTGCTAATTACAGATCTTGTTTTTCAAAATAAGGTTTTTTGTCTGATGCCCAACTTGCCAGTCTTCTGTAGTCAATTTGAATAGAATTGTTACTAGACTATCTTTGCACAGCCTAATGAGTTTCTATGTCTCAGTGTTTGCTCGGAGAAATATCTTAATATTTGTTCGAAGTTCACAAATGTTTCATTCTTTTTACAGCGCATGATATCTCCTGAGCAGTTTTATAGTCAATCTCTTAGTGTTAGTGCAAACTGTATTTCATAAATTGTTTTTTTCCAATTTAATCGCCGAAGCATGTGAATGTACAAAGAGTGCAAGGCGGATCTTATTCCTGATTAGCGCCTTTCACTGTCAAATCCTCCATGATTTCTGCTGTAACCTATGTTCTGACTAACAGCTTATGCTTCTCTGATTTCGCTGGAGCAGAACAGTCGTTGAACAAGGTCATGCATTGAAAATGTAAGTAAAGTGAAGCTTGAGGTATACTGACCTGCAAGAGAAGTTGATCCATGGCTGCTAGCTGTAAGTACCCACAAAAACGAAGGAAATGGAATCTTTCTAGGATGACTGTTGCCCTTAACACGAAATGCATCCTCAGTATTTTTGTTAGATATGTTAGATAAAGGCCAATAAATGCAGTACGTAAAGAAACCTTGTCCAAAGCTGAAATAACAAAATCAAACTAGTGTTTTTTTGTTACCTCGATGACGATTGTGCAAACGTTTCTTAATGTGAGCAAGCAAAATACTTTTACAAATTGCATTCAAATTGAAAGACCTATTCATTGCACCAAGGTTGCAAACATCACCTCTAAACGTCTTTGAACTTGATAGGTAAAATGAGACACAAGCAGTGGCGTACGCAGAAAATTTCCGAGGGGGGCAAAGTTATGTCACAATCGTGTGACGTCATAAATCAACTTTAGGGGAAATGCCGAAGGCACCACCATTCTAGTGGAGGAAAAATTTTGCAAAATTGCACCTAAAAATACGCATTTTTGTGCATTCTGGAAGCAAGTTTTAGTATAATGCTTTCACGAGACTTATTAGCCGGTGAAACAGACAACTAAACTTTTGTTGTCTGAGGCTCATGAAATAAACCTATATGCGTGCTTGGATGTTATAAGTTTTAGACATGTAACGGTATCGCTTATCGAAGACGCTTATTGAAGTTTGTGGGCTCAAATCTCACGCCAGCCGAAGCTTTTTTGTGGTGTTCATTGTTACCTGTGTTAAGTTACTTGACAGCTACGTGTGAAGCAATTTTGTCAGGGAAACAATGAAATCGTAAAATGAAAATCAAGCATAGGAAACTTATAGTCATAAAAAAATTTGCGTAGTGCGTATATCAGTGACCAGAAAACAAAGTCAGTTTATTCTAAATTGAGGCCCTTGCCCCCCTTAGTTACACCACTGTCGAATACTGTTTATACATTTTTTTATTGTTAGGGTCTGAGGGGGGGCATGGCACAGTGGGTCCCCCCTCCGTACGCTAGTGGACACAACTTGAGAGGACATTGTGAAGTGGCTAGAAACACACAAAGATTTTGTACATTTAATCATTTTTTCTAATTGTCTAATGCAACCAAGTAAGAACATCACGCATTTGATACTAACAAAATGACATCGCAAAGCATACACTGCCGGTAGCACATTTGCTATGAAATAAGCAACTGCGACGATATTTTTCACAACACAAACACAGCCGTGCGGAAGCACATTTATTTGGGATAGCAAAGAAATTTTGACATACTTTTTGCTTCTAAAGATTAACTTCAGTTTTTCCCACCTTTTCCAGTACACGATTTTTCCGTAAAAATTGCAGGTAACGATTGACAAAAACGTTTTTCCCCAAACCCTTACTCATTTTTAGTGATTTTTGAAATTTTCAGGAATTTTTTTTGCACAGTGCAGAGCTTCAACAAACTTTTTGCCTAAATGTGCTCGATTTATACTTTATTTATTTTTACTGTTCTTTATTAAGATTTGGAGCTGTGGTATATGGTCTTCAAATTTTCAACAGGCAAGTTCTCTCGCTACACACATATCCCGTGAACTATGGAATTACAGTATGAACACAGCATACAGCAGTTTTCTAATTTGTACGTAAAGTTGGAAAATTGATTTCCCACCTAGAGACAGGTGCGTAGCTAGGGGGACAAGGGGGCAATATCGCCCCAATGCCAAAAGGTTGCGCCGAACATTTTCAGGCTAATCATGCTTTTGATGTATACAGTCAAAGAAATACTTCAGTGCAAATCAACGAAACTGCTAAGGAACCCGTCCTACTTCAGCTTTAAGTTGAACCTCTTCAAAGCAAAGTTACTATGAAGAAAGTTACTATAAATTTTTTATAGTAAGACTTTATAGTAACTTTTGTCTCTATCATATTTGTGAATTATATTGTTAACTCTAAGTAGCTAGCTAAATACCTACCGATTTTGGGAAGCAAGCCTGGTGCAAGTAGTGTACAAAATGCTGCCGCGGGCGCGTTTCATAGGGTTTAATGATATGAAATTCACATTTTACAAACGCGTTGAGAGACTTGCTTTTGCGTTTATCAGCTGCATACGTCAATTGTTTCCTCAGAAATTGGCGACAATAGGATCCACGTCTTATATGCGCGCAAGTTTTGCAGAAGGCCTCGTTCGGAAGTCGATGTCTTAGAGCAGGGGTGCACAACCTTTTCGCTATTGCCGGCCGCATTACGATTATTTTTATGTTTTACGGCCGCCAGTGAGTTCAAGATATTTTTGCATTGCTTCTGTTCTGCTTCTGACTGAGTCTAGCCTGCTTCCACACGTCTGTTTGGCCGTCTTTCCAGTATGTATCCTCATACAGTAGGCAAGGAGTTTTATTGATGCAGGTCACCATAATATAATTTTTAAACTACATTGCATGAATTCTTATCAAAGGCCCCAGGTTGTGCACCCTTGTCTTAGTTAGAGCAAAGTCGCAACTCGGCTTCGAAACGTGTGTTGCTACACATTAGAAACGTGTAAATGTGAAAAGCACAGTCGTAATAGCAGCCACGATGACTTCTTTCTCAACTGCAGTAGTGGCTGCAAAAAGCACAGGCCTTCTGCAAATTTTGCACTAAGAGCATCGAGATTTTCACAAGCGCTGTTTACAGGAAATGTTTACGAGCAAATGGTGGCTTTCAGCAAATGGTCCAAAGTGGAAGCTTGGAACTTCAGTAAACCTGTTAAAACTTGTCAATTCAACGAAAGCAGACTTTTTATTTGCCGGCGAAATCCGAGCACAAATGTTCTGGAAAAAACACCAAACAAATGCACATTTTCTGAATGATGCTTTTAAAAACAAGGAGCACTAATATTTAAAATGTTGAGACTCGGTTGTTGTTTGCCCCTCCCCATTAAAATGTCTGGTTAAGCGCCTTTCTACAGGCAGTGACTGCGTGTTTCGGCTTTGTAGTTGAGTTGACTCGAGTCATGAATTTCTTTGATTCGAGTCACATTTGATGAAAATTGAAATGGTGATTTCATCTCTAGCCTTCAGGACCTCTAATCCAACGCGTTTAGAATCTGTTGTTGTGCATGGGACTTTAGGAAACGTTCCCATACCAATGGCGTAGTCAGCCCAAAATTTTTTGGAGGTAAATCTTTTGACTTTAAGCGAGCAACAGTATTTGCTTTGAGACACCGCCTCTCAAAGCACAAAATGACAAGATATGCCAGAAATTGGAGGCGCATGGCCCCTTTGCCCCCTGGCTACGCTTATGTCTTATACAGGTTCTTGTCGACACTGACGCGTCTGAAAACTTTATTGCTCTCAACGTTTGTGGCTTGCACCCGGTTACATCGTGACAAGAGTTCGGTCTTCTATCGGCGTGGCATCTTCGAAAATCTCTATCGAAACCTACAGAAGGACTACAAATGTTTACAAACTTTTCGATCAAGCCCCCGTGCCGTGGTGCTGACGTTGTCGTCGTACGGGGGCNCGGCCGCTCTGGCGGCGNAGGCTAATGCAGCTTTTGATGCAGCTAATTCCGAGGTTGTTGNGGCTTATGATGCGGCCAGGGCGGTCGCTAACAGGCGCCACATGCGTTTCCACGCCTGGGAAATGCAGCCCACCTAGGAGAAGGAAAACTCCNATCCTNAACCTCCGCTGCCTTGCGGCCACATCCAGTCTTGGAAAAGGCTTCAGGAGTAAACCTCGAGGGACAATCCGGAGTCGGAGCCCCTAAGGCAGTCCGT
>JGI24159J19872_10014446_pt1 | contig 10218 bp, 9 predicted proteins | sample Ectturendosymbi4_FD_19872 | JGI IMG/M metagenome (IMG submission 19872) | reverse complement strand
TTATTCCTTTACTCTGAGAAGCAAAATATTTGACAAGCAGTAATAGGTCAGAAATTTCGCAGAGGTCAGAAATTTCGCTTGACACCGGTTTAACTCTTTTGTGTTCGTGTTTACGCTTCAGGGTTTGGGTTTGGTTTCATTAAACTGAAGTGAATGTTTTCCATGTATCAATAAGGACAACTGAAATTTACCAGTTTGACAAGATTAGGACTGCCGGAATGACTGGAAACGCCACTAATTATAAAAATAGCCAGGGTGACAATTCTATATGTTCAACCAGAGATGAAATTTCCTCCCGGCCATGTTCACCACGAGCTGCCACTGGTTTGCAGTGCTTGGCCGTTTGCACAAATTTCGGATAATTTTTATTATCTTGATATTTGGCAATGTGCCAGATATTTTGTTGCAGCATTATTCAAGCAGTTAGCTTTAATTACCATCAGAGAAATGTGAGGTCTCGAGTCTCGGTCTCGAACTTCCAGGTCTTGGTCTCGGTCTCGGCTTTTATGACAAAGTCTCGGTCTCGTCTCGAAATTTGAGCCAAGTCTCGGTCTCGGTCTCTGAGGTTACGGTCTCGACTACATCACTGGTGCACATTGCGTTATTAGTAGGGCCATTTAAAGTCATAAAAGTCATACTTTTTTCTGTGCTTGAGGAATCTATGGAAGGAATTTTAAAACACAAACCACACCTCTACGAAGTCTGTAACGAAAGTTAAAGTCATTTTTTCCATGTTAGGTCATAAAGACATATTTTGCATATTTTCAAGTTAATTTAGTAAGGAAGCTATAAACGCAATCTCAAAATATCAGGTGAAACTACCATCGCCAGGTCTAAGCTGTATCCTGCAAATTGAACACGCTTAGACACTCGGAAAATGTTGGCAAAGACATAGGTGAACCAAGTTTTTTGGACGAAGTGTAATGTACTGCCCAAAAATGCATTTCTTGCTGCCCCAAAGAAACAAACCAATGTCCCTGCATTTTTGCAGTTTTCCTCAAACCAATCTATATGTTTTGCTCATATTTTGAGCTGTTTATTTTAGTAGGCCTTCAACAAACCATGGAATATCATCTCTTATGTCAATTTTCACTGGTAATGCTTCTTTGTACAGTAATTGTAATGTTCTAGCTCAGCCATTTTTATTTCGTCATATAAGATCATACGTCCTGAAAAACAAAGTCATATTATCAACTTTACTTCCGAAAAAATGGCCCTTGTTATTAGATGTTGTTATTAGTTGTTTTTATTTCTGCTCTGTAGCCTGCATGAGCAACAGTTGTAGCATTGGAGAAGTTGTATAGTGGGTGGGCCACGGATTCTATGTTTGCTTATTAATTGGCCACTTTCTTGAAATGGTTGAGAACCCCTCTTTTAGTGTGTCCGTATACCAAAATCCAATAAAAAAAATTATCTAGTTTTTTATCTGCCCATTTGGGCAATTATTCATCTTAATCGCATCACAACTGTGGTGTAGTCTGACATGCACCTCTAGACCTAACTAGGTAATTCCAAAACTACTTTTCTTTATGATGAAATACTCCACACTGCCCATAGGCGTCGGGAAGGCACTTAATGTGTGGGGGAAAAAAATTGCCCTGAAAATAACAATTTGCGCATCATAGGTTGTGCATCATGGTACACTTTTCAATTTTTTTCGGATACGAATAGTATGATTTCAAGCAAAACAGAATTAGGATCGGATATGGATATCAATAGTCAAAAACAGGATAGGATCGGACAGCTAAGAAAACACTATCCGATCATCTCTGTTTTGAAGTGGAAACACCAGCGTTGGATCAATTACAACTGTGATTGTAATTGAGTGCTTAATGACATATTTTTGAGTAATTGTAATGGAGACTTTTTGTTTTTGTGTAATTTAAATTTGCAATAAAAATTGACCAAATTACACTTACTTTTGTTTCCAACAACTGCACCGAATTCGAGAAAACTCAGAAACGCAAAACCGTTGTTTCACCTTCTGTGTAACCTAATAGGCTTCTACTCCACAGAGCTTGTCAGGTAGCCTACACAGCAGAGATGAACATGAAGTTGGATTTAAATTCGGGCGATTTTCAGCTTTTTCATGGATTTGGATTTAAAAATTCTGCTTAACCGGACTTGGATTGGATTTGGTAATGATCTTGTTCTGAAGTAATCCGAACTTCTTCGCAACTTTCAGTTCTGTATCGGAACTTTAGATTACTGCATTTAGTCTATGTGTTTCAGAGATGATCGTATGGTGCATTTTTACTATCCGCTCCTATCCTGTTTTTGAAAAATGATATGCGTATCCGATCCGAATCCTGTTTTGGTTGAAACCATACTATCCATATCCGAAAACTATCCGAAAGTGTATTGTGATGCACAATACACATTTATTTTGCCCTGAGGCTATTTTTCCTTGTGAGGCAAAATAACTGCTGGAGTCATTTTGCCTTTAGCAGAACACGATTGGTTGAAGTAGTCACTTGACATGTTTGGAAAGCATAGCTTGGTCAGTTGACCATGACATCTCTAACAGCTCAGTCCCATGGATGGATGATGGTTGTCATGGTTTCAGGGCTGGCAAGCAGTTTGCAGCTTCATGTTTGCATTAAGTGAACTGTAGGTTAAACCCTAACTCTAAACACTGAACCACTAAACCCATAACTTGACCCTAAACATTGACCAAAATCCTAAACTCTAACCTTAAACTGTCAAACCCCAACCAATTGTCGCTGCGCATTGTACTTGTCACATGACATGACCACTTCAACCAGTTGTGTTCAAATCAAATGAAGACAAAATAATCCCAGCACAGGTTTTGCCTTATGAAGCAGAATAGACACTACCTGAATGCGTTGTGCAACTTTGGGCCCTATCATGCTTATAAACAGAAAGTTTGACGTATGTTGCAACCTTGACATATCGCGTAACTTATGTACTTTTCCAAGTCAATTGCATTAAAAAGCAAGCTCAAGTTTTGCCACACAGTCCCGCCCCCACGGAGAGGGGCTTTGGTGGGCTTAGCCCCTCCGAAACAAAGCTCCAAGTCCCCCCAAGATGAAATATGAAGCACTATAAAACAATGATGTTCGTTCAAATTTCAGAATGTCAAGCCCCACTGCACAAATATAAGCCCCCCATGTATAACCCCCCCCCCTACTACACAAATTTAAATCCCCCCATAGACTTTTTGATGACTGTTCTGTTGCCACACCAAGCTAGGTACTGTAGGTAGCCTTAGTTCAGGTACGCAGCAAAAAACGTCCTAGTGTAGGCCTATAGGCTACTGACAGAGCCCCATCTTGCCACAACAGGAACAGATTCATGCTGACAAACTTGGCGTGTCAAATTAGCAGATTAAGAGGGTGAATGGAATTACACTACAGTACCGAGCTTACACCATAGACAGATTCGGAGCCATGACACAGAAAGCTGAAAAGAAACTTCTGAAGATAATAAATGAGTGATTGTGCAATGTACAACTTTTTCTAAGAGTCGGAATCCTCGAAATATCAATAAAAGCGTTTCGGATATCCGGGTCCGTATCTGGTTCACGTTTGAAAACTCTTTTTGGATATCCGTATCCGGTTGCAAACTTGCTATCCTGCCGGATATCCAACTGGCAAACCGGATAGTGAACATCTCTCATATGTTTGTTTCAGTGGAGTTTCTCACATCCATTAAAACTGTGCATCGTGCTTGTATGTACTTGGAGCATTGACATACTACCCTGCAAGGTAAGGTTAAGGTACAAGCCTGGTCTCTTATGTGTCATGTCATCCAAGTTAAGGAATTCGTGTGATTTTCATTGATTCTGACCCTTTTTTGACCCATGTCCCATACTCAAGGCTACCACACCGTCCTTGTTTCTAAGATTTGTCCTTATTTTGCAGTACTACGTCTTGGGAAACATTATTGTCCTTATTTCTAAGAAATGTCCTTATTTGTTACCTGCGTCCTTATTTCTTCTTATTTTCTAAAGCGTTGGTGCTAACGACCAAAGTTACACATTTGCGCAGCCTGCTGTTTAAACAGCCAGATGGAGTTAATTGTGTAGTTAGAAGAGTCTGTTTAGCAATCATTGCTAAGTTGTCCTAAAACAAAGTAGTGCAGTTAGTGGGTTATGGATGTTAACCTTTGTGTCCACGTAGACCTTAGCCTATATTTTTAACATTTATAGGAGAATTGAGATACAAAATGATATTAATCTAAACACGTGTCATGCACCAGGAAACTAGCAAGTCCAGACATCAGCAAGGTTTATGGATGTGCATTTCGGCAAGCAAAAACAACCCGCTTTTGAGCACCAGATTTCACATTTACTCCTACTTCGTATATTTATGTTGCAGATATTTGTATTTCGTTGTCAAAACTGAAATCTGTACTACATTATCAACATTACAAAGATCGCTAAGTGCTGTAAAGAGATGGGATACACACCAACAATTTTGATTGATAACGTTGGTGTCAAACTGCCACGTAGAACGATCGCAATACTCAGAAAAAGTTGAGAAATGATAATGAATCTGGGTGTGGATGGTTATCAGATGGTTCTTGGTAATGATTGCATATTGCTTTCACCAGCGGTTCCAAAACTTTTTCGAGTTGGTGAACATCTTGTGACCCAAGCCTCAAACACCATATGTTAACATAACAAAAATGTTGATTGTGTGGATGATTTTTGGCAGTGGGTTGCTAAGTTCGTTTTCAATGTCTGCATTATACTGTTTTCTCAAGTGCCTACGCTACACTGCAAACAGACACAGGCAAGTTTGAAAAATTACAACTCAGGTTTAGGTTTTTGATCGCGTCGGCGCAACCTATTTTTTGACCCTTTGCGAAATTGCAACCATTGTTTGGGTCGCAACCCATACTATGTGAACCACTTGCTTCATGCTTAAACCTGTTTTAATATATAGAGTTGTATCACTTCATCGCATACTTCACTTCAAGGAGGTGTAAGGTGTGCAACGTAGACGATAACTGCCGTACCCACTGAGATGGCCAGAAAACGAAGCTACCACCTTCAGCCGAGATACTAAAATCAACACCGCTGGTTCAACTTCCGGCAGTGAATTGCAGACAGCTTTGTTAGATTGGTTTGCAAAGCACATCATGATTCAGTAGTCTGCCTTCAAAGGGACCCCCAAGAGCAACTGTAATGTGTATGTGTAAGTAGGTTACTCTGCTTTCAAAGGGGCCCCCAACAACAGCTGTAACGTGCAGGTACTACGCTTTACAAGGGCGCCCAGCAGCAATTGCATTGTGCAAGTACGCTGCTTTCAAAGGGACCACAATAGCAACACAGTAACTATAGTGTGTAAATCTTACGCTTTCAAAGAAGCCCACAATAGCCAATGTAATGTGTAAGTATGAGGGGCCCCCAACAGCAGCTGTCATGTGTAAAAGTTCCTTGCTTTCAAAGAGGCCCAAACAGGAACTGTAATGTGTAAGTAGGCTACTTTGCTCTCAAAAGGGCCCTCAACAGCAATTGTAATGCGTAAATACCTTGCTTTCAAATGGGCCCAAAGTAGCTGTAATGTATAAGCACTTTTCTTTCAAAGAGCCCCAACTTCAGGATTACGGTTCTGGACTGATGTTTGGCCGGGTCATTCTACAATTGCTTTTAGGCTATTCAGTCCCAATCGGTCATCAAAGAGAACAGAACTATACTGAAATAGTTTTAAAGCATGTTTTTCAAATCACACTTTTACATTTGCCCAATACTTGATAAAAGTTGCATGTAAAAAAGAAACAAAATGCAATATAGAATGCCTGGAACCAGCTCAAAACATCGTACTACATACATTCTGAGTATTTAGGAAGCTGTTGGAAGCTGCAAAAAAAGTTGGAAAAACTTGCTCTACTCATCAGAGATTTGTTAGTCCGGTTTAGAGCTACCTTTTTCTTTACAAATTTGGCTTTCTGTTCGATGTCCAAGGCCTTCGTTACAGTCATCGTCATGACTATGAAAAACTAAAATATATGTGTGAAAATTTAGGAGCTTCGTATACTGTAGGTCAGACGAAGATGGCAAGCAATTATTTACGATTCTAGATTGCAAAATGTTAGTACAGTATTATTCATGCAACTTAAAATGATCGCGTCTTCAAGACTTCCTGACATTCATACTCAAAAATGGTGTTGAAAGCGTCTTTGCTTCGCAGATAATGCTGACCATGGCAGTATCTATTGCAAACTGAGAGAAACTGATTCTTTCATACCTCCAAGCCTCAATGAGTCAGGACAGATTGTGTGACCTTCACCTTACTTAGATGAGTATAGAAGCAGGGAAACAGACAAAGCTGACTTTGAGGAAATCATAGACGAATTTACTCCTATAAAGGCACAAAAAGTGTTGTTTTTATTAGCATGTTATAGCACTTAGACACGATAAGGCTGGATATATTGATGTTTTAATGGAATTGTGTCTTTCGAACACAAGTAATACATGTATTGCATTACATAACTTACTGTCAGTGATGGAGCCTCGAGACTTGGTTTCGGTCTCGAGACGTATCTCGAGGCCCCTATTTTTGGAGTCTCGGTCTCGAAGGTCTCAGGTCTCGTCTCGGTCTCGAAGGATTTCGGTCTCGGTCTGGAGCTCTTCGTCTCGAGACTTTGCATAGGTTATTATTTATTAAGTTTTGCAAGGAATTCCTTAAAAAAAACGTTTTTAAAAAATGATTGTTCAAAATTTAGCCGTTCAAAGAGGTCAGTGGCCACGCTTTCTTTGTTGTTATATTGTTTGCGATTTGGAGAAAACAATTTGCCCTCTACCCCACTTAAAATTTATACTGAATTCAATAAAAAATGTGCATGCACCAATGAACCTGCAGCGCGTAATTTCTGCAACGAGGGGTTGGGAGTACGTTGCTAAGGACTATCTTTGAACTGTTTTTCCAAGAGTTTTGTTATGAAACCCATAAGCTTATTCACCTGAGGTGGGGGAGTGCCAAAACCTTTCTTTTTTTGAGAAGTCAAATAAAACCATGTCTTTTTTCGAAGTGCTTTTCAAAGTACTCTGTTAAAACACGCTGGTGAAGTTTTTTTTGTTCTGCATAATGCAGACTTTTTTAAGTTCAAAAATGCCTCAGAACTCTCTTGAAGAAAAGTTTTGCTCATAAGAGTTTTATACATAGAGCAAATAATACGTCATGGCTGATCAGTTACTTTGACGTACTGCTATAGGCTTTATGGCCTTTTTGCGTTTTTTAACCGACATACGGTGTTGCGAAAACTCTAAGTGTGTCAGCAAAAATGGAAATTTGGAACAGCTATGAATATCAGTTTAATATAAAAATATGGAAATTATGAAAAACTTAAAAATATAAAAACTTGAAAATAAAAAATAGTACATCTAGCAATTATACATCGAGCCATAAAGTCAGCGGGAAGGCGCTACACCGTTTCACTACTAGTTAACGACACCGGTAATCCAGAACTTCACTCATTCTGCTGCAGCATGCTGTATCGCAGCAATGCCTGTCGAAATCATCTAATACTTTCTTTTTATCAGAGAAAGAAAAAATCTTCAATACGAAGGCAATGGTTACCTGCAAAAGATCAGCCACAGTTGCAAAAAACTGACAAACTACGAGCACCTTGCTCTAAGTAAGACAAAAAAGCAAACCCAAGTTGCTGCTGCATTGTCACTAACAGGTGAAAGTGGATTGTAACTATTAGGATGAAGAATTTGTTTGACGTGTATATGGCGTTCTTAGAGAAACGTAACAATTTTCAAGAAGCCAAAAACTTTCAAAAGAGTGATTCCGACTCACGAAACTTTCAGGCAGTAATGGAATGGTTGCGGGACATTGTGGATTTAAGCGATTTCGCTTATCAATATAAAGTAAACTCCAATTTAACAATTAAATACGGAAATGCTGCTGCTGGACTTAAAGCCAAAACAGAACGTTTAGCGTGTTATATTTATGAATGGCAGTGGCAGCGAGAAAAACAAGAATAAAAATTAATTACAAGAGATGTTCATAATAACCCCATGAATTTATGCCTTGCAGTTAAGCAAGTTACTATAAAATGGAAATAGTACGTATTTTAGAAGATGGTCGAAAGACGAACACCAGTATATGAAGTAAATTAAGGCGCTATGGGATAACCAACATTGCCGAACTTGCGCAACCATTGGCAGAAATGCAACCAGAAAGAGCGCTGAAGCTGATGTTAAACTGGTTGACAATAAATGTGAAAGCATCACATACGATACAATTACGAGTGGAAGTGGCTGAGGAACAAACAATTTGCACATGTTGGCTGAAAGTAAATTCAAGCAATGTGTATGTGCCGCATGTATATGCCACACTGAGGGTGATGGGAAAGGTGTTGCATAAATCTGACTCCCACGTCACTTATGACACGCTGACACTTGAGGAAATAACGAACAGCATAAAGCACGCCAATGAAGTAAACGGTGTTCAAGCATACGAAACCAAGGCAACCATGGGGGAAAACATTGAAGACACTATGGCAAGCAAAATAACAAGCTGTCGTTATTGGGGAAAAATAAACAAACAAAAGACGTAAAAATTGGAAGACGCATGAAGAAAAACGAGCAATTGCCAATACCCACGAAACAACCACCTCATTTCAATCCACGATAAAAAGACCATTGGAAAGAAAATGACTTCTTGCGAAATGTTGAATTATTAATGCACAATAAGATATATCATTTGCGAACGAGTAAGTGAACTGACAGCAAGGTCAGCGAACGAACGATGATGTATTTGATGTATGGGAAACAGTGGACCGATGATTACGTAATTGTATAAAAATAAGAATTATGTAAGAATAAAATAAGTGTTGATGTGGGAATTATGTCATATTTCGAAAATAGGCATTGTGTATGATGTTTTTCAAATGATGTGAAAGAAAGAAACAAATACTATCTCTTACAATTAAAAGAGTGAGAAGACAATGATGTAATGACGATGTTTACATTGTGAAATACGTTGATGTAATGCGACTGACAAAGTAAAAAATTATGTAATGTATATTTTTATTTAAAGAAAAAAACAGAAATCATAAAAATGATGCAATGCTTATGAATAAACGTGAAATGCGCAAGTTTGAAGAAAAACATGTAATTTAATTAAGAAAGTAAAATGGGAAAACACTCTTTGTAAGGGCAGACTGACCTATCAGCCATGCACTGCTATTAGAGTTCAGGTATGTGGAAGACTGGGAGGGGAATAATTCTCCGCTCTGGCAGCCTCTTCCGCTGAACATATGGACACAGCGTAGTGACCACGCCTTCACTTAGGTCACTCTTGGTGATGCGAAGTGCAAGTGCAATTTAAGGGAAGGTGGGGCACAATGGTCAAAGTCGATTTATTAATGGGCAGTGGTTAATTGTTTCATATGACTCAGCCAACAAACACGAGCACTACAAGAAGCCATTGCACAGAGCAAACCAACCACATTAGTGAACATTAGAGCAAATGAAAATGCAATGATGCAATGGTTGATCAGTGTACACAAAGACGGGTGCTGTGTCATATAGGATTAGCGAGGGACCACAGCAGTCAACTCGTCAACCAACCCTGGTTTTTAGTTATTGAGAAGCGTTGTAAAACAACATTTGAGTGAAATAAGCACAATCAGGAAAACAAACACAGAACATGGTGAAGAAAATGTACAGATGAAAGAGCATGCCTATGTACAAAGATGAGTGGATCAAATTTAATTGAAGGAATTTGGTGTGGTTAACAATGTGTTTCAACAAAATATTTAAAAAAGGAACAAAAACAAATTAATGAGGTATAGAAGAAAAAAAAACAACAAAAAAAACTATGGAGTTTACTTTCATGCTGAAAAGAATGGGATGTGCACAGGGAAGAAAAATGCGAAAAGTAAATGTACACACAAAATACACAGAATTACAAAATACAGGACTTACAGAAATTGGTTCTGGGTAAGTGAAATGTTGCTGAAGTTCATAATTGTGTATCTTTATCATGTAGGAGGTTTCTTTAGTTTCCATTTAAAGGTAAACGTGGTTGAAGACTTAATATCATTTGGTATTGAAGACCACACTTTCAGGCCAATAAAGGTGAGGGAACATTTTCCTGAGGAAGAGTTAACTATAGGCAAAAATAGGTTGTTAGATGTTGCTAGTCTTGTGGAGTGAGAATGAATTGAGCTGATTGGAATGAAATATTCATCAAAGTGGTTTGGAAGCAGTTTGTTGTGATAAGAGTGCATGAATTT
>JGI24159J19872_10014445_pt1 | contig 10218 bp, 8 predicted proteins | sample Ectturendosymbi4_FD_19872 | JGI IMG/M metagenome (IMG submission 19872) | reverse complement strand
TCGATTGGGGCGACCGCCCCCCTAAAACCTACGAAAAGAACTTTATTCACCATGATTTTGTACAATTCGGAAAACAACATTCGCGATATAAGGTCATATTGCCGTCCATTGTTTTGTCACAGCAGTAAAGTGAAGTATATTTCATCCCTCTTACAGTAGTGAACCTGTAATGAGACTTGACTACCTACCAAGTATTACTGGATTCCCCCTTAACCTTACTGGCTGGATCCGCCCTGGTTCTACGCAAGGTTTACATTATAAATCTGCTTGTATTTTATTGGAAACGCATACGATGGGATTAATGTGTGGTATTCTGTATAGATTTAAACTGCAGTGTTCATCGCTGGCATAATCCAAACGTGATAAAGGCTATTTTTGTTGAACCAAAAACAATTAAACAAGAGGTAGGCTGAAAATATTCTCAAAATATAACTGAAGAAGTGTTAAAAATGCCAAACAACTATTTTTTTCTGCCAACACCAGTAAAAAAAGCCCCAAAACATACCAAACAAGAGGCCAAATATCTGTAATTTGTCTTTAAAATGCCAACCTGACAACCTTGGTAACTGTAAGTGAACATTTGAAGATTTGTTGCCATGTTACTGTTACGCGATAAAGATCAATAGCAGGCTACAACAACCCGCTCGCAAGTTTCGCAGTCGGCCTCTGCAGGGAAATGAGCGGACTTAGCGAACTTCAATCTCATCACTGTATGACACCAGAATAGTGAACCTGGCTCCTGTGCAGTGTGAGTGTCATACCCGCAAGTAAACTGTCCTTGCAGGAATTAAATTAATTAATCGGAATTAAACTGTAGAGTTCAGGTTTTCTAGAAATTTTTAGTTCTTAGTCCCAATTTCCAGGGGGTAATGCCCGTTTCCCCCTGCGGACGCCCATGTTTCTACCCATTGCCACTGCCATCAATGAATTGCAAGTTTATGAATTTGAGATAGAGTGACAGCAAAGAATGAGTTTCCATATGATTTTGTGTTTGGCGCGACACCCGCTGCGGAAAAAAATCACTCGTGCTGAAGATCTTTATGCGCTGACGAATCCCCGCAAGCGCTCAGTAGTTGCTTTGCTGCGTACATCAAGCTGCTGTTGCTGAAACTTTCTTTGGAAACCGAACGGACGTCGTGGAATCGAAATGAAGCATTCAATGTTGTCGATAGTTTTAACTTGCGCAGTGCAAGTGTACTTCGCAGAATCCAAAAGGTAATTTTGAAAATATGATGCATAGTGATTGTTATTTTAAATCAATGCAATCTCATTTCAGTACTGTTCGTGTATACATCACATGTAATTAGTACATTCCATGCAACACTCTTTGTAAGTATTTTGAAAGTTTCATTTTTTACGTTGTTGAGATCTCTCAAAGTTTGCGAACGCTCGCATAAAAAATTCATTTTGAGGTCATATCATTACGGCAAAAAGCTACGTAGAAATGCTAACTATTAATTTTCTTTGAGTAAAAAATAATCACTTCTTCAAAACTTTACAATAACTTAAGTAAAAAGAAAGCCGGGATTTGACAGCGAATACCTGCTGTTTCAAGTGTTTAGTAAGACTCTAGCGCTTATACCTTCGCAACGAGTTTGAGATTTATTTAATCTACGCAGGGGCGGATCCAGGGGGTCGATTGGGGCGACCGCCCCCCTAAAACCTACGAAAAGAACTTTATTCACCATGATTTTGTACAATTCGGAAAACAACATTCGCGATATAAGGTCATATTGTCGTCCATTGTTTTGTCACAGCAGTAAGGTGAAGTATATTTCATCCCTCTTACAGTAGTGAACCGGTAATGAGACTTGACTACCTACCAAGTATTACTGGATTCCCCCCTAACCTTACTGGCTGGATCAGCCCTGGTTCTACGCAAGGTTTACATTATCAATCTGCTTGTATTGTATTGGAAACGCATACGATGGGATTATTGTGTGGTATTCTGTATAGATTTAAACTGCAGTGTTCATCGCTGGCATAATCCAAACGTGATAAAGGTTATTTTTGTTGAACCAAAAACAATTAAACAAGAGGTAAGATCGCCTTGGGCAAGTTGAAAGAGAGCAAAGTCACTGTGACTTTTCAGTGTTTTGGATAATGTTGAGGTCAAAAATATATTCGCTTCAAAAAGAAAATGGAAGCAAAATGTATTTTGATGAGATTTTGAAAGGCTGCTTTTGGAAAAAATTCCGTGACGGCAGAACCACAAAACGGTTCAAAAATCTTGAATAAAACATGCGCGGCCGTTGATATTTATTCACATTTCTTTAAATGTTCCAATGACAGATTCATGGATTTAATCTATCACCAAAACATGGCAATGAATGGAAGGCAAGTTTAATTTATACCTGTTCCACATCAGTATTAATGGCATTATCTCAACTCCTGAGAATCCTGTGTAGAGCGCTGTGTGGTTCAGCATAGACCCAATAATTACTTGGCACAATTAATCAATACGAACGTGTTAACTCTCAAAAACATGCTCTGCTGAGGTTTGTTTGCATCGAGAACTGCTTTTATTTATATCATCTTGGCCGTAGGAAACGGGTTGTTAGATCACAGAACAAGAAAGATAACTTTTGGTGTTACTCTTGTACAGTATACCTTACAAAGTACGCTGCAGAGTACAAATTGTTGGCCAAGTCTTTTTCACGCTGTGAAAAATATAAGTGAACACTTGATTCTATTTGAATAAGAGCTGATGATGCCTACCTCGAAGCCAAATGTATATTCTGTTAAGATTTTAGTGTCTGATTCTTTGCTGGGAAAAGATTCCTTTCTGTAGACAGTGAACACTCCTTCCGGCTAACATGAAGTATTTCAGATGTGATTTTCAAAACCAAATATTGTACAGTAAACCTCGGTTAATCCGGATTCGGTTAATCCAGATCTTTGCCAAAACCGGATAAAATTGGTGGTACGAATGATTTCAAACTTTTTTCTTTATAAAAATTTTCGGTTTATCCGGATTTTTAAATCCGGATCTGCGCCAATACCGGATAAAATCTGCTTTTTTACATCTCTTAATCCGGATTTTTCTGCATTTCCATGCTGTTGCGCTCTTAAAGTGCACTGACAGGCCTCTAGGAAAGATTCGGCAGCATTCAGGCGCAACACAAGCGTGCTCACGATCACCAACAAGGGTATAGGAATTGTGATAACAACGGCCGCAACTGCACGCAACATTCGGGTAATCGTAAAGACGATTATGACGTCACACACGGGCATAGCATACCACGTTGAACATAACGTTCAAGGTACGCCGCTGCACCATGGTTTCAGTCTATTGATTAGTGTTGAGTGTGCATATGTAGAGCATTATCCCTGAGTGTATTGCACTCGGTAAGATACCTGGAGGGCATTACCTTCCAAAGAGAGTGACTGAATTATGGACCAGTCGCTGAAATCTCTGCGTCGTTCCAAAATCCCAGATTTCTTCGCAGCCAAGTAATCTAAAATTATGAACTTAACTGTTTCATAACTGCCTGGATTGTTCATAACTGCCTGGATATGGCGGCTACTAGTTTGATCTACCATTGTAACTACATCAATAAAATCGTTTTGCTTCTGCGAAGTCTGCTGTTGGGCCGTAAATATGTTCAATTTAAGTGATTTTCACCGATATCTCAGTACTTAGATGACGTCAGGCTAGAAAAAAACATTTTCGGTTAATCCGGATCTTCGCCTAAACCGGATAAAATCGTGGGTCAAATCGAATCCGGATTAACCGAGGTTTGCTGCACCACTTTTAGCATAATTCGAATGAAAGCGAGAGACACTAATGAACAAGCAAACATCTTTCAGGAGAACCTAACAACAGTTTGCCAACAGGTTTCGTTTGTAAATTCGGTTACGAGAATATTTTGTAACAAACGAAATAGACGTAACATTCAAACGCAAAAGCCACAAAATTAGCGAACGAATTTTGCTTAGGAGAATTTCGAAGCGATTGGAAAAGAGACGAGTTATTTGATGATGAGGCTCCCTGCAGAGCCGGATTAAAGGGTAGGGGGCCCGGGGCAATTTTTACTGGACGGCCCCTATGACGTAATTCATGACGTCATCGTTTGTAAAAGTTATGTTTTCGCTGATTCGCAAGGTACCCGTTTGTTTTTTTACGGTAGTCGAGTATGTGCTTGCTGAAATGCACGTACAGTTAGCTGAGAGAAGAGCATTTATGATATAAATACTACAGTGTATTTTTACTAAGAAAAAACATTTCACAGGCTAGAGAGCGACTAGGCAAAAAACAAAAATCACCCGAACAATAAGCAGAAACCGGAGATTACAAACAAAAACACCAGAAAATAACATTTCAGTATGGCCAGCCAGGTTAAGCGTGAAAGTTGTTTCCAAGCTAATGTGTTGATTTTCACCTTGATTTTCAGGTGATCTGGTAAACGCCACTGATTTAACGTTGCTGCTTGAAAGTTTTGCTGGAAAAGCGATTCAGTCGCGGCGTTTCAGCTATCACTGCCAGATCTTTGCGCTTTTTCTTTTCAGAAGCTTTACGCTTTTCATAGCTCCTGATGGCATTGCAGATTTCGGCATCGCTCAAGCTAAACACTGCAATCTTGTTTTCTGTTCTTTCGTTCTACGAATCGGCTGATTAAAACCATTTCTGATGGCTCACGCAATAACGTGTGGTGCAAATGGCTTGACTTGAATAGCTTCATATGTTTGCAGTGTTGCCACTGGGGTCAGTTTAGTCAACATGAGATTGTCTCCTTCTTCAACATCAGATAATATCAGATTTTTACATTACAGTTTCATACAAGCGAAATCAGTGGTCCTTAAAGTTTCAACGCCTCAATACCCCGAAATCAAATTTTCGTCAATCTGGATACCCTTTTTCAACAGTTTAATAACAAAAAAAATGTAAGAAACAAAACAGAACTGGTAAACAAATATTCAATAGAGAAGTGAGGAAGAAGGTCAATTCAAAGGCTGCATCACATTCATCGGCAATAATTTTCTACTGCATCATGTGGGTACAGTGTTGCAAGGTTGGTAGAACGAATGTAATGATTGGGTGTTAATACATTGATTGTTGAATACCCTAATCTAATCTCAAGACCCCCTGGGGGTAATGAGGCAATACTTTAAGAACCCCTGAGCTAAATACTTCCATTACCAAACTTCCAAAATTTCCCCCAACTTGACTTTGATTTTGAATGCAGTTTTTGTAAAATCAAAAGAGCATACATCAATTTTGAGCAAGTTTACACACATTTTGCCCAAATTTCTACAGATTTTGCCCGGACTTGAAGGGATTTTGTCCAGATTTTTACAAAATGAAAAGGTTTGGGGGTGCGTTTGCGCCCCCGCCTCCTACACCAGTGCCCTTGCCAAAAGAACAATTATTAGGAAAGAGTTACCAGCGAAATCAAATATATTTGCATTGAACAAGACCGAAAATGCTTATAGGCTATTCAGTTGCGATTACTAAAATTGGCAGACAGTCAAACATGTAGAGAAATCAATTGCCGTTGGGGGCCAATGATACTTAAAAGCAACATAAGAATATAATGGTACAGTTGTATTCTTGTATCACTTCTGAATCACAAAATTTTTTTAAACGAGTATTTTATTTGCAGCAAATAAATTTCATCACGGGGGCCCCCTTGCAGCGGGGGGCCCGGGGCAATTTCCCCCATTTCTCCACCTTAATCCGGCCCTGGCTCCCTGCCAGTATCCAACAACCCCTATTTTTATAGGGGAACTTTCATTACATGTGTGCTTCATAGAAGATAGTGCAATTTACTTGGATATATTCTAAATTAAAGCAGGCATTGCAATCAAAGTAAAGTTTGTGCCATGCTCATGCTAACATTCGATTTGTCAGACTTCAAGAAACAGTAGTAGTTGGTTTCCAGATTTTTCTAGTAGCGCCAGCTTTTGTGTATTAGTAGAACCGATACCATCACACTCGTGCAGTTCACAAAAACGTTGCAGCATGAGGATAAAAAAATAATTTACAGTATAGCAACTGATCAAAATTCGAATATTTTTTAGATATTCAATTACATTTTTAATATTAATGTAAATAAGTCAGCTGTATTATTTGGAAGCCCATTGTGCTATTAATTCTTTTATAACGTAAACTTGTCATCAAAAATCTGCAGCTTCCTTAGATTTTAACGCAATCATCCTGAAAAAAATGTCTTTTTGTTCATCTTTTGTCACAAAATTCGAAATTACATTTGTTGCCAACAAACTTCTAATCAACAAACATATTTTTATAGTTTTTCAACAAAATTGTGTGGATAGTGGAAGAATAAAATGCTTCACAAAATTAATTGTTTTTCATCGCTTTAGCAGCAAAATATTTTGCAGCCAACACGTGGCAAAGAATTTAAAAATAGCAACGCCTAACCATACTGAGGAGAAAAACATAAATTGTACACAGGTGTGATTGTTGCAAAGACCTTCCTGAAATGAAAACCCACTGTCAGCTCTTTGCCACCAGCGACACTTGCAATGGTCCACAAAAGTTGTGGTTTTCGATGACCTGCAAAAAATCGTGCAACTTATGCAATCCGAAGTCTTGCGCTTGCGGTAAGCTATTGTATCTGATTCTACAATAACAACGTGTATGAACTTACAATAATTTCATAATATTATCTGTGATCGCGCAGACATTAATAAACTGACACTTAATGTGCTATCTGCGCAGTTTTTCGCGTGTCATAAGTTTCTAAAAATTTCAAGTACTTGTGTGAATTACCAAAAATTTTTCTTCATTGCACCTTATTTTATACATCTTCAAAAACTTTACCGGCGTAGAATGCAGAACAACTTGAAACGTGACATAACAACAAATGAAATTTGGGTGAAGAGCGCCTATCGATTCAGTAGAAACTTTAAATTATTATTCAGTGGATTTCGGGCGGGTGATACACTGAAATGGAATAGGAAATTGAGTTTATGTATCAATGACTTGTGGAAACGTTTGAATCTAATGAGACCCTAACATAAACTTCTTTATTGAACAAACTATTTAAACGAAAATGTAGTAGATAAGGAAAAAAGATATAACCGATATGCCAAGCCAATTCTCGTGTTTTAAAGTTTGGCATCTTAGCGGGAACTTACTGTTAACAAAATCCATGTAGCATATTATGTAACAAAGCTCATGGTCCTGTAGCGGCTGTACACAGTCTAATACCGCCTTTCATGCTGTAAAGCAGTGGTTCTTTAAACCTTTCCCACCCCTGGGAACCCTATTCCTAAAGATACTGGCTTGGAGAACCCTCGCCTGCAGCTATGTCATTAGTGAAAGTGATGGTCGTTGTTTGTACATCTGAGTGTTAAAACAAAACACTTCGGCAATCCTTCTTGGTACCCCAGATTTTTCAATGGGGACCCTGTTAAGAACCACTGCTGCATAGAGCGTAGATTCTCATTACGACAAAATACTCTGTGCATATCATATGCCCGTCTCACAACCGTTAAATTTGCGTGTGCGTACGCATGGCAGCGTTACCGTTTCCTAACCGGAATACTTTCCTTTTGCTTTCTGTTTTTGGTCTGTGGGCCACGTGTGATCCACCATATACAAGGAAGAGCACCTTCTTTTGCGTTTCCGCGTTATTACTCTACTGTTCAAATGAAGCTGATGCCAGCCATAAACAAATAAAGGAGACTGATTTGTGGATTCTTGGAATCCTGCATGTGTCTGTCATCAAGGAGAGTTGGCTCAACCTTACGAGTGCGTACATAAGAGCTACCCAATCGGCCCTCTATAACTAGGTTGGTAGATCGACTCTACAGTTCTAATATTAACCAATCTTCGGGTAATAAATTCAGCGTTCCGTCTATCACTGCAATTATACTTTAAGACAGGGATTCCCAACCTGGGGTCATGTACTCCTGAAGGTACATTTGCCTATCTGAAGGGGTACATTTAAGGTGAGCAATATAAGGGAAAACTATATTCATATATATTATTTGTTTCCAAATAGTTATACATATATCAGTGAATATTATTTAAAAAATCATTATTTGGTTTTTTCAAATACAGTATATAACACTTGAGGCATAAAAAGGGAGTCTATCTTTACAGTTCTGAAGATATGAAAGTGTTCTATTAAATATTCCGTGGATCTTTGTTATTTTATTCAGCCTTTTCGCCATAAGAAATTTTAGAGGTATGCTCATCTGTCGAAATGCTGAAGGGGTGCATGGTCAGAGAAAGGTTGGGAACCTCTGCTCGAGAGATGCATGCAACTGGGGTCGTTTGCCCAATTTTCAAAGGATTACACACCACCTAGTGAGGTTGAGATCTTTTTTGTCTCACGTGGTTTCTCGTATTTTCATGTCAGTGGTAAGGGACGTAAGATACATTTTTTTGCGTTGGGTTTTTCATGATTTTTGTTTCCATCATGAACAGATGGGCCTCTTGACATATTTTTGACTGATTTCGAGGTTACTGATTATAAATTTTGTAAGAAAAAATGTGTATATACAGTTTTTCAATTAACGCAATATCCCCGTACACCATGATGCATTTATCAAAACATTACTCAGACAAAAAGGTGCAACAATAGGATGTTACTGATAATGAAGTGATTTTGAAAAGCTGTGATTAATAATGATAAAGTCTCCTTCAACGTAAACAGCTGTGGCCAACGATGTAATAGTAAAAATAGAAGTGTAGGAACGCACCTAAAACATAGCCATTTTCAACAGCACTTCGCGTTTCACACCCAAAACATTTAGAAACGCCGCTTCCACGCGTTCCTGCCCCTCTACATCCCTGGCTGTGGCTGAGCTTTCCTGAAAATACCGAAATAATATTAAGGAAAATATGCGATTATTTCAAAAACAATCTGTGCAAAGCTATTTTTGCCCGTTTGGTGCATTCACCCACATTTCAACAATTGTCTTTGGCAATTGATGAATGGAAAAGTAAAATGTTACTATCTTCAAAAAATTCCATTTGAATAAGAAAGATTCAAATTACACACACTGCATTCACGGGGATTTCAGACAGAGAGGGTTGATACTCAGCTCCTTCATTTGTTCACTTTAAACTTGAACACTTCAACAAAATTTACAGCAAATATTCGACACATCCGGTTATAAAAAAAATTCATTCAAACGAAAACAATTTTGCCATGAAATCATTTTTCCTGTACAAAGTGCTCTTTGGTCAATGCGGGGCAAAATACGAACTAGTATAACGTGCTGAAATGAAAAACAGGTTTGACCACGCCTATGTTCTCAATCGCATGCTTTGAATAATCAAAACCATCAAGTCTTGCAAAAATATAAAGTTTTCCTGCATTGTAAAATCATTCATTTTAGGTTCATTGCTGCCCTTTAGTTGAAGTCTCAATTGGAACTGTAGGTACCATAGAAAATGCAGAGAAAAAGTAGACAGCTTTCTTCTGACAGTCATAATGTCCAGGACCGGATTTCTGTGGTGGCCTCGCATAGCCTATAGAAATATTGCCGGCCGGAAAGGCACGTAACTTTGGAATGGGTGCAACAAAATGCCTAAGCATACCAACTAAAAAAACCTTTCGAAAATATTTTTGCCACCCCTGGAAATTTTGCCGCCCTAGCTTATAGTCTCTAAATCCTATATGGAAAATCCAGGCCTGATCATGTTAGCAAGAATGGCAAGCGTCAGTCCAGGGAGAGAAGGTGCAAACAGGAAACATCATGGGCAGGTAAATTCTGGCAAAAATGGAGTTGCAGAAATTCTTGTTGAGTAATACATATAGCACCCTGCCGGTGCATTTCTAAGCCAGGGTAAAATGAGGGCTTTCTCACAAAATGCAAAATGTTTCTATTTTGATCACATGTTATGTTTAGTGTTGCCAGATCACATGAAAATTTTTCAAGGACATTTTGTTTTTCAAAGAGATACGGTGGGCTACTTTCATGGGCGTCCACAGGAGGGGCGAAACGGGCATTTGTCCCCCCGGAAATTGGACTAAGAACCAAAACTTTCTAGAAAATCTGAAGTCAGCATCACAGCCGGATTAGAGGGTACGGCGGCCCGGGGCAATTTTCACTGGAGGGCCCCTATGACGTATTTCATGGCGTCATCGTTTGTAAAATTTGTTTTCGCTGATTCGCAACGTTCTCGTTTGCTTTTTTCGGTAGTCGATTATGTGCCTGCCGTATTAACTCGATTTTTAGCCGCCTTTGATGGTAAGCCGCACGAAATAGTGTTAAAAATTAATGTAAGCTACCCTTGAT
>JGI24159J19872_10014444_pt1 | contig 10220 bp, 3 predicted proteins | sample Ectturendosymbi4_FD_19872 | JGI IMG/M metagenome (IMG submission 19872) | reverse complement strand
TTGTACTGTTGACGGGCTTACAATGATTTGCGACTTTGCAAAGATCTTCTGTTGTATCAGCATCAGGCTGTTGACAGCTCAGTTTCAAATATTGCTGTCAACGCATTTAGTCGCCATCTTTGGTATCTTACTTTAGAAATGGTTCCACTCTCATTGTTTAGCTGCAAGTTGAACGAGATGGAGAAACTAGAATTGGCAGATTGCTTGTTAGCTCTTAAGCCAAAAGAACCAATCCCCTTTCCTCAATGCCAAAATAGTACTGGGTATAGCAAGCCAAGCTTCCCAGAAAAATATTGACTGCTGCCGTACTTTGGCACACTTGGTTATCTTTACTATCTTAAACAATGATCATTCCTTTCTGGTTGAAGATGTTCTAAACTGGCTAGACCCACCAGTATATGTATCACAATGCTCTTGTCAAAACTGATGCCATTAATATGGTATATGACTGTACCGAACGTGGTGTTAAAACATGGATCAGATGTGTTTGCTGCAGCGACGTCTTAGCGACACTATCAAAATTTTGTACAAGTGGTGGAACAAGACAGAAAAAACATCCAAGCTTGCGTCAACCAAGAAATAAGAAAATAACTGAAAATTTACATCTTTTTGCTGTTCCAAGTCTTGTGACGCGGAAGAAATACAATAGTGACAATTGTATCGTGTTGATGATTATCAATTTTTTATTGTCAGCATGGTCACTGGAGGTCCTGCCAGTGGTGTAGCCAACCGACAACTTTGGGGAGAAAATGTTTGACTTTAGGCAAACAACAGCACTTTTGTTTGGGACGCCACTTCTCAAAGCACAAAATAACTAGATATGCTAAAATTTGGGGCGCATGGCCTCCTGGGCTCCCCCTGGCTACGCCTATGGGTCCTGCACTGCTTGTTTTTCATGAGAATTTTGCACATTCGGCTATTTTTTACATAATTTCACGAATACATGTTTATTTCACCAAAAGTGGTATTAACAATACCACCAGCGCTTGAAACTTGACCAACAAGAAGAGTACAGAATACAAGTTTAAAACATTTTTGTAGAAAACACAAAATTTTGATTTATTTTAGCAAAAATCACTGCAAATGGAAATTGCTTAACCTTTTAGGTCTTTCTGATAGCTTTAATGGATAGCTGGTATGTATTTTAGTAGGTTTAGACACAAAAATCATGTTCCTACTCCACGTAGTTACTAAGTTACGGCAAAGTTTCATTATTTGCAAGTTTCGCCCCCCGGGTCAAACTTTGGGAGTTCCGATGCACCCCTAAGCATCAACCAATTGCGAAAAAATTTTAGAGATCTTATTTTTTACCAAAATGCAACACTTCAACACGAGTTAGGAGTTGTTTGAAAAAAGTCGAGGGTTCCTGATGCACCCTATTGCGCACTCAGGCTTTCGCAGAAACAGAATCAGCAAGCTTTAAGTCAGGGTAACCAAATATACGTTAAGATATAATGCATCCCATTGGGTTGAGCTTTGTTACTCATTGTAAAACTATTCCAAGCACCAGTGTTTCTGAATTTATAAGTTTGTGACCGCTTGTTCTGGTTTGTTGTTGGGGATGCGAATAAAAAGTGCAGCAACCACATATTTGCCTATTTGATGTGAGGCAAGAACTCCAACTGTACCCAAGTTTGAGGCAGTGAGACCAACAGCGACACAGCCCCGTGTTTGCCTAGCATCAATAAATCGACTCTTAAATAAACCAAAGGTTACATCCTCAGATAGTTGAGGAGAATGTTGTTTTAGAGAGAATTTTTGACAAGATAGTTGAAGAGAAGGTGCTTCAATGGGCTAAGCGTGTACGATCGTTCATAGTGTGACTGAACTGTTGAAGCAGGGTTCGGCTTGGAAGTCTGGCTAAACCGTACGAGAAACAGCAAAAACCAATGATCTGAATGAAATGAAACAGTTATTTTCCAAAGCATCCAATATGATTTCCATTAACTCATTCAACTTTTCTTCATGCGACTTTTTGGAAGCTTTTTTTCTAATTTCGTCGTATCTATTTTTTTAAGCCTCGTCAATATAATAATACCAACTGAATTTCAATCGCATTTCTCAAATAAAAAAGCATTGAAGCACCAATATTAAGATTGTTAAATAGTTGTTTATCAAAGTGTTGAACGACGTTCCCAAAAATTAGACCAGTTTAAAAATATTTGTCGGGAACTGAATCGCTTCACTTTGTCACCTATAAAAACCTGAAACCCGTAGATCATTTTTTCATTTTTGGTTGTAACACTCAACCATAAGTTGCTGCGGCGATAGAGCTTTCATCAATGTGAAGTGTGCACGATAACTTGCATTTTAACGATTCGTATGCTGCCACTTCATAAAAGAAATTTAGTGAAGGAATAAGGTGCTGTTGACGGCATTGAACTTGGGCTATAGGATTTGAGCCGAAGGAAGAAGCGATTAATGTAGAGGTCAGAACTCAAATGCAAAGAGTTGTGCTTCTTCAACGTAGTGGCAAACATTGTTATGACGTACGTCAGTGGCGTTCAATCCCGTTGTCCAACACTTCTCAAAAAGACTTAAATAGACCGCTGAAATTTTACAGAAAAGATAAAGGGGTTTCGCCGTAACTGATATGGAAGTAAATTACTTCAGATCATGACTCAATTTTACCGTGAAGTTAAAAAATAAAGTTATTTCGTTGTCTCAATGGGTCCAAATCCCAACTTTTTCCTACTTGCAGCCCCCTCCATACATTCATTTTTTCTCGCGGATCCCACCCCGAAAGTGCAGACCTGCACCAGGTTTCATAAGCAAGGAAATAAAACAGCCATGCGCCGATCAGTGTTTTCGCCACACTTTTGAAGAGAAATTGAAAGAAATTAACTCTTGAAGAGAAAACCACATCACGTTTCACTATCGTTAATCTGACCTGCCTAGCTCATTGAGTAATTCCAGTGCCTGTTGACCACGCTAACCACAGGCGCAATTCTCATCCGTCAGCAGAAGCAGCCGTTGTTTTGTTACAGACAAGCTACGCGATAGTTAAACGTGCAAAGACGAAAGTACTGTCATGGCGGTATCAAAAATCACCTCAATGTATGGAATTTAATCAACATGTTACTCGAGGAAGCTGTAGTTTGCGGTCTCCTGCTTCACCTTCTCGAACCCCAGATTGCGAGTCAGAACCGTCGCCAGAAAGTCTTCAATAGGAGGGCTTTAGGTTTGTGCAGGGGGGCTTGACATTCTAAAAATTAAGAAAGACGCTACTTATTATAGTGTTTCATATTTCAAATTTTGGGGGCTTGGAGCTTGTGTGGGGGGCTAAGCCCACCAACAGGACTGTTTCGATTCACTCTGATACTTGCAGAACCTACAGCGATGGTGAAGCAAATTATCACTGAATGTGATGAACAACTCGAAATAGTTATCTATAAAAACGAAAAAATACAGCTGGAGCTTTTTTCTTTGCGTTTTCAATATCTTTAGTTACTTTCGAAAGAGAGAGAAAAACGTTACTAGGTTTGTGACCTTGGTTTTGCTGTACTTCATTGCAAATTAGAATACACAATTAGTGAAAGAACTCTTAACAGTTAGTCTACGACCTATTTTCTATCTTGTGTCAAAACAGTGTCTGCCAAAGCTAAGATCAAGTCGTTTCAGGTCGTGCAATGCCTTATTTCAACTTGTATTTTTGTTGCTAGACTCCACAATTCATATCAAGCTATTGAAGGAGGCTTTACACAAGATGGGATGGAAGATCTTACAGGCGGAATAGTAGTCATGTTTGATCTCGGAGAGAAAACGCCCCCGGACATGTTAACCATCTTGAAACGGTAAATCTGTTGCTTTTTTTGCGAAATTAATGAAACGAATACTTAACACGCGCAAACCACGCCCCACTGCGGTGTCCAAAAAGCTTTAAGTACTTGCAGTGTTGAAGGTACTATAACAGTTTTGTGTTCGATTTGTGTTTTACACGCTGAGAACCTGCATAAATAGAATCGATAGCCTAAAATCAAGTTGCTGATAGCATCATGCTGCGAGCAAGTCGGCAAGTTCTTGCTCGGAGCGTACGGTTTCGTGTTGCCCGAAACGCACTCGTCGAAGCAAACAGCCCTTGAGTGCTTCTTCAGTTAGGCTTTTTTGTGCTTAGCGGTTACACCAGACAGGACTTAGTAATCCTACGATTGTATTGTTTAGCAAATGTACTCCGCTACCGGATTGTTGCATAAATTTAAAGTTTTATTTCACAAGACATTGTATTTTGCAAATGGTTGTTTTCAATTTTAGCCGTTTCGGAAATTCACACAACATCTATAGATTTTCCGATAATCTCTATACGTCAAAGTCAAACACTATCTGAATTAATGTGAGTAATTCTATGGGTAAGAGCTTGTTTTTGACACTTTTTGGCTGCGTTTAATTCACATTGCGGGTAAATTTGCGAAAATGTACATATTTTCAATAAAACCGATACATTTTCATTTCAGTTGCAAGCATGCTCTACTCGAAAAACGAAATAAATGCAAAGGATAAAATTGATAAAATATAAAAATGAGTTTACTATTCTGTGCGAAACATGCAAGTTGTTAAGAAATGTTTGCCTTTTTTTCAATTCGCATAACGTGCGACGAAAAGTCGAACATAACATGTGTGATGCAACAAGTTTAGTCAGAAAACTCCTTAAACATCAAGAATGAAAACACCATGCCTGTAGCTTTTATAGGTATATTGATGCTTGTGCAATGTTATGCACATGGGCTGATGAAGGCATCCGCAGGGTTTTTACACTTACTATAGAACAATGTCAAAAACATATTTGACAAATATTTTGGCAGAGTTTTCGCACAACCTAAGATGCAAGTGTGATGTAAACGATTCTCCTGATGGGCTTCATTTGACGCGCGAAATTCCTATAATTTATTTCTTGGTGATATATTACGTGGCACAGAAACGTGCAAACGGCGATAGAACTGTTGAGACTTTCAGCTCCGACAAAAATTCCTCTTCTCGTTTAAGTGCTCTGTTTCATTTCCAACGCAGTTACTTCTTTGGACCTTCCCAACTTCAGTCTGACCTGGGATTGGTCGAACAGATATGCTATGCTAAGATAAACACTGTGGAATCGTAGATGAAATATTTGCCTCCAGTTGTAAACAATTGACGCACTTGTTTTGTGATGTGCAGTCTTGCATAAAGTGTTTAAAATGTTTCTCACACTTTTCTTTGCCGTTTTCAAGAAGTTACGAAAGCTTTTTTCACACACTTGCTTCTCCAGCAGCTGATGGTCGTTTTCAGCCAAAAACAAGATATCATTTTTTGACATTTTTTTTCGTTTCAGAGCGTTGCGCAACGAAAGCTTTGTGTGCGTCGCTATATCGGGCACGAAAGAAAGCATCAACGAGCAAACTGGCTTGGTCAACGCGCACGCTTACGCTGTGCTGCAGTATGCTAGGGTAAGAAAGCTACAAATTGTCTGTGCTGTTGGCGCAAACTTTAGTCTGGTAGACGTCAGCTTCTGTGATAAATTCCATCATGCTTTTATTAACTGCCGATTTGCTTCATCAAACACAGCTCAAGCCGTTCGACGCAGCGTGTCGCAATTCAAGCTGTTTCACATGGTGAATAATGTATAAACACGGATAGTACGCACGACGGTAATTCAACCATAAATAAGAAAAGCACGCCTTTCCTCTTTTCGACAAGCAAAAAAAATCTGTCTCAGTCTCAAGACTGCACTGCTATCAATGTTCGAAATCAGCTCTAAAATGTAGATCTATAATAACCATCATTGTGCTTCGTCTGCGACCTGGGTTGTGAAGCTCACTGGCATTGGCTTACGCCTGACATGTAGGTACCTTTACGTCGATAGCTTCCAGCCGTCGGGTAAAACCAAGATATCTTGGACATGTTTTGTTCCTGTTTTTGCTTTTTTCATAACTCAAGCTACAAAAACAAATGTGTTGCTTGTCCTTCGCTGGGAACGTGTGTTTGGTACAGTGCTATTCGCAAAATATTTTCTCTTTTTTGCGAAAAGATTAAAGTCGATAAATAGTGTTTGGATCCTGAAATCAGCGCCTAATTAGCACAATCTTTCAAAATTGTTGCTACTGACGAGATATACGGCCGATCTTTTTTTAGAAGAGTTTCGTTTGACATGCCTCCGTGAGTAAACGCGAGAATGGTCTTTTCACAATATTTAATTAAAGCTTAATTTTTTTGCCCTTTCGCTCTCTTGCTCTCACACAAATCAATAGGATTGCTCGCATTTTAATTTATTGCGTATTGCTAAACATTACGTGAATTTCACGTTGCGCAGATACCGTACAGAGGATCGTATGCTGATATACTGAAGGTGCGCAACCCATGGGGGAACAGCACTGAATGGACTGGAGATTGGAGCGACGAGTAAGTGTTTGCCTTGCTCAGCAGCGGCTGGAAAGCATTTTCGCTTCACCTTCGTGAGCAAATAAGAAAAACATTTTTGCGTTCCAGTGTATCGTGTGGATGACATGTCATGTCTATCCTTCCTCTGCTACATAAGGAAGTTTTTATTTGTAGAGTGAATATAAAGTCGCGAAGCGGTGAAAACGTCATGTTTTTAAATTTCTGCAACAAATAGATCAAAAAACTTCGCAATCACATTCGCGTTTGATCGGCGTCGCGCAGCACCTCCGCGTATGAAAACAGCCTCACAGCAGTCAAAAATCCGGATAGCGAACAAAATCTTGGTGTCACTGGCTGGCGCAGACTGAAGCTGTTGGTGTTTTTTATTATTGTTGTTGTTGTTTGACAACTTTCAATCAAAATTGTGTTACAGCGGGGTCCTGAAAAGCAAGTAAGCCATTTTGTGTTAACCGCAAACTTAATCAAAACTGTTTACGACTATCGTCCCACCCACGACCTACTGTACTAAAGCGCATTCACAAAATCTAAGTAACTAGTCTCCACAAAGGTGATAAACAAGCGAATCAATCGGAAATTTTTTTAAATATGAAATTTGTCTCATTTCAAACGCAGTTATTGCGCTTGCATGAGGATGCGCCGTTTTGCGTGAAATCGATTTCCTATTTCAAAGTTTGCCGATAGATTCACTTGTTCATCAGCATTGTGTTGACTAGTTACTTGAATACATGCGCAAGTTTGAATCATCGCAAAAACAAGAAAGCAAAGCCCTGCCGGCTGATTCCTCAAAAGCTTGCAGCAAACCTAGAGCTTTGTCAAAAAATCAAACTTGCTTTTGCGCAGCTCGTACACCTGGCACTACGTGAGCGATGAAATCAAACGAGATCTTTACGCCAACCGTAACAACGGCGAGTGGTGGATGTCATACGATGACGTTGTGCGGCAGTTTTCTGACGTCACAATCTGTTCTGTTGGACCAGACTTCGACAGTGACGGAGCACCCACCGGCGACAAGTAATGAATTCGTATCCTGCAATTTTTCGATAAAAGCCATAAACGATCAGCATACCAGTGATACTTCTGTTACACGTGCTACGTCACCTTGCTGGTACTGGTTCGAGCTGTGGTGGGTTATTTTAGATTCCCAGCTACATACACGTTGCAACAATCAACACACGGACATGTGGAAAGATTATTGAGAAACCTGGTTGCAATACATTGTTTCGTGATATAATTTGACAAGCAGGAAACTTTCCTGCGAGTGTAGAGACGAACACTTACAACCGTTTCATTTCTTCTTTTTTCTACAGGTGGTTTTTGTCGACCATAAAAGGAGAGTGGGTCGTGGGTACGAGCGCTGGAGGAAGCAGAAATGACATTTATTCTTACGCCACTAATCCTCAGTATTTTATGGAGCTTAGGGAGCCGGGTATGTTGTCAAACGTCTGCGTCAAGTTTGCAACATTTCTTTGCTTGCTGCTTTTATTCACTGCCGCAACACGCAAAGGCACTTTTCAGTTTGATCTTAACCAATTGTCGATAGTCTGCAAATAGACGCCTCTTTTGAAATACGAAATACAACTTTTACGAGTTCTCGGCTTCGTGCTATGAACCAAGTGAAACGTTTTGGTTTTGTTCCCGCTACTAACCAGGTTATGCATGTGGTTGGCAAATGGAAATCCGACCTGTTCTTTCAGAGATCTGTGGGTATCTTCGTTGATATCATTGCTGGCGACAGTAATCAGATAATCAGATTTCCATTACCTGAGTCTACACGTGGTGTCACAACTACTTTGGTCACAATATCTCGAATGTGCTTGCACTGACCAAATATGCGATCATCAATCCTACTGACCATTAGATCGCCTGTTAGATGAATGCATCTGCCTGCGTGGAGTCAGTCTTCAACCTTCCAACAGTTGTAACACCCACCTATAATATAGTGCAGTGAAGGGGATGCATGCTGCATTTTGTCATCAAACATGTTTGTTTCAGACAACTTCAATCCTGCCGAAGATAATCCCAACGAGGAAGGCAAATGCTCAGTTATTGTTGGTTTGATGCAAGAGTACCGAAGAGTGGGAAGATCCTCTGGAATGGAAAACCTCTATTTGGCGTTCAATGTCTTTAAGGTAAATGTAGTACAGCGTAATTTATTACTCTTCTCCACTTTTCTATCAACGCCTTAATATCGCATGTAATGTTTTGTGTGGAGTCGTGTGAGCTCAAATGCAAATACACTTGCCTTGAAGAAAAGTCATTATTATGTACTTAGAGAGATTGCACAAAATTTCATTGTGATAAAGTCATTAGAATGGATATTTTCGTTACATGCAACATTTTCAAACGCGACCAACCGTGTTGTGCCCACTCATGCGTTCAGAAAATAACACCCAGAAATTGAACGCCAATCTATTTAAGGTTCGTGAAAAACCAAGAAGCAAACTGGACGGGCGATTTTTCAGCCGAAATCGCGAAGTGATTTCCAGTGGCACATACATCAACCAGCGAGAAGTAACTTCCTCTGCACTGCTCTCGCCTGGATACTACGTCATTGTGCCTTCGGCTTTCTACGCAGACAAAAGTGGAAGTTTTCTGGTTCGGATTTACACCGAAAAGCGAATTGATCTGTACGAACTAATATGAATTTTTTTAACTTTGGTCGTCTATCATTTTCACTGTTTTTTAACATCCCGAAAACAATGAGCAGGGCACAAGTTTCCAATGCTGTAGCGAAACTGCTTGTCAACCAAAGTCCTCAAATTAGTTCAAGCAGCTTTGCTTAAACTGGGAACTGAGGAGCAGTGTGTCGAGCTCGTGCTGCGTGCAAATTGCTATAATTTGTTCTGCCTTTCGCTTGAGAAAGAGGTCATAATTGAGGTAGATTTGAACCGACTGAAAGTTTTGCCCTTCTCAGTCTCGTTCAAAATACCTTTGTTTTCAGCTCGAAAAAGAACAACTAAGTATGCTTCACCGTTCCCCAACGTTTTTCCAAATTTTTGTATATTTTTTTGTGTGCATTTTTAGTGCAGGCGTTGAAAGTGTGTCAAGTAGATGAACAACGCATGTTCCAGTGTTTTCCAGCCTATTCCGCCATGACTTCATCGCAGATAAAACCTCAGCTTGAAGTTAAATGTTTGATTTGTAAAGTTTTGACCTTGTTCTCTTCGCATCATCAGTTCCTGCTTTGTCGTTTCATTACCGTTCTTATGAAATCCTGTTGACGTCCTTGGAAGTTGACCCACTCAGTGTTCGCAGCTTTCCTCACTTCTTGAGAACTAAACCTGAACCTGTATTTTCGATAAGGTTGGCGTAGACTTGAAGTTAATCATTAATCACACGAATCATTTCGTTGGCAATAAAGAGATGCGCGCTTTGCCGACGCAGCTCCCAGTCTCAACAATCTGGTCTGGTGTCACTGCTTAAAGTATCTCCACGTTCGTTTTGCATCTGTGAACATCTGTTGGTGATTGCAATGGTACTTGCGCAACTAGGCTACCGAAATATTTGTCTTAATGTATTTTCTTTCAGTTCAGAGTGAACGTGAAGCTGCACTGTGCACCTGCTGCTCAGATATTAATTTTTAATTTGTTTTTTATGATAAAAGTGTTGTTGGCCGTATGTTACAGCGTCTGTTGCTTTTCGATGGCTTGTGTTTTCAACTGCATCTGGGTTGATATCAGCCGATGTGTTGCTTTCTGGAGTCAGTCCCCGCGACTTCTTTCCAAACGAAGCCATTATCTTCAGTGGCGTATTCAGCCCAAAAATTTGGGGGGTGGCCAAAATTTTTAATTTCAGGCGAATAACGCTATCTTGTTAGGAAAGTGTCTCTCAAAGCACAAAATGACCATATG
>JGI24159J19872_10014442_pt1 | contig 10220 bp, 5 predicted proteins | sample Ectturendosymbi4_FD_19872 | JGI IMG/M metagenome (IMG submission 19872) | reverse complement strand
AACAAAGTAAAAAACAAACAAAAAAAAATCCCACCTATTGCGGCCAATGCCCCTCCTCTCACAAGAGGGAAGGGAGCGCTGGAGAGGGTAGGCGGACAAAATAAATAAATACTTCACGCCAGAATGCAAAGACAAGACAAAGCATATGTAGCAAGTTGTCAGCAAAGATGCCAATTGTGTTGCGAATGCAATGCAAAACAAAAACACAATTGAGATTGATCTGTCATATATGTCGTTTTGCGTATGACATTCAGCAAAACTTCACTACTTAGAAAGTGTTAAAACGCTTGAAATTACATCAAATTGCACCAATTTCTCGATGTTGTGGCACGAAATTTTTCCTACACGCGAGGTTGAAAAATTACACCATTTTACAAATATTGTATAGTATTATACAATCTGGCAACACTGTTCGACAACACAAATGCGGTAAGCAAGCCCGAGCAGAGTGACTAGAATGTGCGCAGTGTATTCTGCCAAACATTTACAAAATCCTGTCAAATTGCAAATAATATTACCGAAATACTGCCAAATATCTGCATATTTTTTTCATTAAACGATTAACCGAACAATGGACCCAATACTAACTATGTTGCTTAAACTTATGTAGGTAAAATTCAAAAATTAAAAGTGGGGGGCAGGCCCCCCTAGGAAAAACATGGGGGGCCCAGGCGGCCGCTCCGGTTCCGCCACCTATGACTATGATCGAACATAACTTCTGAAAGGATTGAGCTAGAGAGTTGCTGAAAGTATCCGCGGATCTGTAAGACTGCCCCTCACATCTTGAAGTAAGTCGCGCCCACCTCTGACGTCATCGTGACGTCGTTTCAGGGGAAAATCCATTTTTCACGTAGGCCTAGGCTACAGAACCTACTTGCGTCCATTCAGTAGGCTGCAGGCAGAGCCTAACCCAAACACGTTGGAAAAAACTTTCTACATAAAAAATATTTGTGAAGACCTGACCTTTGCAGTGATGATCAAAAAAGTTGAAACTTCTTCTGATGGGGGTCAAAGGGGGCAAAATCCACGGATTTCGGGGATATTTTGAGGTTCAAGCCACTTTTCTGCCAGTCGGCACCCACCATCCCCACCAAACTTGCAAAAAAATGTAATTGTGTGTCTTACAACATCCCAACAAATTCAAAGCCAAAATATTGACAGAAAAATTTTATTCCTGAATAAAATAAAAAAATCCAGTAGGTGGCCGAGAGCTCTTTTCTGGTCCATTTTTGGCCATAACTCCCAAACCCCTTAGAGACCTTTGGTAGCAGCCTACCCACGGCCTCTAAAGCTTCAGAATAGCTCCTAGAACATTTTGAGCCACTCAGCACCTCACTAACGCTAATGTGAGTTCTTTGGACCCCAAACTGTGATAAGTCACTTTTTCCAACCTACGCTTTTGGACCCCAAATCCCCCCCGAAACGGCCCAAATTGACTTATTTTGAAAGGATCCTGTTTTCGAGTATTCCGGCGGTCGGCGAAGAGCAAAACCGGATCGAAAGACTAAACGTGATGCGGGGAACGTGTTTTTGGGTTTTCTCCGAAAATTTCGAAAAATTTAGTACGGCAACTTCACAAATAAGAATTTTTCTCAAAAATTTCAAATGCAAAGTAAATCTTTGTAAATTTCAGTTGATTCTTTGCTTACTCACATTATTGATTTTCTTTGTGATAAATGTAAAATCGCCACCTTTACAGAAAATGCTGAGAACCTAACATTTTTGAAAGATAGTTGAGGAAAGGCCAAGACAGGGATAAACTCCCAGTAATTACAAAAACTTTTGTCTGGTTTTCCCGTGGTTACATCAACATAGAAAGTTTTATGCAATATGGGTTGATCTTTGCTTGGTCATGGGTTGATCTTTGTTTGGTGTCTGTACTGGCTCAAAGTCTTGTGATGAAGAATGAACCCTAGAACCAACAAAATTTTTCAGTACTGGCAATCAGCAATTGATCGTCCATAAAAATTCCTTTTTTTAACCTGTCTTGACAAATGTCTAACCGCTTCACCATCAATTCATTTAAAATTACCAGTACTCGAAACTGCGTGGAAAGCTCTGAAACTTCTAGTAGAAACCTTTACACGCAAATCTCTAATTCCAAGTGCCCTAGCTCAGGTAGCCTTGAAAACCTTGAAAGTTGCCTGAGCGCGGACACTTAGAGCCTGATTATACTTTATGCCACAATCAAACGGTTAACTATTATGCATTTGTGAAAAACGCTCCTACGTTTTCTTGCACAAGTTGTATGTCCAGGCATAACCTGCCGAACGATAGAGCTATGCTTTTCACACCCTCTAAAGAAGCAGAAAGTCTCCTTGGTTCGATTTTAAAAAATCCGGGCACTTTTGGGTTTGAAAGTTTTGGAGGGACGTCATAACTGGGGTAGGTCAAAGGTATTTTCAATGATGTCATCGTGACCTGAGATAAAATTTCAAGTGGTAATTTACACGTTTTTTCCTTTCAAAATACACGAGGTGAGAATTCGCATCTTCAGAGCCCTTGATTGGCAATCTAGCGTTAGTAGTTGCGAAACACTCGATAATTAATTAACTAATCCGCTAAACGATTAGGGTTCCCTGAGCAGAGATTTATCTAAAAAGTTTAAATTTTAATGCAGATTTAAAACACAATGATATAACGGAAACTTTCTTGCACAAATTTCGATAGACGCTTACAACTGCAAACTGATGGATGTTTTTCTTTTTATTTGGTTAAACACGATTTTTGTAGCAATTTTTGCCCACTCAACACTTTAGCATGACGTCGCACTAAACCCTTGGAAATTTTCGAAACGAGTACGTCTGTTGTACCAACATCCGCAGAAATGGTTTTATGGGGAATGGCAAAAAAGAGAAAAAACATTGTGAAAGAAACAATAATTAGAAATCAAATCTTTGCAAGAACTTTCGTTGAGGTTATCTTACAAAATAGTTGGAATGGTGATGATTTTTGGAAGTTGTTGCAGCCATTGTATTGCCATAGTGTTATAGAGACAATGCATGTTTTTCATTTTCATTTTGTAGTCTCTTGTTTTGCCGCGCTTGTTTCTTTTAACAATGATGAAAAAGTGTTTGTGTTGTTGCATGCCGAACAACCCAGCACCTTTTCATGAACTTAGCGCAACAGCTCAGCTTACGTTAAGTGCTTAGCAGACTTCAAGGAGACGAAGCATATCACCAAACTGTTTTCCCAGGTACACGCTTGAAGAATAGTTGGATGGCCTTATCCTTTAAATAATTTCTGAAAAGACAATTTGNAACTTCAGCCCTACTGGCACTTCATACATAAGAGATGTGGAATTTGCGGAATTAAAAAGATTATACGAATTTGTATGAGCAAGCATCGTTGTGACTGAAAACGAATAAGGCATGAGCAACCGCGTGGTAATATTTTGCCTTATTCGAAATATGGAAGTACTGAGGCGTGTTGTAGGGTTAAAAGTTTGTAAACGTTTTACGAGTAAATTCATTTTCATCCATTTATTTTCACACCTGCTTTCCTGTCGGGATAATTGCGGGGACAACAGTTCTAGGAGAACTGGAAATACCTCATGGTTTTCAACAACGTCTGATAACTCTTCTGACTGCAAACCAAAACGGGGCCAAGCCAGGTCGGAGATGTAGTCTCTCCACTGGGTTCTTGGTTACGTATTGGCCGCTTTCCCGTGGATATAACTAACAGAGATCGCCACGACAGACTTTTGGGGCATTGTGGTCACGTGGCTGAACCATAGGTGTTACAGCAGTCAAATATTTCGGGGAGCGAAGGATGTTTTACCCGAATTTCGGTAAACTTTCCTGAAAATTTTTTATGCGGCAAACGTTCCCTCCATGTTTCTGTAGCGGTAAGTTAGCCTGTATCAGCTCTCACGAACTCTGAAACATCAAAATACTTCATTTTTTTGGATAAAAAATGTCAGACATTTTTATTCAGTCGGAATCATTGACCACTCAATACGAAACAAAAGTGTCGGAACTTCAGCCCCCGAATATTCAGGAATATTTACCGAATTTTCGACAAATCAAAAATTTTTGAAGTGCGCCTTCATCCTCTGCACCCCAGCTCCTATACCAGGGGGCCGAAACATTGTAGCTAAGATCTCTTTATTTGGAGACGTGCGGCTCGATATTTAAGGTTTTACAAATTTCTCAGTCGTGCATTTTGTCGCGTGAATTGTCAAGGTGAAAAGGTTTTTCAAAAATCCTATCTCTGCCGCTTGTTTTCCGATGGCTCTCATTCACTCTTTAACCAAGATTCATGACCATAGGTTAGGATCGGAACTAAAACCGTTTGAAAAAGGAATGCTTATGAGTAAACAAAATTACCACACAAAACTGAGAAGGGTTGAATTTTACTACCCTGAAAATAATGACAGATATGTAGTTTATATCCAAAATAACGCAAACATGCAGTATATAACTGCTGGAAATTCATATAGACCTTTTGTTGAAACAGTAGCAACTGGCCAGTCACATTTTAAATAAACAAACAGGCATTTTCACAAAAAAAACAAACTTTTTCACCATTGCACCTATCTAATTAACTTTATGCAGTAGTTTCGAACAAATGTTCAAAAGTAAGATTGCTTGTAACGTCGAAATTAGGAATCGTTGTTACATGTAGTCGAGCTATTTTTTATGAGTGTTCTTATATTTTGATTTTGTTGGAAATCAACCCACTAGCATTGGTTGTAAAACAATTTGCAAATTGAGGAATGAAATCCTAAAATAATGTAAAACACTAATTAACAACCTAAGGATCGAAAAAGCCATTGAATTGGCTTTTGGGGCAATTTTCATCCACAAATCGCCGATCGATTGCGCTGGAAAGTCAATCAAGAGATCTTAAGATGCGGATTTTCCTAATTCTGCATTCTGTCTTCATTGACTCTCTAGCGCGATCAGTCGACGAGTTATGAGCGAAATTGCCTTAAAAGCACTACAGTGGCTTTCGCGGTCCGTAAAATGGTAAACTTTTTGCATATTTTACGTTGTGTCCGAAATTTAAAGAAACGATATATCGCCAAGTAGTAGTTCAAACTACACTTTCATGTCTAAAAACTAGGATTAACTCAGCCTTGCCTGCAAATGCCACGGTACTGGAAGGCTTAAAAATGGGGCGCTCTTTTCCTGTGGGTGAAGTGCTGTTCCGGTTTCCAATTACTAGCTTATGGCAAGATTCCCTTTTACGCATTGCTTTCAGGTCTCCCAGAGTAGAAGCACTCAGCGCTGTCCATTTTTACCTCTCCATATGCCTAGTGGGTGCAACGTCGGCCATCCAGTTGTGGAAGCTGATTGGGGAGACTGTCGCGAAATTTTCGAGCTGGTCCCTCTGTCTAAACCCCGAGCGCGGTTGTTGGTCACACGCGTGACGGCCGATGAGCGCTGGGTTTGATTAATTTTGTGCATTCCATGGTAGTAGCTGCCCAAATTATACCGGTGGACAGACCGCTTGCGCCAACTATACAGCAACATTTGCGATATCAGGGCCACCACCGGAAGGCATTACTATGGAAACATTTGTATAGGAAAGGCCTGATTCTACTGAAAGAAATGATTCTACTGAAAGCGCAGTTATACGGCAATCACTACAACAGGCAAAGAGGGGCTATGCACTCGCTATCACTTTTCTTTATGGACAGGGTGAGCGATGTTTCTGGTCCCATTTCAGCCGCAATCCCTATATTATTTATGCTGCTTTCAGTTATTTCAGGTTTTCCAATATCATACTTAAGGTCTAAAAAGCTAAAGCAAGAGGTGAACAATAACTGATTTTGCAGTAAAATTGAGCTCAGTGTGTGATGTTCATGGACGTTCTACAAAATATTTATACTTTTTTCTTTAGATCGGCATCATCATAAATCAGTATGCCTTTAATAAATTTTGGTGCACCTTTTTGATAGCTGAACAACTATAAGTTGGCGATTCTGCCTCTTGCCATGCAGAAAAATGTAGATAACTTGCAGCTTGTTCGAAAGTAAAATCGACGTGTTTCATACAAGTGGTCGATATGCCTTGCTTCAGATGCCTGGAATCTGGTTCGACTGCAGATCTTGCTTCCCCTGGCCTTCTGTGCGCCAGGCTGAAGGAAGATGATATTGCAATTTATATCTGCTCCTGATAACTGGGTAGTCCAGTACCAAGGGGCTTGTTTTTTGTTGATTTTATATACTTAGAAACATGTTAGAAACCTGTGTTTCCATGACTTTTCCTGATTTTCAGAGACTGATTGAATGTTGCCAGAGTTAGTTTACAAAAATATCCCTGAAAGCCTATAAATAGAAAATTGTGAAACTCTAATGCCCTGGGTTACCTGATATGTAGCAAATTTTGTGCACCCTTCCACCTTACAATTTCAATTTTATTTTAAGTGCAAAACGTTGTATGGCAGATAGGACATCGGATATCGATTTCGTAAAGAACAGACCTGCACCATGACTTGATATGAAGAACAAACGGATCCAAAACGGGCATGTTTTCCAGACGCAAACAAAGGTTTCCCTCTAAAAGAGTAGTTGTTTGGGTCTGCAGTGTATAAAATTTGTGTGCTATCTGTGTTTCGCCGCGCAGATACGATTGTGCTACAAAATTGATTAAAAATCTACGTTGTGAAGTCAAATATAGTTGGTTCGGAAATAACGGATGCACATGTCCCAGGAAAACGTATTCAAATTTACGGTTGCATTACACCCTTCATTTCCAGACTCGTGTAACGTTTGAAGGATTCCTGATCAGGGTTTTAATTACACGGACGACGACGACGACCTACTTGAAATTGCAAAAGTCCATGTTTCTCCATCAAGAAGAATCAAAGACAAAAATGAAAATACAATAAAAGAGTGTTTTAACCTGATTCGACATATATACCGACAGTTAAGTTGCGGCTTTTCACGGGAGATTCGAATGGGCAACGGAAGGAACGCCAAGTCCACTAGATCAACGGGCAAGAAACAACAGAGGTTCCCCGCTCGAGCAGGTTCACTCTATAGTTCTTTGTGCAACGTTGGATTTTAAAGCACTTCCTGACTTTGCGCTTTAGGTATGTGATGCGATGCGCCGTCACATAAGTAATAAAACAAAGCTGTTAATGTCAATATTACAGCCACTGTCACGAATGTTGGTAACAACACTGGAATCATGATAACGCTCGATAAGTGCCAGGTGGCGCTAGAGGACGTCGGGATGTTACGCCACTTGACAACGATATGAAAAACATTTTTTTCCCCAGCACATTGTGGAAGCGCTCTTGCACGCAATCACACTTGTACAATACGCAGCAAACAACTTTTTTACCACCACACATTGCACTCATCCGTTTAATTGTCGACCACCAAATTAACTGCGTGTTTCAATTTTCCTTATTTGCACACAAGTAATTTGCTTTGTGGGTAGAGGGCACACTTCATGTGGTCAAATCTGTAAATAGGTCGCATCCAAGTAATATGTCATTAAACATATAACCTGCATGTTGCAACAATTGCTTTAGAAAATTTGCCAAATATTTTAGCTCCTGCCTTGTCATCGGATAACAGTATTATCGGTACCTGCCTTCTTGAAAGTCTTATTTCCTTTGTGGCAGTCGCGAGTAATTGTGTAATCTTATGAAAACAAGCAAAACAACAATATGCCGGGACAGACAGTGGCGTCGGCCGAACGAGATAATCGAATATCGCAGACCCGTTAATTCTCAAATTTCTGATGTTTTTATACTTTATCTATAATAATATATTTCATAAGAATTACTTTATCCCAATTTAGTGCGTTCCTGTTTTAATAAAGATTACCGCGCAGCAGGAGATGCTCTGATACAATAAGCGCAGCAGAATTCTACATGCACACCAAACATGAAATTCAAAAGAAATGTACAGTGCAGCCACCGCCGAAATAGCAACGTGCTCAGAAGAACGTTTAGCAAAGCCCAACCCAAGCAAGTACAAACTGAAGTATTCGCATAATGCACTGTACTGAGCACCATGGGCGCAATTTTGTTGTAAAATGTGGGGGGACAGCTTGGTGTGAAACCAATATAGTCATCAGGTCGATGCAGAAGTGACCTTTTGTATATACAGATTCCTAAACTTATTTCCTAAAGGTGTTTCGAGAGCAACACTAATCACGTTTGCTTTGTCCTTGCAGAAGATTTACATGTTGATATATTTAAATTTGTTGCTGGAGACGGTACTGTAGTTCAGCCTGCTTCCACTAAAATCGTATTTGGATGCAAACAGGCACAGCAGTATAGTAGAACATATCAATTGTGTTTTATCAGAGCTGTCAGTTGGAGTGCATAAAATGCTAAATCGCATATATGGTCGCACGTGCATATCACTCTTACAGTAGAACACCAGCTTTCATGCATTTTATAAGAAATGTGGGTTAGGTCACAGCACGATTTGATGTCTTGTTCAAGTCGCTTAATGTCACAAAGACGATAAATTTTTTTTTTCAAATTTTTTTTTTTTTAAAAGTTACAAATCTTCTAAATGCTACTGGGCACCACGCACGCAGTCCTACCCCTACCAAAATCTCCACTGATATCCTCTTACCAGCAGCAAAAACATTTGGCCTTAATTAGCGTGATTTCAATCTATTTTTACTGTTGGTGGATGGAGGATGTATCCTTCCAAACTCCCCTTGCTATCCCCTGCAAACATAGCCACACAAAGTTGCAAAAGAATCTCATTTTGAAGCCTGAACCGGCCTGAGCCCGAAATCACAAACACGAACCCGGCTCGAGCCCGACATTTATTTTTGAATCCCGATTTAGGCTTGAAAACTAAATTTATCGAGGGAGTTAAGATATGTTCAACTGCGGAGTAAAAAAACGTTGTGTGCAGGTTTAGTTGAAGGAACACGGTTTATCACACCGAAAATAGCAACCACCTTGCTATGACCAAAACATTTGCATAATCTAGTGCAAACGTAGCATGTTAGTCAACGATAATACTGCGGAATATAATGTTTTTCAAGAAAAAGGAAACTATCACGAAACTATCTACGATAGCGCTATAGGCATAAAAGAAATGTTCTAGGATAGCGTTATAGACATGAAAAGCCGGCTTGCATGCTTCTTAAAACAAGCCAAGAAACGTGTGAGTCATTGATCCTTTCGAAGCAACGCCATCGCGTGCTAATTTACTCACCGCTGTCGCCCTTCTCAAAAACAGTGTGAGATTAATCCCAGGAGAGAATAAAAAAACGTAGCTATGTTCGCAAACAGAATTGGCTGAAAAAAACTTACAATCACTTCACTCACAGAAGCTACCGCGGTGATCACAACAAATCTACGTCACGAAAGAAAAATGTCGGTAGGCCTATTCTTAATGTTAAAAAAAAATATGTATGCAGGCCCGAAGTATTTTGATAAACTTAATCCCGATCCCGGCCCGACCCGAAAAGCCCGCCCCGCCTTATAAANAAATATATTTGAGATTAAATCAAAATGCACAACGGTGAATTGGCAAAAAAGTATCAAGTTTCACCTTTAACACGAAAATAATGTCCAACTAAATTAGGTGTGATGTATCTGTAAAGCAAATGTTTCGCACTTGGATGAAAACATTGCTGCGATTTGGGTTTGGTTAAATTCAAGTAAATCAGATGACTTACCAGCCAACGTCTTCAGCACAAGCACAAAGTGTAAGAGTCAAGGAAAAAATGTCTTTTGGACCTAAATGTATATTTTATCCTTATTTCCGAGTCAAGTCCCTACGTTTTGAGCTATAGCCTATAGGTCAATATACACTAGGTAAATACTGTAGGCTACATCTCCAATGTTTTGATTGAAATCCTGTTCACTTATGGTTGAAAACAGTCTTTTGGGAAATTCCCCATCCCAAAACTAAGTCTCCAGAATTGTGCTGCTTTTTGTCTATGGCAAAAGATTTGCAGAGATTTGCCTGAAAATCTATAACTTTCTAGCATTATATACACTAGCATCGTTAAATTATACGCTGTCTGTTTCTGAACACGTGACAACCAACGTTACGGCAAAGCCAGTTACATTTCTGCACGGAACAAATCATGACTGTACTGTGGTCTCTCACATGTGCAGCTGTAATACTCTCACAGTCAGTGGTGTATTTAAGGGGAGGCGAGCGAGGCACTTGCCTCGGGCCCCCCCCTTTTTAGGGGCCCCCCTTGAGGTGTTACGCGCGTAAATGTTCCTTAGTTTTGATGAAAAACTTATTATCCACACATATAATGTACTACAAAGCA
>JGI24159J19872_10014441_pt1 | contig 10220 bp, 6 predicted proteins | sample Ectturendosymbi4_FD_19872 | JGI IMG/M metagenome (IMG submission 19872) | reverse complement strand
TCCATCACTGGTAGCCTAGTTTCCAGTAAAAACTTCAGCGAAATACTACCACCTAACGGTTGGGCCCAGGGCCAGGCAAAATGGGCCAAGGTGGCCTAAAAGTCCTCCACTTATGATGTCACTCACAAAAAACCCGCAACCCCCAAGCAAAAAAATTTTTTTTCGAGTGCAGACTAGAAGACCTGCCGCGTCATCTGAGACTTCTACCGGATCGGTAGAGCATACCGGACCGGAGAAATTCCGGCGCAAAGCCACGTGCGTTTAGGCGTTTATTTACCGAAAATCCCCAAAACCTAACGGACGCCAAAGAGGTATCAAGTCACCTGCAAAACTTTGAATGCAAAACTTTGAATTTGTGGCTTTTATTTTGAGTGGGGTACTTGTGCATCTTTAACAAATACTAATGTTTCGGACACAGTGGAGTGCCGGGAATTGAAAAAGCTGACTCCTTGGCTAGGTTGACTGCGTCTTCCACTAGTTCACATGATGTCATAAAGCGTCATCGAAACACTAAGATTCCTTGGTAGATAAAGTTATGATGTTGCTAATCTGGTGCTGGAGCGGGCGCCCGTTGAACATGGTGCGGGGCGGGCGCGGGATAAGAAATTGTTTGTGCAGTTAACTGAACGTTAACCCAATGCATGTAAAAGTGATATCAGCAACAAATTCAATGCTGCAGAGAGTCTTTGCTACAAGGGTGTAGCGAAATTATCCAGTGGTGACGAGACCACACGGTGGAGTTTTCAGCTCTCAGTGATCTTGCAAGATAGGCTGTACGTTCTGCGTGATGGCAACCAATGCTGCTAATGAACGAGTGCATAGTATGGCTGGCCATGTCATGAATAGCAGAAGAGCAAACTTTAAAGAACTTGTCAGTGAGCGACATACTCTTTTTGAGAAGTGTTCTTAAAACTGAGGTTGACTAAACGGTTTCAAAAAGTATGATGAAATTGGAAAATTTGAGAAAAATGCAAATTTTTGTTTTTTTGTAAGCGATTTTTTGTAATTTTTGGTCATCCTGAAGAAATCGGCTTCACGCTTCAACTGTTACAGTAGCTCTTTCGAAACGTTTTTTTGTCTTGGACGCCTTGCAAGGCCACAACTCACCACAAATACCNATAAACATTCGTCATTGTNTTTGGTAGAAAAACATTTGGGCGAAAAAATATGATTTTTCAAAAGTTGAAAAAAATATTTTTCGTTTTTTTGCCCAAAAACNTTTGCCAAACGCCAAAATATATTGTCAATATATTTTTAGAATGTACCATTCGAAAGAACGAGAAAACTCCCGCAAATAATAGTCAAAGTTTTTGATATTTTGTCAACTTTGTGTCAAACCAAAAACGTGCACCAAAATGAGCGGTAGCGATAGCTCGCCGGTGGTTACTACTTTATTCAGCAGCAATAGCGGTAGTGTCCAGTGGCGTAGACTAGGAGACCGGAGCAAAATACAGCACTCAGCGCTAAGACAGAGAACTTCATAACTAATACAGAGCGTACCTAGGGTTTCCCGCGCCCGGGGACGAAGTCAGTTTGGGCACCCGCCACCAAGCTAGTTTGTGGGGGCATAGATGCGAAGAGTTAGTTGGAAAGAAAAGGGCGTCGAAAGCTGAATCGGACCCTACATTTAGTTGTTTCTAGACCCCTCGGAAAACTTCTATGACTGTGACGATCCGGGATTAACGTCAGGACCTTTGAATCTTGAAAATTATAATGTATCGTAGAGTTAAGAATCTAATCATTTCGCGTGAAGCCAGTGGCGTGCAGAGGTCTCGCGATACCCGGGGCGACTGCTTGATTAGATGCCCTCCTACGAAATTCTAGTATTGAGCAGTGGCGTATGTTGGTAATTGTTACTGGATATACGCTGTTTGTGATATCAGAATGTGACGTCATATTCACGCTTGCAATCTACCGCTTTGGCGAAGTTTGTTGACACTACATGCATATTATTTTACATGCACTCTCCTTGCTCGTTGTTGCAGAATGTGTCCCTGCAACGAGCATAAATTGTCAGCGTTATACGTTAGGACACCGGAGCACAACACAGCACTCAACGCTAAGACAGAGCAGTTCATAACTGCAAAAATATCCGGCAACTCGTTAAAACAAAGGAATACAACACTCTCAGTGATACGTAAGCGCAGTTCACAGCTGCAAAATAATAGTTCAGGCGGATCGAAAAAGTACAGTATGTTCAGGCGGATTGAAAAAGTACCTTTTTTGGTGGTATCCTGCCTAAAATTTGCATGATATGTACGTTTTGCTGCACAGATAAAATTTTGTTGCAAAAGTGATTAAAAATCGACATATGGAAGTAAAGAAGTATTTTGGTATGCAAATAACGGATGCCACGTGTCCCAGGAAGACCTATGCAAATTAGGGGTTGCGTTAGACCCTTGGTATCCTGGATCGAGTGGCATTTTCATGGTTACCTAAGTAGGGCATCCTGGCGCATGGCACATGTTTAGATTAATAACATTTTGTATCTCACATCGCCTAGAAATGTTAACAAATATAGACTAAAGCCTACGGGGAAGCAACGGTTAACATCCATAATACACCAACTGCACTATTCTGTTTTGGGATAACTTGGCAATGTTTGCTGAATAGACTCTTCTAACTGCACACTTAACTCCATCTGGTTGTCTGAACAATAGGCTGTGCAAATGTGTGACTTTGGTCGCAAACACCAAAGATATCTTGCTACTATGCAGTGCAAAACAAGAGGAGACCACCTGGGCTATACATAGCACATTTTTCAAAACAATCCCTGTACAAAACAAGTTGATCAAGTGGAAGTCTGACTTCTGGACGTATACAACTCGGCATGTAGGTCGGGCCGGATGAATGGACGCGACGCCCCTCTGGGCAAAGTTGTGACCGCGAGGACCCCGAAACGCTTAGCGCAAGTGCAGAGTTCGCACTTGTTCCATGCTTTGCGCCTGCAAAGGCAGTTTGCAAAACTTGATAGCGGATTGTTGTGCTCTTGGTCTTTATTACTAACAACAACACGGCAATAAATGTTCAAATGTTCACTTCAAGTCACGGTAGTAGGCGTATTGCCGCATGTGACCAGCAGTAGGTTGTATTGTATTGTGTAACGTCTTCACCCCCACACGCAAGGCGCTAGACTTTAAACATATATCGCAGTAACATGGAATACGCAAATACATGAAGGAAGACGAGGATACACACATGGCGGTAGTAGAGAATATAAGCTTGATGGCGCAAATACATTTACTTTGATGAAACACAATCTTTTGAGACACACGCATGAATGACATCATCATGCATATTATAATGTACTACTGCGATAACTTCCAAGTATATCGATTTTTTCCCAGTGAGGGTTTTTTCCACCCAGATCTGTTTTTTTAGTCGACCTGGTTGTGTAGCTTTAATTATGAAAAATCGCATTAAATCTGTATTTTCGGAAGTGATGAATTCATCAGCAACTTCAATGTGTTCAATAATATAAAGATAACTTTATATTACAGTGTTTACATGCGCACATCAGGTGAGAAAGTACGCATATCAGATGAAGCAGAACGTGTTCAATTGGCTTCATATTCTCATATAAGATCATTGTCAGGGTTATATACAGTAGTGTGTTTAAGGGAAGGCAAGCGAGGTACCTGCCTCGGCCCCCCTCAAGGTATTTCGCGCTTAATTATTCCTCATTTTCGGTGAACGTTTTATTACCCGGTCATATAATATTTTCCAAACCACCTGATAGGTCAGTACTCTGCTTTCCAAGATGCCCCAAAACAACAACTATAATGTGCAGGTGCTCTGCTTTACAAGGGTGCACCACAGCAACTGCATTGTGTAAGTACTCTGCTTCCAAAGGGACCACAATACTGTAGCAACTGTAATGTGTAAGTCCTACTCGCTTTGAAAGAGGCCCCCAAAAGCAAATGTAATGTGTAAGTAGGCTCACTACGCATTCAAAGTGGCTCCCAATAGCAACTTTAATATGTAAAGTACCTTGCTTTGAAAGGGTTCCAACAGGAACAGTAATGTATGAGTAGGCCACTTTGTTGTCAAAGGGGCCCCCAACAGTAGTTGTAATGTGCAAATACTTTGCTTTCAAAGAGGCCCAAAATAACTGTGATGTAGGGATTCACTGATTTCTAGTGCTTCATGTTTGAACTTGGGGGGCGAAGCTTTTTTTGAGGGGCTGAGGGACTGCATTTTGGGCAACTGTGACAGCGTGGGCCCCCCAATTGGGGGTATGAAGTGCGGCTGATACGGCTCTGCTGGTCAGGAATCCGGAGTGGTCCACCACCAAGGTCTGTTTTTTTGCTGATTTTATATACTTAGAAAAATGGTAGAAACACTTAGAAAATGGTAACAAGTTTTGTGAACCTTACTATCTTTGCATTTCAATGTGGTTTTAAGTGGAAAACGTGTTTGGCCAAATATGACCACCGAAACCTTGTATGTGAAGAGTCTTCTTACACCATGACTTGATATGAAGAAAAAAAAGGATCTAAAACGCACATGTTGTTTCCTACGTACAAACAAAAATATCTTTTAAAAAATCCCCTTTGGGGAGTACAGTGTATGAAATTTATATGCTATGTATGTTTCCCTGCGTTACGATTTTGTTGTGAAAGTGATTAAAAATGGACGTTGGGAAGTCAAAAATATTTTGGTGCGGAAATAACGGATGTCACATGTTCCAGGATAAGTAATCAAATTTGGAGGCGCATTACACCCATGATTTCTGAAATTTCGGTCATGACTGAACATTCAAACTGTTGTATTGCGACATCGCCGTAATCANTTCGCATTGTAGCAACTAGTGAAAAAAATTCAAAGACTGGGAAAACGTTCCCTGATCACCTGCACAAATCTGCATGAATTTTAATGACAGACTTTTCTGGTCACAAAGTCTTCTGATAACACAGCATGAAAGAGTTTCACCTTGTTTTCTAAACCATGTGTTTGTCAGAGCCATTTGAATATCCCCAACGCAATGCACCCGCTTGATCTCCTCTCTCGTCAGGTCTGGCCACAATTACTTCTGGTGAGAGCTGCAGGGGATTCAGGAGCATGCACTCCCAAATTTTTGAGTTTTAGAGCGTCATAAAGAAATGACTGATGACAGACTCACGAAAACGTAAAAGAAAGAAGAGACAGAAAAATGCATATGAAAAACTGAAGGCAAATTATTTTGGAAAAAACTACTAGGCAATATAAATAGGTAAAATCCTGAAATATTTCTTTGGATATAATACCCCGAAAAGTTAACAGAAAATAAAAGAAATGCTACGACGTAATGTTTACTTAAAATTATCTGACTTCAAAGAAAAAGCTTTCTTGTCTTTGTTGGAAGTTTATCGATTATTTTGTCAAAAAACTGATATAATATAAATGTGTCACTTGCAAACCCTTTAAGTCCAGCGTGCGCCAAAATTTTTGCGCAGACGTTGTGATCAGCCATAACTCCTGAACGGATCGGGCTAGAGAGATAGTGAAAACATACCTGAATGTGAGAGAAAGCAAGGAATTCAATGAACGTTACCAACATATAACTTTACGTTTAAAATGTTTGAGAAAAATTTATATTTGTTCATTTTCCGTAGTAATGTTTTGAAAATTTTCAGAAAAAATGAAAAAACTCGTTCCCCGCACCCCATTTAGCCTTTCTGATCCATTTTTGCGCTTCGCCGACGTCTGAAAACCTAAGAATAGGATATTCTCAAATAAAGTGAGTTCGGGTTGTTTTGGGGGGTATATTAGGGGGTTCAAAAAGCGTGGGTTGGGGAGATTGAGTTCCAAATCACGTTTTGGGGTTCTGAGAAAATACTGGGGTATTTACTTGATTTTTTTTTTAAATGTTCTAGTAGCTATTCTTGGAAACCTTGATTAGCCTACTAGCCTGAGGGTTTGGGGAGTTATGGTCAAAAATAGACGCAAAAACTACCTCGGCCACTTAGTGGATTTTTTGATTTTCTTCAAGAACAAAAAATTCTCGTCAATATTTCGGCTTGAAATTTGATGAGATATTCCAAAACACCAAATTGCCCCTGTTGTGCAACTTAGGTGGGTTGGTTGACTGGCAGAAAAGTGGCTTGAACCGCAAAAAACGAAAATCTTTGGATATTTCCCCCTTTTAACCGCACCAAACTTTTTTAAAACATTTTGTGATCATCATCGCAAAGATAAGGTCCTTGCCGATATTTTTTATGTAGAAAGTTTATTTCCAACATGTTTGGTTTGAGCTCTGTGACTGTTCGAATNGACGCAACTGGTTTTCCTAGCCTTCAAGAAAACTTTTTTCCTGAAACGGCGTCACAATGACGTCAAAGGTGCGCGCAACCTACCTCAGAAGATGCGATGCTGTCTCCCGGATCCGATGATGTCTTCACTGATTCTCTAGCTCAATCCGTTCAAAAGGTATGGCCGATCATAACTGTCTACGCCAAACTTTTGGCGGGCCTGGAAACTCAGAGTGTTAACCTAGGAAATATCAAAGGTCAGTGACCCTCTGTGAGACCTTCTGGGCAGTTCTTGATTCACAATAGCAGCAAATGTAGCAATTGCTTTGGACCCCGCGTTTTTTTGTGTTAAGTTTGTTATTTATTATATGCAAGGGTGGATAATATAATTTAAGTGCCCGAGAGAAGCTTTCTGAAATGGGGCCCTTTGTTTTACTCATGATATACAGCGACTTTATTTGCTGAAAGCAAGTTAAATTTTTCATTTTGTCTGGGAGTTTGCTATTGTGTGAAAGTCCATTTCACACTGAAATTTGTTTGACGTTTTTTGATTTTTAATTGCATTTGGCTACACATTAAATTTGTTGAGGGGCCCTTTCGGCATACTTTCACATAATTTTGCTCTAATTTGACTAGCACTTGACTTGCAACAGAATTTATTAAATGTGGCTCTAAAGTGATTGTTAAACGTTTTAACAAAACAATGCAAATTATGTGCAAACTTTCAAAAAAGGGAGCCGAAACGACCACCTCATTCGCCTCCCTGATATCTACCCTCATTATATGTATAGAATTTTTCAGTGCAAAAAATGACTATTTTGCTAAATTCGGCATAAACTATTACGCTAAAATTTTTAATTGAACGATTTTACATTAGACTACTGTGATCTGACAAATAAAGTAATTTACAGTTTATGGGACCACAATGCAATGGGGCGAAATTGTAGTAATTTCCAGATATTGCTTGATTGTATTGTTACGAATGGCATTTCAAGAATAGTATTACATCACGTTGACCTGTTCTATAAGATGCGCTACCTTTATGGTACTTTCAAAATGATTTGGTCAGTGGCGCCAAACCTGGAGTTTTGCCCCAGGTCTGGGTTTTCAATACTTTTCTGGGTTTCTGGATTTTTTCTGAAGATCTGGGTTTTTTAGGAATTAACTGCGTAGCGGTGATTTAAGATAGGGTATGATTTATTAAACTTTTATTCTAGTCTCGTTTTTTTTATTTTGTTCAACCAAGATACTTAGTCTTCAGCATAACTGATGAACAAGCAACTAACACCATATAAGCTGTAAATAGTAGGTGCAATGAGTTCAAGTAACAGAGATGCTATTGAAGAAAGCCAAAAGAAAAAGATGAAGGGTACACATAGCAGCTATAAGGTAGAGTGGTTGAAAGATCCAGATCTCAAAGGTTAGCTACAGAGGTACACTGGGAATGAGGATATTGTAAGTGCTGCCAGATCAATGTCAGAAATGAAAACAAGTCCATGTTACTGCGATATAATAATTCCGACAAACACAAAAGTTAATTAACAAACTTACAGTATATATTCACTTGCACGTTTTGTAACTCACAGACGCCCAGGTATGGGAGGTAGCAGAAAACATCACCTGATTTTGTGTCTTAGGATTTTCTGTCCAAATCTGATTTTTTTGATGAGTGTATGTGGGGTTTTTCAAAAAAATCTTATTGGCAGCCTTGGATTTAAACTGTCTCTGTACTGTACTTGTGAGTTTCACAGTAATGTATTCCTACCTGTTAAATACGTTTTTGGTAAAAGTGATATGTAGCCCATAATGTCCACCAGCTGCTATTTCGGAGCAGGTTTTTCCCACCTACGAAATTCAGTATGCCTAATGGTAATCAAATAGATTCCCACAGAATTTATGATTTAACAGTTATTCACTTGTTCAAGGGTATTTTTGACTTAGGGCCCCGCGCTGTTAAAATGGTACAGGCTCCGCGTTACCTTGATCGGGCACTGGTTTTACGTTAGCAATTTTGTGACATGAATTTCAACAAACATATCCATAGAGATACTCAGTTTATACTAGATCGAATTAACATGAAACGCATGTAGCAATAAATGACAAGTTTACAGCTGGGCTCGGGAGAATGAAAGTACGCAAGCTAAGTTTTTCTGTAATCACAGCCCAAAATTACTAGTGTAAGGGAGTTGCTAGGAGGTACGCCGGAACAGCGGTAGTGCAGTGGAGCAGTGAAAAACCGAGAGCAGTGGAAACGTATAAGAAACAAAAAAATCGTTACCAATATGCTTGTTCCTGTTGAGCAACAATGTTGACCTCAAAAAGCATAACAAGATTACAGAAAACCATTCTGAATTTTCAGGGTGAGCGAATAGCTGCAAAACATTTGTTTCAAGTCGACCTTGATCAACGATGAAATTACCTATGATGCTGATCATGGGCGCAATTTGGTGGGGGACACGGGGGACGTGTCCCCCACTTTTGCAGACGGGGGGGCAGAATATGCCATGTCCTCACACTTTTTTCTCTTTAGGTTTTGTATTTGGTGAGGTTTAAAAAATAAAAGTGATGTTTGTCACATTTTGTGTGATGAGCTTTTCGTGTTAGATAGTAGGCCACACATAGCCATGTTGATGATGAAACAGAAGTTTGGTGTGGTATAACTGATTCTGTTAGTTATAAATTTTAGTTTCGATAAAATAATTTTTAAAATGTGTCAAGTTTCTAGAGACCGTGAAAGATGTTTAACTGCTTCAGTCCGACACTTCATCCCGTGTTGTATACTGTTAGAAAGATTATTTCCTTGTAACAGTGAGAGTTTTACAGCTGCACATGTGAGAGAGCACAGTCGAGCCATGATTTGTTTCGTGCAGAAATGTAAATGGCTTTGCTGCCACGTTGGTTGTCACGTATTCAGAAACAGACAACGTATAATTTAATGATGCTAGTGCAGGGTGGTCCAAGACTGCAAGGATGAAGGGCCGCATTACGGTTTGAGTAAAAATTTGCGGGTCGCAAAAAGAGGAACTCCAATGTAGTTAAAAGGCTCGTTTGCTGTTCTACTGTAGTAGACCTAATTTTTGCTGCGCGCCTAACGCAATTTTCGATTCTAAGATAATTTTTAAGTTTTCTGTTTGTTTGAGACTCAAAATAGATATTTTCTGCTAGTAGAAAGACACACAACACATCAACAAATTAACAATACAAATTTTTCTTGGTTTTGGTTATACAATCAATGTCCGATTATTTTTGATTTTTGGTTATGAAACCAATGAAGTCAATGTCCGTTTTAATTTCCGTAGTCAGCAGACGCCAGAGGGCATGCAAGTTTCATCAGCCATTCTGTTTCGTGTCGCTTTTCAATCGCTTTATAATTGAGAAAGCCCTTTCGCAAAATACGAACATGGGGAGCACATCTCCAATGCAAAGTCTCTTAAGCGGGGGCAATTTCCCGGTTGCCCCACGCTGGTTGGGGGCTTGGTTACCCATCAAAATTTTCAAAATTGCTTCCCTAGAAGTTTCGTGGTATTTCCAGTATGTTTTTTCGTGTTTGCTGCTGTAATGCCGCTTTAAATAAATATAAATTCTTTCGGAACGGATATTAGTTGCAACCTCACAAGACACTGTGGTTTGCCATTGTTATTCACGAAGAAATACCTTTTCTCCCAGTTAGAATTGAACTTTCTGTTTTCCTCTGACACTTCTGTTTTGACACTAGCGTTTTGCTAAATTGCTATACTTGACTAAATACTACTTCATTGCTTTCAAAATGCACATCTTCCAATTTAACTCAAATTAATTACAGACTCTATGTTTCCAACAAAGATAAAAGATGCGCATGCTTTGCGGTCATAGAGTACTGTAGCGTTAGCCTAGCCTAGAGGTTAGGTATTGTAACGTCATAACGCAAAAAGACTTTGTTACCCCCTTATAGTTACATCCTGACCTGCACTTCAATGATGTGTGACTTGCAAGGGCTGTGTGGCTAATACA
>JGI24159J19872_10014439_pt1 | contig 10221 bp, 8 predicted proteins | sample Ectturendosymbi4_FD_19872 | JGI IMG/M metagenome (IMG submission 19872) | reverse complement strand
TATAAAATCGATGCTGACAACCAGCTGCACAACTGCGTCTGTGGAGCGCGCTGTCTATCAAGATGGCGGTGTTATAAATATACTTGCAATGTCACTGGGGAGAAGAACGATTGAAGAGCAATTACTCTGACTACTTTGCATCGTAATGTAAAAGTGAAAAACTCGAAATCAATATACAGTAGAACTCCTTGCGCAGCAAACAACGTCGTCAACTGCTTAATTCTAAAAAGGCTATTTTCGAAATACGACGCTTGACTGATATTTTGTTCAGATAACACGGCCACCATCTTTGACGCTAGCTGTCGCGCCTTTCAATATGAGAAGTTGCTTATAAAAATATAGTTTTAGTGGAAACGAACTCGCATTACTTGGCGTGACCCCGAGGAAAGTTTAAACTTGCGTAATTTTGTCATAACTTAGTAGGTGTAAACAGCAGATAAAATTTAGCCCGAAACTACAAAACCAAACGATCGTGATGGGAGACTGTCCTCTCGCCATGAAGCGAAATATTACAAAACAGCTCCTGCGTGTGCATGGCAGTGTATGAGATTCCGACAGCATGAGAGCCGGCACTGCCAGAGGAGGAAATTCAGAAACACGTGCGTTCGACACTTTCGAGTATTCGGAAACGTGGGTTGTTTCATGTCACTGCGCAGGCGCTATTTAGATAAGGCAGTAACTTTGTTGTTTCGTAATAGCACTATGCAACGTTAGAAAGGAAATGTAAGCTTGTTGCCTGTTCCAAAACACCTGCATTAGAGACCTGCAGTGACAGCGTTTGATTTTTATCGGCTTTAATGCTGAGTACGTGCAATGCAAAGGGGTCTGTCATGACAGCCAAACAGACCCCCTAGATGCACCCCTGGTCCGACTGGTGCTCTGACGTAAAATGCATATTCCCGTGTGGAGTCCATTTCGGCACTCCTGCTCCGTGATCATCTGTCCTATACCTTGGTTTAGCGTGCTTGAATAGTGTGTTCAAAGCCTTGACTGTTCTCAATTGCTGCTACTTCTTGATATGCGTTACTCATCTGTCGCTATAAAAACGATAGCTACAGCGCACGTGCGCCAGGAATTTTTGTTTTGTTGATAAACACCAGCGGGTGCTCTGTGTGCCAGGCTTATGCATGTCCGACTTTATTTTCGTCTTTGTGATTTCGGGTGAATCAAATCCAAACATCATTCGTCAAAATATGAATCACTTGTGGTATTCTCGGAGGAGGCGGTTGAGTTTCTTGGCTGCGCATTGACGAAACCTGCCGTTGCTTAAGTATCTTCAGCTGTGCATGGAATGCACCGCAGGCCGCTGTCTGAGGATGCGGTTGTTTGAAGGGGAAATACTTGACTGATGAATATGTCTGGTGGTGCAGAGTAAATCAACGCGGGTTTAATGCCAACGGTTATGCCTGCAGTTGGTTTGTTATGGCGCATCTGACACAGACCCAGAAATAACTGTTGTTTGAGACTATTTCTGTGTGCCTATTGCAGGCTGCGTATAACCGCTTCGGCCGTGGTGTTGCTTGCCTAGTCATAACCTGACATTAGTGGATGTTGCATTTCTTGAGTCGATGCTCCATTATCATTTCCTTGTGTTTTCGCAAGTACTTGTTGGGTTGATCGTACTCAAATCCTTTGTCCATCATTTCCCCGTATTGTATATTTCGCTTATGTCCTTACATGTAAAACCTGGCTTCTGCGTTCGATTGGAAATTGCTTGGCGTGCCATGTGCGGCATGCGTGCCGTAGGTTGTCGAACCCTGCAAATATTTAGATCAAGTTCGAAACACCGCTGCAAACTTTTAACAGTGTAGTGGTTCTGCCCGTATGGCATGTTAACAGTCCTTGGGCATTGCTACTCCAAAAGTGTGGGAATATCTGTTTTGGTGCGTTGGCTTGCAACTGTCATGAGTACCGCACCTGGGCTGAACTGCCTGTTGGGTGCATGCAAGACGTCTGAAAGCATATGGCTGTTTGTGGTTGAGGCCTATCGATCATTATCTTGGAATTTGCACCCAAGCTCTCGTGCAACATCTGCAGAGTGGCGAAGTCTTTAGGGAGGGCATTTTGATTGATGTTTGTTTTTTAACTGTTTAAAGCTGTGCTGCTGATTTTCATGAAGCTTAAAATTTCGTGCAGACAACAATTACGAGTTTGTTGCGAGCGAGGTGTCCGTACCGACAGTGGCCGGCTGCGTCACGTGGTTCTTCGGGCACAAAAACCTTCCCGAGCCTCTCATCCCGTACAACCTCCATGACGATTTCGAGGAAGCAATAAGTGAGTTTTAACAGAATAAGTTTTTATCGTTCAACGAAGCCACGCTCGTTGACCTTTTAAAGCGAAAGTTTCAACCACCTGTGGGAGAGCCTGACCTCGCATCATCGTCTTACGCAAGAGCTGCGGCTTTCCTCGAAACCACATATAATCCCAGCAGCAGTATAGCAGCGCTGTCGGCGTATTCGCACGAGAAAATGTTCGCAAGTAGACGCGAATGGCTTGAATCGCGGGTACCGAGGAGGTTTCTTGGCAGACTGCCGGTCACTTGCTAGCGGCTTTGACGCAATATTTACGTAAAAAATGTGCTTTTCCGCAAAATCAAACAATGCACCTCAGCCTCATATCTTCAGCTTGTGTGATAAAGGACGGTGATGCAATCGGCGCAGAAACGTAAGCGTGGCGTTGCGATAAAGCGATCCTGCTTCGCAAGCCAAGTGGTTTGTTTATGAAAATTAAATTAGTTTGATAAAGAAAGAGCGCTGGCTCAAACCTAAACTGGCAATTGTGAAGAGCATAATCCGAAAGAAGGCGTCTTCTCTGCGAATCCCTTTCCGCCGTGCTTTCATCGTCGCTTGATCCCTTTCGCGGTTGTCGCGCTTTCAACCCTGTGCCTGGTGACACGAAGGCAGGCCAGCAGCAACCGCGTGTCTATTTTCGCGCAGACATGCCCGACACCACTCTGCGGAACCTCGCGGTCCGGGGCGTTGCGCGCAAGCTCCCTTATTCCAGTTACGCGACTTACAAGTTCCTCTGCACGCACCTGAAAAAGTGAGTTTGTTTTCGAAAGCGCGTTTTCGTTGCCATGGTGTTCGCCGCGAGTCTGTGCCAGTGTCATCCGGTTGAGGCAACTGTCGCGGCGAGCAGCTGGCGCTGAAAGCCGTGTATGTGCTTCGCCGTGTCTAATTGTTTCGTTTGTTTATCTCCTATAATTTCAATTAGTTTTCTACCAAACTGAGTAAAATCCGGTGCTTTGCCTGCATTCGCCGTCACATGCTTTGCCTGCATTCGCCGTCACACGCGAAGAGCTCAACTGGCAACCTCCGCTGTTACTCCAAGTCACGTGCGTTGGACGTGAAAATTGAAAACAAATTTTTCACAAAAACCTACGTTTAAACTTGCGTTTGTTAAAAATGCTTTCGTACGTGTTGACACTGACAGTGCGGCTGAAGATTATTTCGAAAATCAGTGTTCATTTGGAAACGCCGCTGTCGAGGAAACGGCGAAACTCACTTTGCAGTCACTGTTGCTTATTATTTATGTGGACTGGTGTAATACGAGGTCAAATGCTTTTTGCTGATCACAACACAACGCCTTTTTTTCAGTGTGAGCGACAACGAGGCCAAAAACAAAATGTCCAGCGAGAACCTGGCCATCTGTTGGTGGCCGACCCTCTTCCGGCCCGATGTGGGAATGGCGGACGCTGTCACAAAGACTTGCTTTCGTGACGTACTACATACGTGCATCGTACAGTGCGCTTTCATATTCTACAATCAGCCCGAAGTCTGAACGACGTCACCCGTGATGATGTTTCGCTGGGTACGATCGTGACGCGCGCAGCGACGCCTTGCTGCCGAACGGAGGTCGTGACTTGTAGACCGCGGAGGCGTCGACGCTTCGCGTGAGCGGCAGCGCGCGATCACAAGTCGGACGAAGCCGCTGGTCGCGTCAGAGCGCGGCCTGGACAACCGCTTGCAAATCCCGAAATAGAAACTTTGTGCTGTCGTTGGCGCTGATTAATCTATCGATGGTTATTGTGGAAGCCCTTTTCTTCGACAGCATTAATCGCCCTCTCTAGAGCTGATCTCACTGTCAACTGAATGTTACGGCTTTATCGTCGGCTGCTTTGTCAAAGTTCACCGCCCTCCTGTGTTGCTGGGTAACGCAACCCTTCTTTCGAGGCCACAATTTCTGTCCATTTCCAAACGCGCGCGCACTTTTCAGGGAAGCACGAAAGGCTTTCTTTGGTCCTTGGAGTGAGGAAATTCTATATTTTTGTGCGTTTGTTCTTTTTCGACTAGTAGCGTCGTTGTGTTTGCATCCATCGCTCTCGGCTCCGTGGGATGTGCGGGCGAGTTTGCGGTTATGTGCTGCGCAGCCGCGCTGAAAAGCGACGAAGTCCTGTGCGCATGCCGCTTGTGGAAACGTGCAGCTCGCAACAAAACGCATCATCGGACTTTTTCAAGAAATTCGTCGTATTTGCCATTCGCAGCTACAACAACACCGACGTGAAAGCCTACAGTACCTAGATTGGAACTGACTGGTTTGGTGGGGCCTTTCGGATAAGGGCAGCACACGCAGTCGAACAGGGTAAGACGAATCGATGTCACGGCGATATTCGTGCCAGTCTCCCTGTAGTCCGATCGATCAGTCTATCTTAAAAGCCCCGCATCGCCGTTATCGGTGGAGCCGGCTGCTCACCGATTGCCAGCTCATCTCGCCGTTCATGCTGCCTGCTTCTCGGCTGCTCGCTGTACCTGGCGGCCGGTATCAGTGCGAACACTAAATTCAGTTTATTCGATTGCTCTTCTAGTTAGTAGACGTTTTTTATGACCGCGGTTTTTACGTGGGCCTCAGCGCGATGCGTCTTACCCGCTTCGCTGCAGCGCGCTTCCTCGCAACCCACCTACTGTGCCGCCCACCCTCAGCGTTCTTCCTGCCCTCACCCCCTTTTTTTACCTGTCAAGCACTCCCTGTGCGAAAAATCTTGCGTAGCTTGACGTGAAAGCCACGTAGAAACGTTCGAAGCTAGCGCATGACTTAGTGATTTGCCAGAGAAACTGCCTGTGACTTGACCTAGTACTGATAACGCAGCATATGTTATGGTTCATCTTTCGACAATACGGAGCAAGGAAACCTCAACAGACGAAGATGTGCGGCTTATTGTAATCTTCACTCACTTTCTGGCCCCTCGGAATTTTCCATGGTCGCGCTAGCGTTTTTAATCCGTTCTTGTTTGGCATTTTTCTCAAACTTTTGCGTATTACATCGAAAGCGTGCTGGTCCACAGAGGAGCACGATGCACCCCTCGACAGGGTAAAACTAGCGGTTGAAACGTTGTGTATACCCATGGTTGATGTTGCCCGTAGTGTGGGGTGAAAGTCATCATCGCGCAGGGGGCGACGCGGTCTTCTTGTGCAATTAATTATTTTTCGCAATCAATCTCTGCGCAGCATTGTGGTTCTGGCAATCGCACTAACGCCGAAATAAATGCATGCGTATTGCAACCGTGCTTCGTCTGGTTTTGAGAAATGCTGGTAAGAAGCGAACGAACGCAGTTAAGAAATTGCTTAGAAATAAACTGCTACTGGAGGGGAGTCTAACGAAACGCATCAACGAGGCTTTTCAACCGGATCACAACACTGTCACTAAGTAATTTCTTGAGCTTAGCGTTCAAGAGGTAGTTGACGAACACCTTCACTTGTCTACCTCTGCTGTGACGGCAGACTGACAAGTGGGCACAAATCAGCCACGAGATCTCTTGATTTACACGAAATCCGATCTGCTTTCTGCCGAGAAACATGAAAATGCAGTGCTGTTGTTTTTCGAAACACAACTGAGGCGCTCGCCTGGCGATGACAAGATACTGGATCGGTTTATTGCGACATAGTTCGGTGAAACGGTCGACCAAGTGCAAGTCAGCATCTGATCATGACTTTCATCGCCCTCTGGTGCGGATCAGACGCAGTGAGGAACGCGTCGTTCGCTTTTTCCAGCGTGAATCGGTGTGAAATCAATCGCCGAACGTTGACGGCCCCCGAGGAGACGAGTTCAATTGCTTCCGGGTACCTGCGTCGATCGTGAAGTAGGTCATTGCATCACTTGCGTGGCAAAAGGAAAGGTGGATTTGGCGGTGGCTTCAGGATCACTGAATAATTCGTCACGTGGTGTATTCGTTCAAGGCCTTCTCTCTGCAGAAGGCCTTGATTCGTTGCGTTGGTCGGAGAGTTGGTCGATGTTTTTTACCGAGCAAGCTTTTGGATAAGGATGAGAAGACCCACTTGCCCAAAAAATCTCAAAACTGAGGAGGTTCTTCACCCCACACCACAACTTCGACTCGGTGAAAAAAGCGACTGTTTCCTACCTTTCTCTGGCTGCAAGTGCAGCAGGCGTGAGATAGCAGAAAATCTGCTTGTTAAGTGAATGCTGGTAAAGCGCAGGTCAGTTTGGTGACGAAAAATTTAAAGTGAACCGTAAGGTTGCCAGATACTTGAAATTTTTTCAAGGACGTTTTGTCGATTTGTGATTATCGAAATTTTACTTGCTTACTTTTGAATACTTTTTGATATAGTGGTGTAGCACAATTTTCAAACAAAACTGAATAACATTGGGTGATAAACCACATGATCTAATAACGCAAAGTAATTATTACATGTACATTGTACACAGGGCCGGCATTATCAAGAGCGGGACCCGATTTGGAACACTTTTGCAGGGCCCCACTCAGTGGTGTGTAGAAATTTTTGAGGGGGTGCATGGCATAATGATAGAAATCGGTGATGTTACAATGCGAGGCTCAAAAGGTTCACGCCAGGACCTCTCCAGCAGAGACTTCAATGGACAACGTCGTTAAACACAATAAATCAAATAATTACAACCCTCATCAAAACCTACTTTCCGGTCAGAGAGTTACGAGTGTAATACCTCCAGAGAGGTGAGGTGTTGAGTGCTGTGCTAGTGGATATCCAGATCTGAAAAGCTTGCAATAGTAATAAAATATTCTATTTTTCCAGGCCAGGAATAATAGCCATAGATGACCTTTGATCGTGTTCTTTGTATCTTTTTGCAGTGAAACTTAGAAAACTGTGTCCCATCACTCTCGTTTCTGGGGAAAACTTCTATTATGATTGCAGGCGGTCTTATTTGGGCTACATAGTTCGGGGTAGTCCCTAACATTCCGACTCATGACCTCTGGCTAGGTAGCAGGATTATGTGTTCATCCAAATTTTGAATTTTCTTGCTCCCATGCGTCATCAGATGCACATCTGACGAGGTTCCTTCTTTGTCAGAATCAACACTTTCGAAACTGCTTGCAGGCTATAACTTCCCGTACACAAACTTCCACTTTGTCTGTCTGGCGTAACATGACTAGGGTACCTGCCTACGTTTTCGCAATTGTGGTGTGTCATTGAAAGTGTATCTTCAGTGGTTAAAATACTTGTTAAACGCACCTTCCTTTTTATGCTTTGGTCTGTTGTTGCCGTAGTGTTAGGCGTCTTGGTCTTTGACTCATATTTAACTTAGCTGCAGTACAGACAAAACATATTGTTAAATAAATAAATAGCCCAAGTTCGACTGTACAAAATACCTGCCTGTCACTAAATACAGTACTTTACACGTGGAAAATAGGTACAGTGAAAAAACGCTTATTCGAGCTTATTAGAGCAGCTTTTGATTATCTCGGAGAAGGTTAAAAACTCTTTTCTCTGTTAGCACTAAAGAAATATATGTAGTGGTTGTAGACCTCTTAATAAGTTTAAACCTAGTTTTTAATTTTTCAAAACAGGCAAGTACTGTAATAGCCTCAAATTTCCACAAACGTTATTCCACATTCCACCTTTTCAGACTTTTTGCAACTTTCATTTTGTTAGGCTATATCTCGGAAATTATAACGCCAGTCTGTGAGATTGATGCCACAATCCTTATTTAATGTAGTATATCATGATGCAATTTTCACCACAAAAACATCATGAGACTTACTTCACTTCAACCAAAATGTCACTTCTGTTTGCAAATGGCTTAACTGTTAGTAATTTCTGTTACTTTTAAAGGAATCGATATTTTTTGCACATCTGAAATAGTCATTCGTAACAAAACTAAGTTTATTTCAAACGTTTACGCTTATCTCAGGTTGCTTTACGAGAGGGAAAATGAACAACGCTATTAAAAGACTAAGCAGCACACATTTGCAAGTGCGAACTACACGATACCTTNAGAAGACAAGTAGTAGTAAAGGTTCACGNCAAGACCTCTCCAGAAATATCAACATTCAACAACTATCTAACCGTATTTTGCAGCAACTATTGAAACCGGACCTGCCAAATAAGAAACCCTTTTACAAAAAAGAAACGGAAAACGGCATAAGAACTCAACCCCTCTCTGCCTTAACGAAGTGCTAGTGAAAAAAACTTGGCTACTCACCACTGAAAACAATGACCATTCTTATTATAGAACTTTGATGAGGGCGTTAAAAACAGCGCAGTTCACTTGGATTTTCGTTGGCAAGGTAACCCACGCTTACAAAATACTGCGGGACCCTCCAGAGTTTTCTTAGGTTTTGACCTTGCTCACTGCAAAGACTTTTTCAGAGACCGCAACGGTCTTTCGGAAGTAAACGTCCTGTATTGAAAAAATTACTTGTGACATTGTGGGACTTTTCGGCGCCCCCTGAAGTGATTCGGCGCCTCCATAGTGATTCGGTGCCCGGAGAATTGTGCTCTCCTTGCTCCCCCCTCGTTAACGCACCTGCGTGGGGGCCCCTTTGGCGCGAGGCCCGATTAGAAGAAATCAGTCAAATCGGCTTAAAACCGGCCCTGATTGTACAAGTACATCATATATGCAGCACAGGGGTAATATAACATGCGCATGCCTATGTGTTCTGCTGAAATATTGTAGCCTATGTGGTGCAAACGGGCTATCTTGTTCACTGGAAGTTAAATTACATTGTTTAATCTTGTTTCTTGAATGTTAAATGTGATGAATAGCTCAATAATTAACTGTTCAGGTACGCTGGAAAAGACTCAAAGACAACAAAATGTTTTTCGAGGATCAAGGACATAACTAGTTTTGATAGCAAATTGAAGGAAAATCCTTAGCGCTCAAGGACGTGTGGCAACCTAAGTGAGCCACGAGCCATGAATTCATGTATGTCTTCTTACTCTGTTAAATTTTTGGTAAGTTTGTATTGGCTGCTTTTATCTCGGTTCAGTTGTAAAGTATTGGGCTGGTAGCCGTACGGGACTATATAATATTTTGTAGCTGTTTTTCGTCCGTGATTGGCATCACCACTTACGTGTTCGCGTAACGAAATATTCCTTTTATGTCAATTTCAAAAGTTCCCGCTTTGACCATGGGCAACGCTACATCCGGAGAACCTCTACCAACAAGAAGGACAGAGCCGCCGGGTCTGCATACCTGAAAAAAATACATGGGTTTTTGCAAAAACTTCTCTCATCAACCATATAGCTTTTATGTAAATCATAGACGCTGCTTGTTTAGGTCAGAATATGCTTATTTTCAGAGCTAAGGAAAAGCAAGACGAAACGTTGGATGGCTGTTGCGAAATTTTGGGGAAGATAAGCTTAAGAAAAAGACATACTTGCATCGCCACGCCCACTTCAGTGACATTTTATAATAGTCGGAATACGATTTAGGTTGCGTAAGCTTGTTTTCATCTAAAAAAAACTAAAATTTTTCGTCAATGAACTTTGAATCTACAGCATGGGTGGCGGAACCTTTTTCAAAGTGGGGGGGGCACAAGTGCACGTCAAAAAAACCACAGACAATTTTTGTGGTGTGAATTGGCAACTGTGACGTCACAAGCATTGGAATATGACGCCATTACCTATACACCATATGAAGGTCATAATTACCCTGTTTTAGACATAATTACATCACTATGAAAACGTATCGGTGTACCACCTGAAATTCAAATACGCTGTTACAGGGGCGACCCAGGTCAACAGCGTCACTCGGGCTCATTATACAATTTAGACTGACTGAATAAAACCGTTCGACTGAAATATCCATTTGCTTTCATTCTGGCTGGCATTATTTTTACTCTGTGTCATAAGTTAAGTAATAATAAATGAGTAATTATCATGATGACGTCTCCATTGTTGAGTAACATACGTCACAGAGCAATGATAACGCCAGTCAGTCCTCTGCTTACAAGGCTCATTCATATTAGCCCGAGTTGCTGGACAATTTATCGTCCGTTTGAAATTATTC
>JGI24159J19872_10014436_pt1 | contig 10222 bp, 9 predicted proteins | sample Ectturendosymbi4_FD_19872 | JGI IMG/M metagenome (IMG submission 19872) | reverse complement strand
AAGTTTATTTGCAATTCTGATATAATACTGGATTTTTTGCGACTTTGGATGTAATAATGTTGTTTTGCCCACCAATGGATGATTGAAAGTACGCTACGCGTGGTAGCACCTGTTGTTGAAGTATAACATTGCAAAACCTTCTCAGTGATTTCAGCAGATTTATTGACATTGGATATTTCTCTTGTGCGTTTGGATTGATTTTCGTCTACGGTTTGTTACATCTAGTTTCGTTGGGTCTTTTACACTTTTGATTTTTGTTTCATTTTGGCGGAAAAAGGATTTTTAACTTATCGGTTTGATTTCTAATATATGCTTTGTATTCCGCATTTCAATTGCCAACGCAGGTGGTTGATGATAAAGTCAAAATTTTAAGTTTTTACGTCAAAAATTGGTTACCCTAGTTATTATGCACGGCCGCCGTAACAGACATTTTAAATTGTATGTACACGGCCGCATGAAGTTTTAACGACGGCCGCAGATTGTGCACATGCACCACTGCTTTAAGGATACCAGTGCCTCACTAGTCATTCACCTCATTTCACTGCAGCATAGCAATATACAGAAGTCTCACAATTGGTTCGTAGAAAGAGAGATGTCATACGTCAACAGCCCACGCGGCCGAGGAAAACGTGATGCTGTTTAGTCTTGATAAAATCTTGGTTAGGAGAAGCTGCAGCACCCCCACGAATCACAGTCACGAGCCGCCACTTATCTTTAAACTACTTCCACTTTCCAACTATATTTTCCCATTGCTGAGTACTGCACTGTTTTGGACTTCGATAGATCTAGCAATATTTGATTTTTGGCTGCGGAGGAGCCTTATGATTTGTTAGAACACTTTGTTGTCTTGCCGTTAATTGGAATGTAATTTGTGCCCAAAATTCTCCCAACATTGCATTTTGGACTATTTTACCACATGGGCGAAATGGCAGCTGCTTTGAACAGCCGCCACTCCTTTTCCTCATCTGCTGCGCATTCCGGGAGGTCTCCGAACAAAGATGATACGCAGTGTGCTAAGGTGTTTCTTACATCCTCGTCCAACGGCCTCCACTTTATGCGGCAGCACCTATCAGTCCTGCTCGTTCACGTAAGCCACGGGTTCTTAACCTGTGTTCCGTGAATCCCAAAGGGGTCCATGAATGTCATTTAAAGGGTTAATATGTTTTGCTCTGACATTCCGAAAGGTTAATAAGCTTTGCAAACATTTCGATTACTACTATGATGATTACGACCTAATTCGAAATATTGATTGCAACGTATCTTCTTGAGGGGTTCGTAACCTTTGTTATGATGTACTAGGGATCCATGACTCACAAATTTTAAGAAACGCTGGCAAAGCCCTGTTACTTTTAAGTTACAGACAACCAAGTGGCAATCGGTCCACAGTGGGCGACTACATGAAAAACTGACGTGAAAAGAGGTTGGAAGATAGCAGCAATACAGTTATTCGCAGGATACGCATAATAAAGTATTTCTCAGTCTGACCAGCTTTTGTACCGGCTTAAAGATGGTTCATCCGTATGCTTTGAAAAACTCTGAACCAGAACATAACGATTGCCTATTTGCTAAGGAAAAAACGTAAAGTTTACCTTTTGGTTAGACTCCCCGGGTAAGACAAACAGCCTGAAACAGTCCATTTGATGCAAAAATCACCTGCTTTTGCGTTTGTGCATAGCGTTTATATGGAAAACACTGCCACTGCAATCTAAAAGATTGTATTTAATTACAAAATTGAAGTTAACCAAATGGAGCCGAGTAGCTGCATTAGGATTTTTTGCCAATGCTGCGCGAAGTCGATTCAGTTCAAGATGAAACAAGACTTCTAAACAAACCCCCAAGCTTCACGTGCAAAAATCTTTCAAGATTTAATCACTCCTTGATTCTGAGAGTACCTTTGGTCACCATACCATGTCAAACATGACACAAATTACAAACAATCTTACTAGATTTGTGCTTGTCATCCTTGTTTTCATCTTTTCGGCGTCGTTTTTTAGAACTTTTCGTTGGTGTTGGAGGTCTGTAAATGAAATGAACTCAACTTGCACAGTCACAAACAAAGCTTTTCCAGGATATCCAAATTTATCACAAAAAAAAAAGCTTCACAACCAGGGCTGTGGAGCCGAAACTCAAATTTTAGGCTCCGGTTTTAGCTCCAAGCATCTAAACTTGTTTGGCTCCAGTCCCAAAACGATTTTGTCCAGTGAAAACTATTGTATTATTTGTACAATTGTATTATTGCACCAAGCATCTAGATGAAGTGTTGCGAAATGATATATTTGATAAATAGTGGGACANGGCCAAAAAGTTTGATAAGCCCTGAGCTACACACAGCACNAACTCAAGCTGTGGAACTGGAAACCAAATTTCAGGCTCCGGCATAAAAAGATTTTGGCTCCGGCTCCACAGCCCTGCTTACAAACTGATTTAAGCATGGGGGTTATGAGGCAGAAGAAACGCAGCATCGCCCTCTTATAGTGTCTCCTGTTCTCGCATAAGTTACTGCCCAAATGGCGCAATTAGTTGTTCAGTTTCTAATACGAAATGCGCAAAAGCTATCAATACCACTGCCTACCAGTAGTCGCGTACGTGACCAAGTACCGTATTGTTTCAATTCATCACATCCACGTGTTTTCGAAATATATATATATACAGATATGAAAAGTCACGCTATGATTTTTATGCGTCAGTATCATAAGAATCAGTTAGAAACTGTGCTTTAGCATTGAAAACTAATTAACTTGTGTCTTTTCGTTGTCGTTGCAATATTTTGCTCAACTAAATTTGTGGCTTTTGTTATTACATTTGTGCTTAACTTGGTGTGCATTTTGTTATTTTGCAAACTTCAGCTTTGTTTTTACATTTGGTAGTTAACATTTTACAATATTTAGTAGTAGCCCACAGTCCGCTCGTATTGATCGGCTGGCGGATGACTTTGAAGAGTGTAATACCATATGGTCATTTCGCTGTCTCCTTGTGCAATGGAACAGCGGAAGTTTGCTGAGAGAGGGCTTAATTTATGTCTCTTTCTATTAGTTGTCTGTCGATCGACGATAATGCTGCTCAGCGCGTTCATTTGTGTCGGTGCATGTGGTTCCATAGCTCCAAAGGTGAGGTGCACAAACGACCACATGCTGTACAGACGGATCCCTGCCGCCTTGTTGTTGAGGGTGGACTGTGCTGTTGGGGTCTGCGCATACGCTTTGCTCCAGCCACATCAATATGTTGCTGTTCAAATGTTGTCAGCCCCCTTGCCCTTGTACACGCCATTCATCACGGTCACTGGCCAATTCCTCAAGTCTGGCGGAAGGAATCCTGCATTTACTTAAGGATGACTTAATTTGGTCCTTGAAACGCTTCTTCTGACCACCACCGAGCGTCAGCCGCAGGGGGGGTTCACTGTAAAGCAGACGGTGGGGAAGTCTTTTTACTGGCATCCTCATCACGTGACCAAGTCACCTTAGTTGTCTTCTGAGCAGTATCTTCTCTTATCATGTGCCCGCTCTGCGGCAGATCTCGACATGAGGTATTTTGTCCCACCAGTGCATGTGCAGGATAATTTGAAGATGCCGAATGTGAAAGGCCTCGACGGCTCTGATGTGAGGAAGGTACGGTGTCCATCCCTTACAAAGATAGAGCAGTGTTGAAACGCAGATGGCATTGCAAACGGCTATCTTAGTGTGTGTAGAAAGGTTACGGTTCATATAAACGCGCTTAAGCAGCCTCACGAAGGAAGCAGACGCGAGATATTGTTGGATACATATTGTTGGATATCCGCAGTGAGATCACATGGGGTGGTAACGATGCTTCCCAGGTACGTGAATTGTTCAGTGATCACCACTGATGAAAAAGGTTGATCACCACTGATTAAAAAGGTTGATCACCATTGACGAAAAAGGTTGATCACCATTGATGAAAAAGGTTGATCACCATTGATGAAAAAGGTTGATCACCACTGATGGAAAAGGTTGATCACCACTGATGGAAAAGGTTGATCACCATTGATGAAAAAGGTTGGGGGCGGTGAAGAATCTGATGGGGGGTAAATGACTTCCGTTTCTTTGGAGTTAACAACCAATCCTGCACGAGAGTATGCAGAAACGATTGCATCCAGCTGTCGCTGCAGGTCGCCTGGCGTGTGGCTGGGTAGGACAGCATCGTCTGCGTACTGTAGACTGAAGATGGTGTCGTTTGCTACTTTGGTCACTGCTGGGAAACGGCCGATATTAGCTCTTGCATTGAAATCTCCAAGTACGTTGAGCTTGTCTCTTCCAGGTACCTGCATTAGAGTGGATCACAGCATCGTGTAGTAGTGATCCTTAGTCTCATCGTCGGATGTTAATGTCGGAGCGTACGTGCTGATGAAGGTGGTATATCGACGTTTTGCGAGAAGTATTCTGAGTCATCAGACGTTCGGAGATTGCTACTGAAGATTCAAGTAGTTTCTGAAGGAGTTTGCTGGAAATGGCAAACCCGACACCGTCAATACGCCTGGAATTCACTGGAAGCCCTTTCCAGAAAGGGCTTTCAAAGAAAAAGGCATAACCGCTGGCCATTACATTGTAACGCGAGAGTTCGGAACAAATGAGACGCGACAGTTCGGAAGAAATGATAGCAGTTCGTCGGCGGGGACAGTTGGAATTGTCTGCATCAATCAGGGTTCGTACATTCCAATTCCAAGTAGCAGTTTTGATGTGTCGAGGTTTTGCTAATCGCTTGCGTTGTCGACTGCTGGGATGGATGCCCTAACGACCACAGTAAACCGTTCCGGTCATCAATGGAACATACAATTGTGGGCTACCTTTTCTAAGTCCGCAGACCGCGAAATAAGAACAGAAATGCTTGCAGCAGTACCCACTGCATTTTGAATCCTAGGTTGATGCGATGCTCTAGAGACCACTAAATCAAGCACATGGCTGCAGCAGTGCGTATCGCTAAGGAATGCAGCACGTGCACTCTACCTGCACACCTCTGAAGGCACCGATCATGTTACTGCCTCCATCGTATTCGTGCCCCCACAACATGTTCAAATCAAGCCCAAGTTAGGACAAATTTGTTAATAAGCAATCCGCTAGTGCTTCCCCAGTGGTGGAAGTGGCACGAAACATAGAAACTCTTCATGAATCTCTTTGTTTATGACAAAACGGTCATATAAGCTGAGCTCAACACAACATGACCACTTTAGATGTCTCGTCGACTAACACAGAGTAGTGACCTACTTCGCGTTTGCCATATCTTTAACAATTTGATTAACAAGCTGATTATCCCGTTTTGCGTATGCCTGTTGATGTACGAAGCATTACGTGGAGCATTCTTAAACAAGTCAAATGTAACTTCATCAGCAGCATCTAAGCGCAGTCTGAATGCAACTCCAAAACCTCGTTAATCAGTGTGAAAGCAACTGCGATATGACCGCGTAAGGCGACTGCTGACGACCGCAAACCTCGACAACCTTGATTACGTGTCTCAGCCCAACTTTGTTTTGCTCTGTGATTTTTCTTGCTTTCGAAAAGCATATTTCTCACGTTCACGTTTTCATCATTTTTGCTAATTCTGAGAAATGCATCAAACTAGTCTGCGCAATGCTGGTGGGATTGGCGTGTCTGATGAGATTTATAATCTTCTTTTTCCAATGTTGTCACTGATTTCACCAACAGACCGAGAGTCTTAGCGCTGCGACTGACAAGATCAGGTGCGAACGCAACGCACGATTTGAAAAATTCCCCTTCACGATTTTTGCGGTTGGGTAAGCATTCAAACTCCGCAAACCATCGCATTTGGAAACGACGCTTCTGGAAGCCTATGTGCACCACCGGAAAATCGTACGGAGGTGAAGTCCAGTTATATTCAACAATAAAATTTTTCGATCGCCTTCGCGCCAAGAACGTCCCACAAAGTTCTTATGTCATTACTTTTATAAAATCCAGGAAATGCAGAGCAGCACGCACGTGTTCCGGTTTACTCCCATGCCTATGCAGCACAGTACACCGAGTTGTTGTGGATACCAGTACAACAACGTAGGAATGAAGATATTTCCTAAACTGCGAAGATTCATCACTGCCTGATTTGATACCTAATGTGTTGCTAAGCTTTCTAGTACTACTGCCGAACTTTCTGTAACACACCCTACCTCGAATTAGAAAGTTGGTGAAGTACTTACCGAGTAGATCAAATCAACATCATTGTTTCTAATTGCATAAAGTGCTAAGGGAGGGCTTCAGCCCCTCTGGCTGCACCTTTGTTCATGTGTAGTGTTTTGCGCTAATTTCAATCAATGAATCAGATTGCTTGCTACCCATAAACTTAGCAATTCCAAAAGAATATTGATATAATCAACGTTCAAAAACACATTTTTCTCAAAACCCTAGAAATCTTGGTTTTTCATGAGTCTTTCTCTAATGTGCACAAAACTCAAGTTTTGAAATATTGTCCTGAACTGGAAACACTATAGTAATGACCGAAAGAGTACCTATCAAGTAAAGATATGGAACTTTTTGAAAAGTTTTGCGACATGATGTTTCTCAACAAACTGCACACGTGTAAAATTCATTAAGCTCTGGATGTCGAACCACAAGAGAGATTCCAGTTAAGACTCTTCAGTCATCTGACCAGAAAGCCTGAAGTTTGGCGAGGCGAGCCTTGTTGGTTACACCCATAGGAGAGCAACCCATAGGATGTCTAATTGTCCAAGGGCCTGGTGGCGTGATTACACCTTCCAATCTCGATTGGTTCTGTCTTGGTGAGGTTTTGTGAGACTTGCTAGAACTGCTGCCCGCACCATTATCCCGAGAGGAAAAGCAAACGTTAAAATGAGTGTGTTAAACAAAAAATGCAAATGTTTCTGAAAAAACAGTTTTTGCTTGTATAATTTTAGTTTCGATTTTCTACAACTAGACTAAGGCATCACCAACTTGGCTGATGTGCAAACAAAATTTGTTTTTTTTATTTACAAGTAATTTTCATTCTTGTTTAGAACTGTTGACTCACAACTGTTTCAGTTGTTTTCAATTTTTCCAAATCTTTTTTTCCTAATGGTGTTGCGATCGGAAAGCCTGAGCGGCATGTGCGCAAAGCTTCACACTGTGGTGGCAAGCAACAATGGAGATCACATGCCATGATCACTCTATTATTGCTTGTTTGCGCTACATATATATGGGTGTTATTCTTTGCTCACATCCCATTCGTGGTGAATCACACATTCAACCCAACGCCAACCGAGAGGTTACAACAATGGCTAATGCTGATTGAATATTGTGATTCATGATGTTTTGACACAATTACAGGTTACAGTGAGTAACAGCAAGGGATATAGACAATAGCAGCCAAGTCACCAAATTTTGCTACAAGAATTACTGTGAACACTTCTATCTGCCAAAGTGGAAAAAGTGTCTGAGCTACAGGACAACATACGTTTTCATAATTCAGAATTTCACAAATTGTCATTGCTTGCAAATAAGATCAATACAAACATTTAACAGTTCTCCTGGTACTTATTGCCTTGATTGTCAATTGCAGTGCTCTTTTTTTCAGACTAGCAGGTCATTACTAACTACTTTGTAATGGCAGGAGTGTGAAAGCTGCCACCACAAAATTTTTTTTTTCACACCAGATGACAGTGTTTGACAAAATCATAGTTTTGGTCATTTCAGCACATTTAGTCAACAAATTCCAGGAAAACAAATTAACTCAAACGTAACTAACAAAAAGCACCAAGTATGAAAACTGGTACAGTAGTCCCTGCTTATTAAGCCCACAGTTAATAAGCCCAACTGCTTATTAAGCCCAAAATTGTCCAGTCCAGAATTACTCCATTTATTCCTGTGAAAGAAAAAATGCTTTATAAGCCCAAACCCTGCTTAATAAACCCAATTTTCAAACACATTTTGTTAAAATTGGGTGAAAAAGCATCACAACACACATGTCTTTGTCTTAATTTTGACAGTTTTACACTTCGTTATACTGCTGACCTAGCTCTTAATTCAACTGTTTCATCACAGATCGTTAAAATCAATAAGCAAGACAAATGGTGCTCTGTAGAATTTATTTTCAAAATGGCAAAGAGACGTGCAGATGAAATGAATGTTATTTTGCTGTAATAAACAAAGAAATTCGCTTGTTACTTTGACTGTTGTACACCTTGTTAATAGATTTAACAATTTTTAACGATATTACAGCCAGCCATACTCATTTACGCACATGAGAGTGGCAAAAATTTGTTCCCTGGTTAATAAGCCCAAAATTGTCCGATCCCAGGTGGGCTTAATTAGCGGGACTGTATTTGGATTATCACAAAACTGTTGCATCAGTTTTAGTGAAAATTTGACGATGAGCATTGATTTTAGTTAGAAACTAACAAGTGTAACAGATTTTAAAAGTTATGAGTATTCCATTGTTTCCATTAAAAAAACTTACAATTTCTGTGATTCTTCAGCGTGGATCTCCTGTTCTTCCTCAGCTCCTGAGGGTGTTGTGACAACTTCAGTTAAACTGTAACAGTACACATAACAAAGCTTTGTAGATGAGAACATTGCTAAATGCTTACTTGCAAGGCTTATTCAAAACATTAAAGAGAAAGCAGAATCAGACGCCAAAACTCCCACAAATTTATATGCCTATTGTTAAATACTGTATATCTATGATTAATCATGATAAAATATTTTGTCATAAGAAATTTTAGAGCTACATGCTTATCTTTCGAAATGCTGAAGGGGTACATGCTCATCTGTCGGAATGCTAAAGGGGTATGTGGCCAGAGAAAGTTTGGGAAGCCTTGCTCGAGCATGATTTATAGATTTATTAGAAATCTCAACATGAACTTAACTTAAACACTTCAATAAAACCTGCCTTATGATGGTAACTGGAACAAATATCTTGTTGATTTTCATTTGTTTACAACATTACCACAATAACAATAAGCACAATTTCTATAACAGCTAGTTTGTCCCAACATAATTCACTAAATATACCAAGTTTAAATATAAGTCTACAGCTTCTATCACATGTATATTTTCTCTTGAGGGTTTGCTATAGCATCATGTAGATATGTATTGATACAACAGCACTATTCAATGAATGATGAAGTCAGCATTAATATTATTAAGTGAAAAATGTGCAGGACATGTATCTTACCTTTCTCCTGCATTTGCTTTGGCCAGCATTCCTTGTAAAACGTTTTCAAAGTCTGCTCGAGCATCATGAGAATCAAGTTCTTGTTCATATTCTGACATGTTTGACTAAATGACAAAGTATACTGAAAGTTTTTTTAGGCTATGTGCACCTGAAGCAGTTTTGTCCTGTTAACACAGAATAACTTAATGTGTATAGTGCAAATTAAACCTGATATTTATAAAAAGGACCAACTAATTCAAAAAATCACTAAAAGTTGGTTTTTATTTCAATAGATATTTCAGTTTAAGAAACTTATAAGAAAATTTCTATTTGAAAAGACAGAACTACACATGTAAAACTAGCTTAAAAGCAATGTCAACACATGGCACTTCACAATTTTTGTTCTTCTGCAGTACAAAAGCTATTATTTTTTCACAATTCATAACATTTGTTGTGTACTAAAAGTCTTTTTGAAGTGTACTGAAAGTTTTTTCAGGTTATATGTGCACCTGAAGCAGTTTTGTCCCTGTTAACACAGCATAACCTACTGTAATGTGTACAGTGCAGATTTAGACCAACCTGATATTTATAAAAAGGACCAACCACTATTCAAAAAATTTGAATTCAAATCCTGCCTTTGAATGAGCAGCTATTTGCATAGCCCTGGGGCTTACGAAGGCTATGCCAACTCACAAGTATTTACTTTTCAAAGTAAGTGCTTAATCTGTGGAACATTACAGGATTACATTTCAAACAATTTGGTTAAGCCAAGCCCTTCTCAACTGTACGAGTGTACTGGCTAATGACTCTGCGCATCACGCATGTTAAACTACTGTATTCTTGAATGGAAAATACAGTAAGTAATACAACATACCTTTCTAAACTTTGACCAGAGTAAAAAAAAAGATTTTCAATAAAAACCCCAAATAAAACAGAAGAAAACCTGATCTAGTGAAAAAAAAGCAGTGGTAACACTGTTCCGCACACCGTGCGCCTGGCAGAGATGAGCTGACTGTGAAATTTTTCAGTCCGAGTCCAATCCTGATCCGCAAAAGTTGAATCCGATCCAGTCCTGATCCGCACAATTTTTGAAAATCATCAGTCCGATCCAGTCCTG
>JGI24159J19872_10014435_pt1 | contig 10222 bp, 4 predicted proteins | sample Ectturendosymbi4_FD_19872 | JGI IMG/M metagenome (IMG submission 19872) | reverse complement strand
AGTGATGTTTGTTCAAATTTCAGAATGTCAAGCCCCACTGCACAAATGTACTGTAAAGCTCCCCTATAGAGACTTTCTGGTGACGGTTCTGTTGCCATACCAAGTTTTTCATTGGCCATTTTTTTAGCAACAATTGTTAGACTTTAACACCATCCGTGAGTTAACATTCAAGTTTTATTTATTAATTCTACCTATTGTTGCACTTTAATCAAACCTAGCTACATAGCAATGCTATTCTACAAACCAAATCAGCATTCAAAACGATACACTGACTTAAAATTTGTCATTTATATTGAAATGACTGATTAAATATTCAGTCTAACAAATCAGTGCCACAAATCAACAATCTTGCATATCATGTTTACAAAAGCTATTTGGCCTGGTAGGCTACCACCTAACAACCAGTCAATGCAGGATCACGTAGAATAGGCGTGAAGACTGCAAGAACTGGTGTAGACTTCAGAACACATTAAAAGAGCTAGTGCTCTAGTTAGTCTAAGTCTAGACTACAGTTCACGGTAGGTCTACACTACCGTGCTTTAGTCCAGGTACGCAGCAAACAACGTCCTTTTAATGTACACTGAAAAAGAGCCCTATCTTGCCACACCAGGAACAGATTCATGCTGACAAACGTGGCATAACTCTACGGTTCAGAGATTACACCATAGACAGACTCGGAGTCATGGCGCAGAGGGCTGAAAAGATGCTTCTGAAGATAATAAATGATTGTGCAATGTGCAACTTTTTCCAAAAGTCTGAATCCTCGAAATATTGATAAAGGCGTTTCGGATATCCGGTCCCGTATCCGGTTCCCGTTTGAAAGCAGTTTTTGGATATTCTTTGAAAGCAGTTTTTGGATATACTCACTATCCTGCCGGATATCCAGCCGGCAAACCGGATAGTGATCATCTCTGGTATGCACCACCACCTTTGTCCTGCCTTTTACGTTGAGTACGTAGTAGAATGTCTAGTGTCGTCTATGCCTGCTGAGTGAGTGTTCAGTGGTTGTAATTTTACCATTTGCTTTGGCTTAGCTGGTAGAGATTACACCTTTGATGGGAGCACCTTTTATGTACTTTTTCAAGAAGTTTCATGTTTAGGATTTAGTTTTAGGGTTATTGTTTGGGGCTGCTATCAGTGTTGTAGTCGAGACCGTAAACTTCGAGACCCAGACCTGGCTCAAATTTCGAGACGAGACCGAGACTTTGTCATAAAAGCCGAGACCGAGACATGGAAGTTCGGGACCGAGACTCAAGACCTCACATTTCTCTGATGGTAATTAAAGCTAACTTCTTGAATAATGCTGCAACAAAATATCTGGCACATTGCCAAATATCAAGATAATAAAAACATCCGAAATTTGTGCAAAAGGCCAAATACTGCAAGCGTTCATTTTCACCTTCCTCTTGGGAGTTTACAACGGCAAACCTGTTACCTTGTTTACAAATTCGATGAAGAAATGCATGGACATTGAAAATGTTGGCGGCGTTTAGAGGGTCTACGCATTTTTCACTCGAAAATGTCGGTAAACCAATTGAATATTCGTGGTGTTTGCCGTTGCCATGCTTCGATAAATTTGTTTTGACTCAGATAAATTTTAATTGTTTTGTTCGTTACAAAACAATACCAACCCTTCTGTGCAAGGACAGGAGGTGATGCCTTGATGAAGCTCCCATGTTCTGGTCTCCTACCTAGTATTGAAGTAGGCCTACGTTATTTGAGAAAGTGGAAAAGAGGCAAATCATTACTTTTTATTTTAAAACAAGCGCAGTTGATGTAGGCAAGTGTATCCAGCCCCAGCAGCACTGGTCAAAACAGCACAGTAAAGTGGTTACTCCATAGGAAAGGTTGCTTTCCATCATTCAATTTTTTGCCAAGGTATTTCTTCATTTATATCATTTGCCAATGAAGTAAGACACTTTCAAAGTTTTTTACTATCTACCACTTACCTGTTTCACTACATTCCTTTTATTTTAACACTGGGCATCTGCACTGAAACTCAAATTTCTTCGCCACATATTTTGTGTATTTTGGCTAACAAAGCTTTGATATTTTTTGTAACGTTACCTACACTTTTCTTAATTACTTTTCTCCTCACACGACAAGTAATTGATTAATAATTCTCCAAAGATTTAGAATTAAGAGGTGATAAATTTAGAAATTTAAAAAACGAAAGCACTACTTTGAATTTCAAAAAGCAAAAATGTAACTAATTTTTCATCCATCCAAAGTTGCTCACTCTGTCCAAAACAAGTTTTAAAAGTGCTGCTCGTGGTTCTGTTGTTGCACCAAAGAAAAACATATTTAGGCCTGTTAGAGTAGGCCTAATAGACTTTTTTGGCACAAATTAAGTTTGCACTTTGAACCAGCGAGATAATATCCCACTGCATTCTCGATTGCAGTGGTGTAGCGATGTTAATGTCGCCTGGGGCCGACCAAAAATTGCTTTCTTTTCCACTCCTCACATTTGCTTACAACAACATAATATGAGAAAAAAATCATGTATCATGCTTATTGAACAATAAAGAATAATAAAGCATCTTGAACATCACAATCAAATACTCACAAACTCAAAGGAGTCTTGTTTTTAATTTTCGATGATGGATCTTGCTTTCTCTGCTTGTTATCCACCCTTCTCGTCATTACTTTTCTTATTTTTTCTGCCTTCTTTACATGTGCATGTATGTATGGCTAAATAAATAACATAGCTGGCACATGCTAGGCTGTGGTTCAGCGGGAAAGTTTTATATTTTGTCATTACTTGCGAATCAGTTGGCACCGTGAATTCGATGTGTTTTCCATGACAACAACAAAGTGCACAGGGCTCATAAAGCCCTGAAACAACTTGAGTTTGCTTTTTTGTCTTACTTAGAGCAAGGTGCTCGTAGTTTGTCAGTTTGTTTACAACTGCGGCAGATCTTTTGCAGGTAACCGTTGCCTTCGTGTTGAAGATTTTTTCTTTCTCTGATAAAAAGAGAGGATTAGATGATTTCGACAGGCATTGCTGGGATGAATCATGCTGTAGCAGAATGAGCCATGTTCGGGATTACCGGTGTAGTTGACTAGCAGTAAAATCGTGTAGCGCCTTCCCGCTGACTTTGTGGCTCTGTGCATAATTCCTAGATTTGCTATTTTTTGTTGTCAAGTTTTTATATTTTAAAGTTTTTTATAATTTCCATATTTTTGCGTTGAACTGATATTCACAGCTGTTTCATGTTTCCGTTTTTGCTGACACACTTAGAGTTTGTGCAACATCGCATGTCGCATAGAAAACGCAGAAAGGCAAAGTAACTGATCAGCCATGACGCATTATTTGCTGCCTTTATAAAACTCTTGTGAACAAAACTTTTCCTCAAGAGAGTTCCGAGGCATTTTTGGACTAAAAAAAGTCTGCATTACACAGAACAAAAAAAAATTCACCAGCTTGTTTTAACAGAGTACTTTGAAAAGCACTTCGAAAAAGAAGACACGGTTTTATTTGGCTTCTCAAAAAAGGAACTTTTTGGCACTCTCCCACCTCTTTTGAATAAGCCTATGGATTTCATAGCAAAACTCTTGGAAAAACAGTTCAAAGATAGTCCTTAGCAAAGTAGGCCTACTCCCAATCTCTCGTTGCAGAGATGACGCTCTGCGGTTTCATTGGTACATGCACATTTTTTATTGAATTCAGTATAAATTTTAAACGGGGTAGAGGCAGGGGCGGAGCCAGACATTTTCATTTGGGAGGCCACTGGAGGGGCCAGTTTTGCAACAAGGGGAGCTGTCAATGGTCTGTGTAGGACTTTCAGAAAGAGACCTGAAGATTTTTTTGGGGTCAGGCAAAATTTTGGGGGGCAGTGGCCCCCCCTAGCTCCGCTCCTGGGTAGAGGGCAAATTGTTTTCTCCAACTCGCACACAACGTAACAACAAAGAAAGCATAGCCACTGACCATACTGAACGGTTAAATTTTGAACAATCATTTTTTAAAACCATTTTTTAAGGAACTCCTTGCAAAACTTCAAAAAAATAACCTATGCAAAGTCTCGAGACGAAGAGCTCGAGATCGAGACCGAAATCCTTCGAGACCGAGACGAGACCTAAGATCTTCGAGACCGAGACTCCAAAAAACGGGTCTCGAGACACGTCTCGAGACCGAGACCAACTCGCGAGACTCCATCACTGGCTGCTATGTCCAACGGAAACGCCTGGGTCAAAAATTATGTCCCGTTACTAACTCACTATCTCTGCGAGGGCAGCATATTGAATGGCTTACTTTCATTTGAGCAAACTACAGTTTTGTTTCAAGCTACTGAGACCATTTGAATACTGACTGCAATGACAACGACTGTATGGTACTTACTCCCAAACTGTGATGCTAGAGGCAAGATTAGTGCTACTGGAACTACAAAGATATAGTTAAAAATCAGTTTCGTGCAGAGGAACACATGAGTTGAAATTAGAAAAATATAAATCAGCTGTGCACCAAGGTGTCAGCGGCCACATAGAAATCAACCAGTGCATATGTGGTACATGATAAACAGACGCTAAAGACCAACGCATCAAAAATGTCAAATTCAAGATTATCAAATTAAAGACAAGCTCCCACTGTATTGTACCTTCACAATAATGAAACGCTTACTGGGCTGAACGCAGCCGCATGGCTGCGAGTTGAAAATAGCTGGTTTATGGTTTAGGTTTTGGATAAAAGGTTTACATTCAGGGTTTAGGTTTAGGGTTTGAGTTTTGGGTATTTGCTTCGGGCTAAGGTTTAAGGTTCAGGTTTTGTGTTAAGATTTTGTGTTTATGTTTTGGGTTTAGGTTTTGTGTTCAGGATTTGGGTTGAGGTATTGAGTTTAGGTTTTGGGTTTAGACTTTGGGTTCAGGTTTTTGGTTCAGGTTTTGGGTTCAGGTTTTGGGTTTAGGTTTTGGGGTTAGATTTTGGGTTTAGGCTTTGGGTTTAGGTTTTGGGTTGCTTTTGCCTCATGAGGGAAAATAAAAATGCATGGTTTTACGTGGTCGGATAAGGATTGCATCGGACTGATGATTTTCAAAATTTTGCGGATGAGGACTGGACTCAGACTGAAAAAATCCACAGTTCGCTCATCCCTGGTGGGGTTGTCCAACCACTCTGCATTCCACTGATGATCCGCCCAGTGCGTCGCACGTCAGAGACGAGCAGTCTGTCACATTTTGTGATCGAAATCCAGTCCGGGTTATTTTAAACTCAGTATAAGCCCATCCACAGCCTAATTTTTTTTTTTTTAATATAAAGTCCAAGTCCAGAAGAAGTTAAAAATTTTGAAAAATGCAGCTTTTCACAACGAAAAATCCACATTTCTTCTCCATTAACTCAGTGCAAAACCGGACCGGACCCAAAATTTTAAAGTGATTTAGTGCCCGGATCCGATCCAAATTCAACAAAATTTGGTACAGTCGTGATCCAGTTCAATCCAGGACCAGTCCAATGCTTAGCTCTGCCGCACGTATGTTGTCAGAAAAACTGATGAGCTGTCGTGCGGGGGGTACAAATGAATGTCTCGATTTGAGGCGCCGTTCATCTGCACTCGATGGACGGGTGAGCGCTGAGTGGAGGTATCCTATCCAGTCTCCATGGCACGGCGTCCTAGAGACAGTCACAGTGTGGCTCCATCGCGATGAAGCTCAACAGGTTGGATGCCTGCGAGGATTGGAAGGTTGTCCGTTGGTGCAGGACGCAGGCATCCAATCACAATTCGCAAGGCGTCGTTGATGGCAGATGAGGCGGGTATGAGCAATGCGGCACCAAACAGGAGCGTAATACTCTGAAGTTGAATGGACCAGGGCTAGGGTGGCTGTTCACAACGTTGTTGCTCCAGCACCCCTACCGGAGCCAGCAAGCCACCTCAGGAGTGCGACGCGTAATGTCAGCTGCTTACGAAGTGACTCAAGGTGTCGGCGATACGTGAGCGACCTGTCCAACGTTACTCCGAGGTACTTGGGCTCGGAGCAGAAGGGCATTGTTGTGTTGTTGAAGTTGACTTTCAGCTCACGCTTAGCTTCCTTGTTGTTGAGATTGAAGACTGCCAACACCTTTTTTGTAGTGCTGAGCTTTAGCTTCCAAGTCTGGAGGTATTCACCTAGCGTTGTCCTTGGTCAGCGCCCCTTCCACTGCTTGCCAATCACCATCTGCATGCATGATTGCTTGGTCGTCAGCATATGCATACTTTCTGGAGACGGTGGTTGGCAGGTGAGAGATGTAGATGTTGAAGAGAAGGGGCAGATCCCTGTGGGACACCATTATTGAGGCGTCGAGGTCTAAGTCTAATTGAGGTCTAAGTCGAAGTGCAATATTTTTCAGTGTTTATAGTTATTCCCTTTCTGTAGCTTGTTGAGGGTATCTGACATCTAACCAACAAGTTTTAAATCACACAAGACACATCAAAATAGCAATCACCAAACTTCATTCCTTTTCTCTAAGAAGCAAAATAACTGACAAACATCAAAAGGTCAGGAATTTTGCTTGACCCCGGGTTAGGTTTTTCACAAAATTTTGACTCAGGATCCGGGTCTGAAGGAAAAATGCAGAACCCTTCCGGAGTCGATTCCGGCACTCCAGATCAATGGCCCCCTCTGCAAGATAAGACCTTCACAAAGCCTTCAGAAAAATAAATGATCTGGCGATAAAGCCTTGATTGATCAACCTTTAGAACAATAGGCAACTTTATATTAGTTTTGCTAAGTTGCTAAGTCATTTTTTGAAAAGCAGACTAATGCTAATGGTTTTATGTTTGGCTTGGTGACTTTCATTGTGGTAGTAGTGGTTGCACGTTTCAATTCGTGACACCACTTCTTTACTTTTTTCAAGTTTCCAAAGTTTACGTTTAGGGGTTAGGTTTAAGGTTTGGGTTAGGGTTTAGGTTAGGTTTAAGGTTTATCTTTTAGGTTTAGTACATTTCTACCAAGCTTACTGTACTCTTGTCATGCCTTACTGTCACATTTCAGGTGGCAATTGAATAAGGTTTCAAATATTAAAAACCACAGGTGGTTCTGTAGCTGCTGCCTATATTATATGGTTCAATTTTCTTGTATAGATTTCTAAAAGGGTGAGCGTTTTATTTGCTCAAATCTCAATACAGTACAGGTTCAACCTTACTGGTATATAATACGATACATGCAATGGAATCTGCTCTGCTTCTTTCAACATTACAATTTGCTGCCATAAAACACAAAGGTCAAAGGAGGAAAGACCCTGAAAAAACTCCATACATAAATCATCCAATTGGTTAGTTATGTACTTTTGTGCAATCTACAAAGTGTTTTTGTTAATATGTAGTTCACACAAAGTGCTGTGTTAGGCTATTAGCTAAAAACGGAACTGAAAGTAACTTACGAATTTTATTAAAGTTAGTCTAAACATAATGTCATGTTCAAACATTTGCTTATTTGTTACAACAATAACAAAAAAGTGTTACAACAAAAAACTTGTCGCACACTTTTTTGTAACAACAAAAAAGCTTGTCACACACTGGAATTATAAACAAAAAACTTGGAAATCTGTTGGAAATAAACACACAACTCTGACATTACATATGGTTAAGGAAAGGACTTATTCTGCAACTTGTAATTATGAAGCAAAACATATTAAAGAGAAAATAAGTCCTTGCTGCTTAGCTTTGCTGCATGGTTATGAGTTTGATCCTTAGCGAAATTGCTGTTGCATGTGAGCAGACTAAGTGGTCATGCTAATAGCTATCATACCTTTGCAGTACATCTTCATGCTAAAGTAGATTCCTTGACTAGCTGCATCAACTTTTTATTTTTCCCCAGTTTTGGTTTCACTCTCCAATAAAAGTGTTCTGAACAATTGTTGCACTTGTCAAATAATGTGGTCAGGACTTGAACATCAAAGATGAAAGAGAATGATTTGTTATGATGACATTTTGTTCTTTGAAACATTCTAGGCAAACTGGAAAAATGTGCATCAAACAAAAGTTATTTTTTGTAATTTGGAGATATTTAATGCTGTAACTCTGAATCCATTAAGAAATGATGATTCCCAACCAGACTTGTTAACCATATCTAGGAAAGATCCAAGGGGGGAGATCGGCCTCCCTAAAACTTATGGAAGTAATTTTTTTCAGTATGGTTTTGTACAATTTGGAAAACTACATTCGCGATGTAAGGCCATTTTGCCATCTATTGTTTTATCACAGCAGAGTTGTGAAGTATGCTTAATCTCTTTTACAGTATTGAACCCGTAATGAGATTTGACTACCAAATATTACTGAAATCGCCCCCTTAAACTTACTGGCTAGATTCGCCCCTGACCATGGTAAGTTCAAATCCCGCATAACAATCAAACAAGAGCAACAAAAACTTTGTTCAATGTAGCAACAAAAACTATGTAGAAGGTCTTGTCTAAAAATTTTTATGTTACGCCTGATGGTGCATCAACAAGTGCCGTGGATTTTAACCTGCTTTTAATGTAACTTTGTTTTTATTTGGCATTGGCCTGAGTGGGTTTGCAAGGTAACATAGATTGTATGTTGCTGTTCTATTTAATTGATATGGATTATTTGATCCTTGTTTTCAGGTCGTGTCTAAGTCCTCCACCATTAAGTTTAACTTAAATTCCTTCGACAAGACCTTATTATCAACATGTTTGTATTTGAAGTCTTCTGAAGCCTAAGTTATTTGGTATGAGCAAACTTGCTTTTGGACAGATTAGAAGATGACTTCATTTCATAGTTTTCATTACAATGTATCATATTGAGTTGGAATTACCAATTATCTTTCTATTAATACCGTTCTTTGTAATGTTTTGTTTCCCTAAAGTAACCCTGGCAAAAATTTTCAATGGTTTTGAAAATTTTGAAACATTTTTTTCATGATTTTGAAATAAATTTGTTCACCAGGTGTTGCACATATATTAAGCAACGAAGCAAAAATCACAGACCTAGAAGTATTGCAGGCAGCACTTCTGCATGACACTGTGGAGGACACTGACACTACTCTTGATGAAATAGAACAAAGTTTTGGTTCCAATGTTCGGTATGCTGTATAGCTTATGAAACCATATTGTGATCTCCATTGGTCATAATGTTGTAGTGAAGTTTCATATATTTGGGAACATAATAGTATCATCTTTTGATGTCCATTTGTGATGTTCACTAGAAACAGTTTATGGGTCTGAACATATTTTCGCAATATTGCATATTGTCTGAGATGCAAATTGCATAAATATCTATGAGTTATGTTATTTACATGCATTAACTCTTTGATGGAAACATCATGTAAATGATTTTTTTCAAAAAGGATTTTTGTGTTTGAAGTGATTTGCCTATCATTTGCAGCTGTAGCATTGGTGAAGATGAAAAGAACCTTTTGACTAAGCAGATCAAATTAAGCATGGCTGGTCAAAGGCCAGAAATTTAAAGTTTCTTCCAAGTAAAACAATTACACCTGCCAGAAGCACAATTAAATAATTGATTTGGATGTCCATAACTCCATTAAATTAAGTTTTCTTTGCTGCAAGTGCATCAATGTGGCGGCTGCCTTTTCATGCGTCTGCAAATTTTGTGATCATTTGATGCAACTGTCTGGTAAACAGTGGATTTTTTCTGGCCTGGCCAACCCTTATTAAAGTGCTAAGAAACTTTGGTCCAAGCATTTGAACCACAATGCTTGATATAATAGCAGGTAAATTTTTTGTAATGCCCAAATAAATGCACCAAGCTCAGTTTTTACAGTTTATTTAAACGCCAAGTGTTGCTGTCATATATGATACTGATGACATACTAAAATTTGTTCTATATTGCTAAGATTTCATTGTGCATGTTATCATACATTGTTCATGACTTTGTGTTCATTGTAGATTAAAACCAAAAAGCGCACATTTCAATTAACATATACATAAGTATTCATCAACATAATTCTGGCAGCATTACAGGTTTACAACTTCTAAGTTTGGAAAGATGTTATCGATTTCAGCAAAGTTTGCTGAAAAAACTGCTTTATAAAGTCCTAATTTGAAAAAAACTTATTTGGATCCAGAGGTGAAGTTCAAAAATTGAGCTACTTGGAGTCAGAGTCAAAAAATTTAAAGTTTGACTCTGGAGTCAGACAGAAAATATTTCCAATTCTGCATCTTTGCATGTACACTAGAGCCAGTGGCGAAACTAGCACATTGGGCCAGGGGGGTCAAATCGCTGTTGTAGGGGCCCGTGTTAAAACCGTAAAGTATATGACGTCATCGTGCTCATTC
>JGI24159J19872_10014434_pt1 | contig 10223 bp, 5 predicted proteins | sample Ectturendosymbi4_FD_19872 | JGI IMG/M metagenome (IMG submission 19872) | reverse complement strand
TTCGACATCGATGATGTTACCGGTCGGTTGTTATATAAATGTTATAATCTATGTTTTTTAAGTTGCTATTTCTTAAGGCCAAAAAAATTGTAAATTTTGGACCTAATTTGGACCAATTTGTGAATACATTTGGACCTTTCCTCTGTAGAACATCTGGCAACCCTGCTTCGCACTGTAGCAGCATGCAACAATAGAGTTCACGCGCCGTGATCACTCTTCGCAAACGCTATTCATTACGTTCAGTCGTTCACACGTTAATATCGGCAGAGCTTCCACGCCACGATCACTCTATTATTGCTTGTTCGTGCCACGCATATATAGTGTTTTTCTTCGCGCACTCCGTAGTGAACTGCGTATTCCAGCGCAATGCTACCGGAGAGGTTGCAACAGCATTATAGGCCTAGTTGATGATAAACTCAGTTGAAAGCCTCAAATTGAAAAGTTGGTAAGACAGGTCTGCAAATCATGTGGAATGTTGCTCAAATTAAAATACTATACCAATATTTTAGTGATCAAATTTGCATTTTTTCATTCCTATATAACTTACCCAATGGTAGGCTGTGGACGAGCCAACAAAACTACTTCGACCTCCAATTAGATTGTAGACTAAAGCTGGAAGAACCCTTAAATCTGGCAAAACTATAACAACTATGCTTTGTCCTATGCACCAACTTTTAAATATTCCAGACTTATTTAAATCGTCAGTTGCCAAATTCATGCACTCTTCTGATAATAGTTCAGTGTTTACTACCTAAACACTTTGAAAACTGATAATGGTGAAATGTTTACCGTCTAAACATTTTGATAACTACTTCTCTGATATTGCATCAGTCCACAAATAACAAACAAAACATTTTTTGAAAAAATATCATTTACCCAGAAAATGTGTCTGAGTCAACTTACTTCAAAATATATTGATCCCAAAATTTGGTCTGATATTTCTGAAAATTTGTTTTTTCTCAACAGTTGACAATTGAAAAACGTTCTGCTATTTTGCCAACATTCTTGTTGATTTTCATTTCATATGCTTATCAATTTTCCATGATATTATTTTTAGTGCCCCTCTTTTTCCTATACCTTTTACCTCAACTGTTGCTCACGCCGTGCACCTGTATGTGAAACATCTTCAATAAAAATGGATTTGTGCATGTGAAACATCTTTAGTACATGTGAAACATCTTCAATAAAAAATGGATTTGTGCTTTAGCAGCAGGGGTAGCTGAGCAGTTGACCTATACGGTCTTGTGCCAACCCTTTGTGATTCAAATATGTTATAGTTGAACATCAAATTACTAAACCTAAAGTTTCCATGTTTTTGTGTTCTCATCAGCATGCAATTAATATCTGCCCTTTGATGTTAGTCTTTTTCCTCCATATGTATTTTCTCATGACTTGAGGCACAAAAAGCATTCAAACCATACCACACAATTTCAACTAACCTTGTATGAAAACTCTCCATTTAAAACTTGTTGAACTTACGCTATTAAAACTTCAAACAGTTACAGAATCAAACTTTGTTTTTGTTCATTGTGATAGGTCAAGTATATAAGGTGATAAATTGTAAAGCACATTGTTGGTGAAGTGATCATGGTTCGCATGAAGCATCGGTATTTTCTTGTGAGAACTGTGTGTACCAAAAAGATGTACAAACTGAAGATAACTCCTCATGTAGTTAGTGAAGCAGTGAAGAAAGCTGTGAAGCAACTGCATGGTGATTTTGGATTAGCTTGCATCAGCAGCAGCCTCAGTGTAAAATACTACAATGTTTACACAAACCTGATGATTATACGCGTTCTCCGAAAATTTGAAGAAAAAGTTTCTTCCTCATTAGCATTTGCATTCCAACCATTGAAGGTTTCTTCAGACAAGGACAGTAATGAATGCCCATTCTTTTTACATACTCTTCATGTTAGTGGCACAATACGCAGTGCTCAAAAGGTCATCATTCGTTGGAACAAAAGAATGTTAAGTGCAGAACATAACAAGAATTGAACCTTACGTGCCAAACATCTGCTGAAATGTTGAATGTGATTTGGTTGCTTGTACAGTGTTGTGCTGACACAAGTTTTAGGGTCATAAAGGGGGCTCAGAAATAACAAATGAGGAAGTTGTAAGATAAATCAGATAAAAGTGAAGAGCTTTCCATTTGCATCACTACTCATGGATGGTTTATGTTTTTTTGCAAAAAGGCTGTGCCACAAGTTACCTTGATTTTAAATTAAATGATATGCCATTGATTAACAATTTGTTTTTGTTTTGAGTACCAGTATTATTAAAAATCGCATGTAATAGAACAACCTTTCTGTTAAAATGTTTTAATTTGACGTTGTTTATGCAGTGTATATCAATAAATTACTTTTGTGGATTAACTAGTTTGTGATGTTAGAAAAACTTGTATATACGTTCAACTTGCAAAATCAAATAATCACATGTCACAATCAGGGTTGATTGATTTAAATCAAGCAATAAAAATCATGATTCAAATCAAGCAACAAAAATCAAAAAAATCATGTTGTTTGGAACTGTGAGCTCACAGATGTAATTTAACTGCAAAGAAGACATGTGGACTGAAATCACTAAATTCTTGCAGATTCAGAAGTCATAACCATTAGAATGCTGCAAGTTTTAAAGTGTAGACTAGCATGAAGTGGAAGTTACATTTTAGGCCAGTGGTTCCCAAACTTTTTTATCCCATGCACCCCTTCAACTGTTATTCACAGATAAAATCCCCCCTTAGAAATTTAGTATGTAAAGAACACTTTTACATCAGTACACTAAGAGAAACTAAACTCTTCACAATTGATAAGCTAAACTATACATTTTAACTATACATTACATTTTAAACAAAATCCTAAATACAAAATTCCCCCCTTGCAAATACAAGAGTTCTCCCTGGTGGGGAATTCCCTGCTGGTTAAGAACCCCTACTTTAGGCTGTTGACTGTAAACATAGTTCTAGAACACATTTGTGATTCACGAAACAGATATATTATTATTATAGCTTTTTAACATTTTATGCATGGATGCCATGAGTGTCAATGAAATTATTAAACTAACAGTTTNCAGTATTGGCGTTTCAATAAATATTTCATTTCATAGACTGGTATAATAATGAACTTATTTGCATTAAGGGATATTCCATATTGCATAAGTGCAAAAAGTTTGAATGAAAGTTCAGCTATTTCTAGTCAGGGTTGATTGATTTAAATCATTTCATTTAAATCAGTGATGAAAATAATAAAAATCAAGTAAAAAATCATATGCAGTTTTGAAGTTTGCTGTGATTTGCATGACACATTTATTTGGTATTCTAATCAGTTTCACTTATTATTAAAGAAGGCAGAGACTTCTTATGACGACACAAGTTATAAAAGCAATTTTATCAATCATGGCAACTGTGAGGTCACAGATTCTATGTCAACTAAGTGCAAAATGATATGTGGACTGAAATCAGTAACATTTGCAGACTCAGAAGTCAGAACTGTAAAAATGCCACAAGTTTGGAAGTGTAGGCTGGTATAAAGCAGGCCCTATAGCCAAGGTTTGAGGTTTGGAGGGCAAAATAAATTGTTAGTGGGGCAAGATTTTTGCTGTTATTATGGTATATGTTTAAAACAAACTTTTCTGGGCACAACAAAATTTGGGAAGCAAAAAAATTGGGGACACTGCTCCTGAATGCCCCCATGGCCACGGGCCTGGAATAAAGTAAAGTTACATCTAAATTCCAGCAAATACATAGGCCGTTGACTGTAGAAATAGTAGTTTTATAACATATTTTTGATTCAGATTCATAGTAACACACGAATTATAGGTTTTTACCATTTTATGCATTTAAGTTATACTTTTGCAGAAGCTGAACTAGTGATCAATTTTAAAAACAGACTTCACACCAAAAGACTAGCAAGCTTGTATTTTTGTACAAGCTTCTTAACATGCCATAAGTGTTAATAAAGTTGATGTACAGATGGTTTGAGTATTGTCATTCCAATAAATATTTTGTTTTATACACTGGTACTAGTCTTATGAACTGATTTGCTTTAAGCGTGATGTATAAGTGCAAAGTAAGTTTGAATGAAAGTTCAGATGAATTCTGGTTGCTGTATTAGAAGAAACAAAGCCCAACAAAAGTTATATTAAAACAAACTCTTTAAAATAAAAAATTGCAAGTGTTAGGTGGCCACCCTCTACACATTAATCATAAAAATCAAAAAAATCCGATTTAAATAAAAAAAATCCAAATTTTTTGATTTAAAAAAAAAATTGTGATTTTTATCAACCCTGGTCGCAATGCTATCTGGCACATTTTATAAAAATGCAAGAAGATCATTAATATATACAGTTTTGGTAAACAGGAGGATTACTAATTTTTTTTCAGCAATGACAAAGTTTTGTAGGAAAACAACTTTGATGATTATTTTGTACTTTTGCAACCATCCATGTTGTGGCACCTATACAATAAGTACAACTTCTGTTTACTATAGTTCCCAGTGTTTAACCCAAATTGATTGAGAACATCATTAACTTCACACCTGAAGTCCATGAAAACGAACAAAGCAATGTTAGTGGAAAAATGCAAGTCTTGATATTCAGTTTATCAACGCAACAGTGTAAAAATCAATACATTGTAAGAGATTGGGAAAATTTGTGGTTAGAACTGGGTGACATTTCACTGAACACTCTTGCACAATATTTATTATCCAATACATTAAACACTAAAAGCTGGTTCACTTTTTGACATGTCAGTTATAAATTCTTGGAATAGTCTTAGGATAGAAACTGTTCATGTGAATTAATGCTTGGAAAGTTCAGTTGTTCGTTATGGATAAACACCAGCATTAGTTCTGTTTGTGAACATTTCTTGTTCTCCCTGACAATAGGTAAAGGCATCAATCTCTGATTAGCTGTTTTTACGGTGGTTGAATTCTATGAACCAGAGACTTCTTGAAAACGGAGTTGGAGCAATAATTTAATGCTAAGGCAGAAAAGTTTCATTTTTGTCTGCCTACTCTGCAGAATACAAACAAAATGTAACAGCAAAGTTGACACAAATATCTCAGTTGTTTGATGATTACAAGGCTAAAATGCTTTCTACTAGGGTCTTGGGGATCTAAATTTCAGTATTTTTTTGAAAAGTAATAATAATTCATTTATCACAGACTCGTGGTCCATATCACAGGTGCAATCATACAAGACAAGAGTACAAAAAAGTATGATTTTGAAAACATGAACTAGTCTACACCAAGACAATTGAGTTGAATCAATTTGCAAATTTCTAGAAGTAGGAAATCAATTTCATGTAAATTTTATTTAAATAAGATTATAGGACTAAGGATGTGTAGTGGTACATGAAATTTGAAAAGAGTTTCTATTTGTATAAAAGCTGCTTGCTCAGCAAGCAGAATATATACTAAAAACACTGCAGTCTCTAGTACACTGCCATGGAAAAATTCTTTTCAATAGATATTGTTTTTTAAAAATGTTTTGAAATTGTATTTCAAAATTGTTTTGAAAGCTTCTTTTCTTGTTTCACTGCTGTAACATTTTTGAGATTAAAAGTAGGGCTATGGAGCATGGAGTTAAAATTGGTTGGAGCTGGAGCTAAAAACTTTTCGATGGTTTGAGCTGAAGTTTGAAATTTTGGTTCTGGGGACTTAATGTGTAGGGCAAGCTAGTTATACAAACGATACATTTTTTCGGTTATCAATGGACCAAATCAATTTGGAGCTGGATCCGAAAGCTTTTAAATGTTGGAGCCAAAGCTGGAGTGAAGAACTTTAGATGCCTGGAGCTGAAGTCGGAGCCTGAAGTTTGAGTTGTGGCTCCATAGCCCTGGTTAAAGTTGCTCTAAGAACATTTGTACAATTTTAGTCATTTCAGAAAAGTTGGGACTTCACACAGTTCTTTACTTTTCACATTGCTCATTTCCATATGAAACATTGGTGTATTATATATTGCAATGGTTGGTTTTGTTTTACTCATTAAATTATGTGTTTAATGTTCTAGTGGCTTTACATACTTACTATTTCGTTTCATGTGCATAGTAGCAAGATTAGGTCTTTTTATGCATTGATCTCTTTGCAATATATGTTGTTATTGAAACATTTTTGATGACAAATGAGTGGGACAAGTAACATAAAGCAACAGTTGGTCCAGTTACTATCTTCAACATCTGATACACCCAGTCAACTAAAAGCTCTTCAAAAACTGATTGCGGCAAGCAAAGGATTGCCAGTGCAGGACACTGAGGAAGTTATAAATGAGGTCATCCAGTATAGTCAGCATCAAAGTGCACAAGTAAAAAAGCTTGTATATTTGTATTTGACTTTGATATCTGCTTGCAAACCAGAAGCAGTCTTACATGCATCAAACTCCATATCAAGCGATCTTGCAAATCCCAATCCATTAGTACGAGGTTCAACTCTACGAATGGTAACTGATCTTCCATCTGATTTGAGTCATTGCAAAGAGCTTGTGGAGGCATCCATTAAGACCGGTCTTAAAGACAACAGTGGATATGTGAGAAGCATTGCTGTGGATGGTGTTGTGAAAAGCAGCCTTCATTTTGAGAAAAAAATTTCAAGAATCTTGGACACTGATAGTGACCCAGCTGTTGTCATGCGCTGTGTTGCAAGCCAACCTCCTGAAAATGTGAAAGAAACATTATTGTCTTTAATTGAAAGAATTGATTTAGTCGACGATTCATTGAAAGTTGAGATACTGACTAGAGCCTCAAGAGTTAATTTCAAGTTAGATGATGATTGTGTACTTGATATACTCAATGTGTTGGAACCACTCAGGTGTGATATGAACCATGTAGCTTTGTGTGTTGAAGCAAATTCTATGATGTTGAAATTATCATCTTGTGTTACAGAAGTGCATGCTGATGTTCTTGAACAAACTACAAGTTGTTTATTATCATTGCTAAGGCATGCAAACCAGAATTTGAAATTTGTGCTGCTTTGTAGCTTGGATACAGTTGCTGCTTCAAAGTCACCTATGGTTTTGAAACTTCTACAAAAAAATGTTGCATTGTTTTTTGTGCTTGCTGGTGATTCTGTTTGGATTAAGACTAAAAAAATTGAGTTATTATTTTACTGCATCATGGAAAGCACTGCCAGCACAATTTTTAGAAATATCTTGCATCATCTTACAGGTCCCTATTTTGTTTCACGTTCTGCATTTAAGCTTCTCTGTCATTTACACCATTACATTCCAACTAATTGTGAAAAAGTTATAAAAGACTTGCTATCATCAACATGCAATAATGTAGTTGAGCAATCTTTAGTGTCATTGTTCAAAATATCCATACAATTTGAAAATAGCTTAGAAGGCATTATTGAGTCTTCAGTCGAACAGCTGTTGGCTGCTTGCAGGAAATGTTCATCTGTCTCTTCGCACTGCGCATGTATTCATCTACTTTCTTTTTGTAATAACTTCAGATACTGCAAAGAAATCTCTCGATATCTTGAGAAGCAGATTGTCATACTAGTAACTAATAGTAATCTGCATCTTCAGTTAGGACTGTTGAATTGTACAACTCGTTTATTTTTAAAATGGCCTCATATATTTGATAGTCAATTGAGAAAGTTGTTCAGTAAGTTGCTCATGCTTACAGATGAAAATGAGGTGAAGCAGCAAGCGGTTTTTTATTATGTACTTCTGAAATCAAACATCAATCTCCTCAAATGCATCTTGGAGGAGAAACTAAATTTGTGTCAATTTCCATCAAATGTCCCATCTGATGTTTACTTAAGTTTTACTTCTGTAAAAGAAGCAGTTGTAAAAAGTTAGTTGTTGTGCATTCCATAACCACACATTTTAACATCTGCTATTTTCTGTTTTGCTGTCAAAAGTGTTAGAACCTGCTGTGTATTTTAAAATTACTTCATTTTGTGTTGATGTTTATTGTGGTTTTATTTATTACTGCTGCAATAATGGAATAGTTAAAAGCACTGATGTGATATTAAAAGTTGAGATATTGGTTGAGCATTCAATGTCACACATTTTTTTCAATCTACTTTTACCATTTAGTCTTTGTGAAGTAAGAGTTTGCTAGGCTGGTTTTGAATTTCAGCGCTGGTTTTTAAATCTCTATGCAAGGTATGTAGATCATAAAAATAATGAAGACTGTAAATTGGATAAAAAATCAAGCTGATTTTGGTGTTGAATCAACTAACTGTGCAACATATACCTGAAAGCTATGATGAAAATATATTTCCATGCCAATATATTTTGTCGTACCTGAATGTTTACTTGGCACTGCTACAAAAATTTTATATTATGTAGTGAGAATAAAAATGTTTTTGTAAATCACTTGTTATACAAAGGGTTTTAAACAACAGATCCTGTGCAGAAACACCTAGTCATTTTATCTACTCTGCTTCTGTCACTTGCTCAAAAAATGTACTGGGAAATGGATGGTAAAGCATTTACATGTGGCATCAAGTCACATGACTTTAATTTTGTCATTTGCTCTTTACGTACTTTCAATAATGTAAGTTAATTGGCTGATTTTTAATTTTTTTTTCTGACCATCTGGCTACTTTTTTTCTGTGTCAAAACATGTCATCCTCACGTGATAATAGTTATTTTATTTACTTGCGTTTTCTCATGTTGCTGTCAAACTTGTTCTTCAGTCAGTTGTACTTTGCCAAAAAAGTAGTATTTTTAAGGCATAAGTTTATTTCATAAATGAGGTTTGTATAGGTATGTGTTTGTTGACATAGTACTAATTACTAGGCTACAAACTCAATACCACTACTAGTGAAGATTAAACTGGTTTGCTTGTGTAGACACAGGCATGTATTCAGAAAAATACCAACTCGAGGTCCTGTAGATTAGATGCCATTGCATGTGATGTGAGTAAAGCTTTTGAAAACTGTATTGCTTTTAGTTTTATAGAATTTATCAGCACTTGTTTTAAGCTCGCATGCAAATATGTTTCCTTGCATTCTGACAATACAAGCAATTGACCCAGTAAAATACTTCTCATGAATGGTTCGGTGAGGTCTGACAATGACATTTTCCCTTACTTTCAACATATATGTTTTATTCACCCCACATTGTATTATTTGTGACAAGGCGTTGCATTTGGTGACAACAAGATGCTTTGTGTTTTAGAAAAATTATTTCTTGTGAAGTAAAATGTTTGTGAGCACAATTTCAGACTTGATACTCCATTTCTAAACTAAAGGGTTGGACCAGAATGCTATTTACTACCATTGTTATGTATCTGCGTTTGATAAAAATTCAGCTATTGCAATAATTTTGTCTTTTCATCAGAGATGAAGTCATTCTGAGGATGTGTTCTGGTAAAGATGTTTGAAAGTACGGCTAAGTTTTTGATGGGTCATGAGCATGGAGGAAGTACTTGCCAAGAACCTTGGTGTTGAAAAAGTTACAGCATGCGGGGGCGAAACAGGTGGATGCATCAGCAAAGGAAGTGCATTTCTTGTGAACAATGAAAAATTTTTTGTCAAGAACAATGGGAAATCTGGTGCAAGGTAAAATGTAAAATTTGTTTAAATTTAAAAGCAACAATGATTAATTGCAAAACACTTATGGTTTCAAAAAGTAATGCTGAGTGAAAAGAGAAGCCATGAACTTTTCCATGCTTTTGCAAATAAAAGTTTTAAAGATGGATAAATGTCTTGCAAACAAAGCTCATGACACTTGGTGTTTTGTGAAAATCTATGCTGCCTCTGACATTTTGCCAATGGCTGGTTTATTAAAAATCATAGCTAGTTTAGGTTTTATGCTAGTCAATGATGATTAATGCCAGTTTTTCTGATTAAAGAATAACTTGCATTTACAGGTTGCTGAAGTGGTTTGCAACCTTTTGTAAATATGTACAAGATGAGAATAGGTTGAATCGTATAAATATACATCGGATGAGATGAGCATGGATGAGGTGAATTTACACACATGTTATGAAAATAGTTTTTATGTAAAGGTTAAAAAAGATGTATAGCATTTTAGTTCTGTAGAAATATAATCAGTAAAGTAGGCAATGCTTTGTAGGCGGGTACTCACTGGCCTGGAAGTGATGACTTGGCAAATAACACAAGGTCCTGCCATAGTTGGATATGGATGAAATGTTTCTGTTGCGATTGGAAAGCCCGAGCGGCATGTGCGCAAAGCTTCGCACCGCGGCAGCAAGCAACAATAGAGATCATGCTCGCAATCTCTCTTACTATTGCTTGCTCGCGCTACATATATAATGG
>JGI24159J19872_10014432_pt1 | contig 10223 bp, 7 predicted proteins | sample Ectturendosymbi4_FD_19872 | JGI IMG/M metagenome (IMG submission 19872) | reverse complement strand
AAGTTTGAATCATCGCAAAAAGACGAAAGCAGATGGCAGTTGACTGATTCCTCGAAAGCATACAGAAACACTAGTGCTTTTAAGTGTAAGTGACACAAATCTACCGTTGCAAACAACAATTCTATGCGAACTTCCAGTTAATGCAATTAAACGTTATGTAATGGACCAGACTATTTTCTTCACATAAAATGATTTTGGTATGGGATTCCAGAATCCTATTTGATAAATCAGTTGATGTGTTTGCTAATATGTAATTAACTGGAGTCATCTCTATTACAATTCGTATTCATCTGCTTCATACTCACAGTATATAAGCTCAAATTGTTTAAAGTTTATTTTTCTCAAAAAATGTACATGCAATATAAGTAGTTCTCCAGCTGGTGCCTGGGAGTTATAATTGCATGATATTTGCTTATATATCACTCATCATGGAATTTGGAAACTCTTCAATTAAGTTACTCATCAAAACTGAATTGAAATGTTAGGAAGAAAGACAAAGTAAAGTAGATGCAGGCCAGCTAAACAGGTGTTTTGTTCAAAAAGACAAAGGTCACTGTACAAAGTGTTCTTCTGCATGTGCGTCTGTGTTTGAACTTCACAAGTGAAGGTAGCCATATTGGATGTTTTTCAGGTAAATTTGTTTAAGCCTTGCAATTACTTCGATGGTGATATTGGCTTATGTGAAAACGAGGCTTGTGGAGTCAAAGTTTGTGATGAGGTATGCCACTGTTTTGCACTTCATTTTTTTTTATATGAATGTAAAATGTGCTGCAATTTAAGTTGCTTGTTTTAGTGTTTCATTTAAACAAGTAACTTTTATCACTTTACCTGTCATCTCATATATTTCTATGATCCTAATGTTTATTCACGAGGCAAAATATATTGTTCTGTTTTTGGTGCAAAAAAACTTTTACACTATTCCTGATCCAGCAGAAAATGTGACCTGATTTAGGCATGTGTCATATTTTTGTCAGTTGCTGTTAATAATATGGTGCGCATTGCTACACAGGAATCGAAAGCACTATTTGCTAAAGGTTTAGTTTCAAGATCAGGCAATAGTCAAAAAGCTGTTAGTGGTACTGCACAATATATATCGATTTTACTACATATTACATAAATTTCTAATTGTGGGAAAGATAATCAGGTGCAAAATTAGATTTTGTTAAGTAACAAAAACATGCTTTATTGCTGAGTTTGCTGGGGAAAACAATAATTTTTTTACTGAATATGAATGCTTAGCAGGTCATGAAAATAATCCTGAATTCTTATTCTGAACTTTCAGGTATCAATGATAATAACAGCGAATCTTTATATAATCTGATAGCACTAGAAATAATATTGATGATGAAGACTTCTACACCCAGTACCCGAGACTTTCGTTTGACTCAATCGCACTGTTTCTTTGCCATGACACATTGCAGGTGTTTCAGAAGATAATGAATGCATTTCTTTAGACTAAGGCAACATTGGTGCATCTTTCAGTTATGGTCAGGTTTAATACCTCTCTGGCATGTGTTGCCAATTGCTGAATTTCTATGCAACAAAGATTCTCAAAATGGAATTGTTACATTATTTTGATAATACCGGCACTGCATGTGTCTTGCAGCCTGCCCATCATGTCAAAGCGCAATTTATAATGCCCTGTTGTCTAAGTTAGTATGTCTGCATGAGAGTCCCTTACTGAAACATGTGATCAGTTTTGGTGATGTAGAAGCCAGTCTTAGTTTTTCTTGCTCTTTTCTATTTATTTCTTTATGTACCATTGTTCTTAAAGCATGTTTTTGTTAATTGTTCAATAATTGTGTTGTGTGCCTGCAAAACAAACAAACAACTGGTGGCATGTTTATTTTACAGGATGAAATACCAATTGGCTTGCGTAATGGTAATTTTAACAAGCATATATCTGATAACCAAGAAGTCTCAGGTGTTGAATGCACCAAGCGGACCACCCTTGGAGATATTAATGGAACTCTTGCGTAAGTACATGATTATAGTTTTGCCTTGTCAGTTTTAGGCAGGGCTGTGGAGCTGGAGCCCAAGCAATTTTGAATGGCTGGAGCCGGAGCCAAAGTTTTTTGGATGGTGGAGCCAGAGCCTGAAATTTGGGTTCTGCTTCCACAGGGATAGTTTGTGGGGAAAGCATATTATACATATAATGTTTTTTCTGTTATTTGGACCAAATTTTCTGGAGCCAGAGCCAAAAAATTTAGGTACCCAGAGCTGGAGCCTGAAATTGGAGTACCGGCTCCACAACCCTGGTTTTAAGCAGCATGATGTTTACTTATTGCCTTACATTTCTTGTTATCAATAGACAAAAGGTTTGCAATTAGCTAGTTCCTTTAGATATTGCCTCTGATCCAACAGTGATAGAAGTTGGTTTGTCAAAACCAAAAATCTTCCCATTAATGTTTTCTGACAGAGAAACAAGTATCTTATGGTTAAAGTTTACAACTCTATGCTTTTACTATTTTGTAACCAAGCTTTTAGTACTTGCTTTCAGAGTTTTCTTTTTTTTTTTGTAGAAACATGACATTGGATATTTTGGACAAATGGGATGAGCATGATGATTCAGTTTTCCAGTTTTGTGATCTAGATGGTAAGTAAGCGCAGGTCATTTATATTTTGTTTATTTCGGAGAAGTACTTGATTCATACATTCCTTTTTGCTTGTACCTAACTTATGTTTTGTGCACATTGGGAATACATGTGCTGGCTAATTAATGACAGAGCAACGCATTTTTGCACGAGTGCATTTCGCAAAATGTTTGTTCTGAAATAACGTTAATACGCGTTGAGGATCACCAGCTTAACTTTTCACCAGTGAAACTCTTGGTCAACTTTCCATCGACAACGAATCTTGTTGTTTCTTAAGGAAGCAAAATGTTTTGTTCGGTACCAGTTTTCAAACCACTTTGGCGTGCATTTTTAAAACTTTCAGATGATTTGGCATGTAAGCATTGGCCTGCCCTAAAATCTACCGCCAGTTTTAAGGTAAATAATAACTTTGAAAAAACTTTTAAAACTTCGATGTGGTTGTCTAAGTTGTCTTCTCTTATACCAGTGATTCCCAAGTATGGGTGCCGACCCAAAGAAGGGTCGCAAAGGGTCAAAAAATGGGTCACGCCAAGGTGATCCAAACTGAATTGTGTTTTTTCAACGTCACCTGCTTGTCCGTGCCTCTCTGTAGCGTATAGGTACTTGAGAAAAGAGTAGATTTCTGACTTTGAAATCGAACTTAGCAACTTACTGCCAAAAGTCACCCATACAATCAGTATTTTTTTTAATACGATGTTTACGTCTTGGGTCGCGGGGTCCACCAAACTCAGATTTGGATCGCCCTAAAAAAAGTTTAGGAACCTCTGTCTTATACGAAAGCCACAGGTTGATTTTTCGTGTCTATGTGTTAAGTTCAAGATTTTGCACTATAAAGATATAGCAACAACGAGCTAAGCGGTACAGTTGAGCACACGTCACCAAAGCTGGTAGGTTGGGTTCGATTCCCGGTCGGGTCAAACCGAAGACTTGAAAAACGGTTCTTGCTGCCTTCCCAGCCTCGCGCTCGACGTTAATAGGTGGGTGCAAAGTGAAGCTTCGCGCGTAGTGCTGTCATCAACTCGCCATCAATGCAATTTAAACTTGGAAAATAACCGCGTGGTCCCCGGCGCAAGCTAGCGAAGATAGCCTCGTGACACTCCGGAAAGGAGTACAGAAAGCGAGTATAAATGAAACTGCACACACGTAGCAACAACAATTTTGCATATTTACAAGGTTAAATTGGAAAATATGCTCCTAAAATTGCTGCCACCCTGGTTTAATTTCATTTCACCAGTGTATGCTTTTCAACTGCCGTCGTGATCAAGGCTGGAACTTTCACTTGTAAGAAGGCAGGTAGTGGGTCGTTGTTCCGATTTTTTCTTCGTTTTTTTTTAACTGTTTTTTATGTTTTCCGCTAAACGCTAAAGATCTGAACTTCTTACAAACGCAGATGAAGCCTCTACTGATTTGAAATATATTGACCTTGTTACCAACCCAGAGCGTTACACCGGTTATAAAGGTCCCATGGCTTGGAGAATATGGAGAGCGATTTATGAAGAGAATTGCTTCGCGTGAGTCGCCACTGTTAGTTGAAATCAATTTTTCAAGTGTCGAATGTACTTCATTTTGTTTTCGGCTCTTGCACTCGTATCGCTTTCTTGTGCGCCAGGAGCTTTTGCTGAGCCAAAGACAGCATCGGAGACTCACGTAAGGGAAAGATATTTTCCTACTGTTTTTTTTTCTACATACCTTCAGGATATGTTGCAGTATAAACGCTCGCATATGATACGTTTCGCTGGGATCGGAACACAATGAGGTCCTTAATCAAAACGTAGTGTTAAGAGCGCATGAAGCTTATCGCTGTGGTAATGTTCAGCTTGTTCGATTCCCCTTGCTTAAAATACGGTAATTATGTTTTGGGGGTGTAATGACCTGATACAAATGTTTTCGCCTCCCGGTTTGAAAGAAGCTGTTATGTCCTACCTGTATTTATTTTTATAAATTATTTGGATGTAACAGATGCAGAATTCGCGTAAAAGTACCGTGAGCAGATGCATGATGCATTATATTCTGCGACATTGACCTTTCAGAGAGGTCATCAGGCTTAGTTTGTTGCCGCTAATGGGTTGTGCAACGCTTGCTTAGGCGCATTCATTGGTTTGTTAAGTGTCGTTTCGTTGTCACTTTGCTATAGAAGGTTGTCAGATGGAAACGTGCTTATCGCTCAGGCGCTGGACATCTCTACATGGGATGCAAGTGCTCCTGTCCAAATTATATCTTGATTCTGGGCATTTACTATGTTGTTGCATTGGCTCAGTTGGAACTCGTTACACCAACATATATTTATGCTTTTGAAATGAAAAAATAAGTAAGAAAACCAAGGGTTTTCAGGAAAAATTGGTTTCGAAAATAACAAATCCTTTTCGAAACCAATTGTTATGGACTACGGACAAGCAGAAGCACCGGTAAAAAAATTTAAAATTCATTTGTTGCACAGCAAGACAAAATCAGACTCGCGCAAACAAAAGACAACCTGAGCCACAAAAGGTAGCAGCAACCATTTGCGAAGCAGTCACACACGTCTGAAGATCCGGGACCGTAAATCATTGTCCCAGCTGCAAGCAACCAAACATTATTCCAGTTCAAACTTGTACGAAAAATGTTTACCTGATGTGCAGGAGCCTTCCTCTGAACCACAATTTGAGGTAGTACCTATTCGCGCCGCTCATTTGTATGCAAAAGTCAATTAAATTACAAAACTACGAGCGGGACTTTGTTGTTGAACTTAGTACCGCATGTTATAAAATACTGAAATCCGGACGGTAAACCCTTGATTCAAACCTGCAACAGCCAAACAGTAAATTAAAGCCCCATTAGGATTAAAAACCAGATCCCAAGAAAGCTTGCACTCATGAAAAAGATTATCAGAAACCAAAATCGTGTATTTATTTGACTTGGTATAATGATTATTATCGGCAATGATGGTTCTATTTGTCGTTGTAGACCAGACACTATGACCAGAAATGTGAACCCGATATTTGGCCACATTCCTCATGGTAAGTTGGGTTTTTATGTCGTACATTGCTATCACTTCCAACAACTCTGATGTTGTATTTCTAGCGTGGTTCTAGTCGGTAATGGGTGGATGCGATTAGTTGCATGCTACTGCATAATGTAACAGGGTAAAGCCCCGCATCCCAAATTCATTCGCGCCATTTGATATATCGCTAAATGTTAAGCTGGTATTTGGTTGCGAGTTCGTTTTTGTCAGTGACCCGAATAAGACGGTTGTTGCTAATAAAGATGGTCTTGTAAAGCTTTCTGATATAGTTTAACTCGCTTGTGAAACGAAAGCGCCACTAACATTTTTGCATTTAGTTGACGTTACTTGCAGCAGATACTTGCGTTCTGGTTGCATTTGTAGCGTAGTTTGTAGCTGGTGATGGTGATGGTGACGGTGATTGTTGGTTTTATAGGAAAACCCGTCCAAGTTTCTAACAGTGACTTGCAAGGTAAGGGTTTTATTGCGTGGAGATTTGTCATACACATAATTTTGTATTTGACTGGGGCATTTGCTCTCGTAGATTTGGTAAACATCCTCTTTTCGACTTCAGCATTTCAGCTACATGCACGTGTGAGGTTTTGTTGCATTTGATTTTCCTATTTCATTTCGAGTTCGATAGGTTGACAGTGATCAGGGCCGGCCCGAGACCTAGTTGGTCTTGTGCAGGGGTCGGCAACCTACGGCTCTTGAGCTCCTGTAAAGTGTCTCTCTGGATTTGATAAAACTTGGAATTTAAATTTGCATTTGATTATTATTAGAATTGAGTTGATTACATTTTAGCCTATTCCCCTATGAAGTCGCATGAAAAATGAAACGGTGTCAACGTTTTGTGGCTCGCCACCGATCCTATATGTTGGAAGATGAAGCAGAATGGCTCTTTTGTTAGAAAAGGTTGCCTACTCCTGGCTTAGTGGAAGGGCTGACCCTGACTGCGGTAGTCGAACCAACAACAAGTTAATTCTAAGATCCAAAATGTTTTGTTTAATTTTAGCTGCTAAATTATGTGAGGCCATAACTGTTACGCAGTTTTAGATTTTGCGCTGATTTGATTTACGATTTGCAACCTGTTTTTTTTCAGTCATAGACCGAAATGTTTTTGAAATGATCAAAAAAAAGTAAGTCATTTCGGTCAGAATGACTGAAAATATAGAGTAATGAACACTGTTACGGCGAGTTTTAATACAACTGTGAGGCAAATGACCGAAATGCCTCAGCGAAAAAAAAAACAGTTTGCAACACTCATACATCTATAACATTAAGAATACTAAATTTGTAAATAAACTTTGAGGCAAATTACTAGGTAAACCAACAGAAAGATTTCTCAGGTTTAGAGAAACTGATGGCGAAAGACCATCGCAACGTAAGCAAGCGACGTGAATATGCGCACGACCCAAAATTAATCACGCTTACTTATTTTCGGTGACCTGAGGACTTAATTTCGGACCACGAGAACACGCAGGAGTCAATGCGCCACTGTCAGGTGTCCGATTATTGAGTGTTATTACAATTTCAGAAAGATTTTTGGTGATGTAATTGGTGGCGGGTATGCCCTGTGGATGTGTACGGCTGTGCGCCAATCTGATCGAGGGGCATTGTCTTCTAATTTTGCGTATTTCTTTGCGTGTTTGTCAATGCCCTGTGCTTACGTGAATAACATGGCCCGAGGCAGTTACTTTTGTGTGCTGAACGTGTTCAGTCGCGCTTAACGTCTTTTGTCGTCACCACGCTACAGGAGTTTAATGACGACTTCCTGCTTTGATAGGATTTCTGTGTACAGGCAGAAAGGCCATTATTAGCCATTAGCCCGACGGTTTTTAACCGGGAGGGCGTCAATAAATTTTCAGGGGGTCGCGAGCCCTTACACTCCATACATTTTGGAAAGTTTGATCAACGAATTTACCAATAAATGCATTTGTTTTTACAGTTTAATTAAAATCAGGGGGGCTTGAAGCAAAGAATAATTACTTCAGGGAGGCGTAGTAGACAAAAGGGTAAGAACCACTGCGTTAGCCTTTGCGAAAACACTCAGATTTTATTAAAGTGATTTTGGTTCCTAAAGCCGCCTGACTTAAAACTTATTGCTATGTTATGTCACTTAGCTGTGCAACGTACCAACAACGTGCTAACGTTTCGGTTTTATTTTTAGGAATGTGCCTGGAGAAGCGGGTTTTTTTTCGCGTTATTTCAGGTCTTCACACCAGCATCAACACACACCTCTGCGCCCTGTATCTCTTTGAAGGTGAATGGTCTGTTGAGTGTAGTCGAGTTTGTCGTTGTGTTGGTTTAATGAGCTCATGTGTTTTAGTGTGTGTGCGTGTGTGATGCTTAGGATCGCACTGCGTGGGAAGGTTCGATCTCAGTGAAACGGATATTTTCTTGTCAACCTACTTTAAATTGCTCCTGTGCTGATAAGCGAAATACGTTGAAATGCTGTTAACATTTTTACCTTGTACCTAAGTTTGTTCTAGCAAAAATTTAAGGAAAGTCTTCGTCTTTTTTCTGCCTCTTTTAATTTTAACTGAGAAACATACAGGGTGTGTCTAGTTGGTTCGTGACATCACAATCCACAATCTAGCATCGCCGAGCTGAGCCCCAGTTTCTTCAAGACATTCATTTTCTAATCTACCAGAGCATATACTGTGACGAGCGGCGAGGTTTACCTGGCTGATCACGCACCGCTTTGGTTAACGCGTAATCGAAATTCAATGTAGACTGTGAAGCAGTTGCATTCACGCTTGTATTATTTTGCGTGCATGTGATGCTGGATATGATGTTCTCATGTTAGCCACGACCAAAAGACATCTGTTTGAATAATGTTACGCTGCGACTTAATTTCCTGATTGTGATGTATTAAGGAAAATGCAGAGCCCCGCTTTCGACTGAGCGAGGAATCATGGGTGTCAGCCATTTACCAGTATAACTGCTAATCGCGAAGGTTTCAGTAAGACGTTATTCTTTCACGCTGTATCCACAAAAACGAAAGAAAAAAATCTTGATATAATAAAATAAAATTTATGTGAAAGGAAGCCGTGCTAGTGTGGTTGTTAGGTGAGGCTTGCATAGCGTTGGTCTGAACATGCACAGGGTTTTTCGTGGATTTATGTGAACTAGTAGAGTCCCAAATCGTGTGCGCACCGGTGTTTCTATGATAGCGTGTGCATGACTGCCAATCGGTGCTTAAAAGTTTCTTGCACGCCCACTTCCGAGGTTTGGGGTGTTTTGAGATTAGCGTTAGGGCAGAGGGACAATTTCACGTATTTCTCCAACTTGGACGTCCAGTGTCCCTCTCTTGTACAGAAAGTGGTAGTGACGCTTGCAATGACATCTGAAAACTTCTTTGTCTTGTAGAAGATGACATGATCAAGCGACAGCTGGTCTTGACCAACCCAAAGCTTAGATAAAAACTGGAAGGGGAAAGCCCCCTCCGACGTCTATGTAGAATCGTCGCTTATCTTAAGTTCAGTGCTTGCTCATTGTTTGCAGACGGGTGGGGCGAGCAACGGTGGGAACCAAATCCAGCTGAGTTTCAGAAACGTTTTGATCCGAAAAATACGAAAGGCGAAGGTGTGGCGAGATTGAAAAACTTGTATTTCATATACCTGCTGGAACTCAGAGCTCTCTCAAAGGTAAAGATCTTTTCTTGTGGCCACGTTTGTGTGGACTGCTTGATGATTGGGTCGTGCTGGTCAGAAAAAATTAATTGGATAACGGGACAACTCTGAATTGGGGATTGCTTAAAGCTGTCGTAACCAAAGCTGAAATGATGTCACATTTAGATATAAACATATTTCTTCATTTTCATCCACCACTTTCTTTTTTGTTTCTGCGTAGATAGCAGGGGGAAGATGTGTCATGGTGATGTGTATTGCTTATCAATTGCGGCGAAAATTAGGTGATAGTTTGCAAAAAACATCGGTGGTCCAACTAGTATAAAGTTTTGTAGATGTACCCGATCATACAACCGTTTTGGTTGGTGCAAAAATTACGATATTTAAATCCAAGTTGTAATTGAGTCACTGTGAACGTCTTGTATCGTTGCTTTTCAATTTAGAGTTGATTTTCAAATAAAGCCACGGTGACTTTTTGCTTGTAGTGTGGAATTGCGTTCATTGATAAACAACACTCCTAAGAAACTTTCTGGTAAAACCCTGTTTGCCGTCTTATAAAGTTGTCAGAAATTTCGTGTAATCTAAGTGTTTTTGGCGCAAAAGGAAAAATAACATAAATCGAAATCCTTTTGTTGGTAAAAGAAATAAGATTCCTGGTTTGCATGATTTTTGCTCCACTTCGCCATTACTCACTTGAACACTGTCCCACCGCCTGTACGATCAACATGTGCGAGGCAGAAAAGTTGATTGTTCTATCCTTGAGCAGAGGAATCGGTAAAATTGCATATTGGAAAAAGAGCTTATTCAATTGCATCACGACCCGTGAAGTTTTTGTTGCTTGCGAAGTGTGCCAGTGTGTCTGACCATGAGGGACATAATGAGGCCGCGAGGGGGATACCTTCAAAAATGTGTAGAGGTATTGTACTTGTAACGACCAACCCATCTCCAACAATGGAAATTTGCTGTTTGTTGTTAACATTGTGTGCTTTAGGTAGAATACCAGCTAATGATTGTAAC
>JGI24159J19872_10014430_pt1 | contig 10223 bp, 5 predicted proteins | sample Ectturendosymbi4_FD_19872 | JGI IMG/M metagenome (IMG submission 19872) | reverse complement strand
AAAAAAAAACTTACGCAAAGCCGATCTTTCGGTTTGGTGTATTTCTGCCTTTATTTCGCATGCAAAAATGTTTCGAAACCGCAAGTGACCAGATGCTTGATCTTCAAAACAGGTGGAGCGAATGCTCGCCCGTCGGATGTCTGTTTGTGCGTTCGGGTCCAGTGCTGACATTCAAGCCAGCAATGTAAGGTCATTTAGGGTTTTGTCGGTATTGTAACAACCGATCGATTTTGCGTTGCTGCGCTTCAAGCTCTTACGAGACACAAGACCGCTCACTGGGATTATAACAGCATAGCTGAACGAACAGCGACAGAAGTGCTCGCCGTCCTTATCGAAGCTGATGTTTGGATCCATAAGCGCAATCGAAAGGAATCAATGCTTGGCTGTTTGGAGCGCGCCGTCGCTATCACGCGCGGTTGGCAACTATACACTAATGAATGTAACATAAGCATTCATGACACTTTAAAACTGATCATGTGGCGAGCGGGCACCCGTTGGTTCAAAAATGGATAATGAAACCTGACGTAAGTTCACCTCAAAATACATACAAACGTACGATAATCTATTTTCAAACCCAATTTTCTGTTAAGCTTTATGCACTTGGCAAATGGCCTGCAGCACGATTTGTTAAGGTGGTGTTTATATTACCAGTGTTGAAAAACTTTTTTTATCATGTGCGTAAGCGCGTTTTATGTGGGTGCAACATTCTTCACACGACACTTGCGGCAAATGCGGCGCGGGCAGCTTCCTTGGCAGCTCGCTCTTCCCTTCTGGTGTTTTCCATCGCCTGTTCCAGCAGCTCGACGTAGCGCCGGTACTCGCCGTTGAAATCGTCGCTGTACGGGTCGTCTTCCAGCATCCTGATTCGCAGGACGAACAACCACAGCACGAGCACGGCGGTAATGACAGCAGTCGCGGCGCTCGCGACCGAAAACACAAGCGTTTTGACGTTGCCGCAATTTTCATCGTCCTCGCTCGCGCAGTCGAAAATTCCGTCACAAACGCGTGAGACAGGGACGCACTCTCGTGAAACGCAAGTGAACTCCTCGCACTCTTGAGTGGTTGGCGTTATAGCGCGTCCACGCGCGTCCTGATCACGTGGATGATGAGTGGTTGCTGGGACAAGGGTCACCTCCTGACCAGAACTGCCATCACTTGAGTTCGCCATTTCCGAGCGGGTGGACACTGCCCATCGTAGCACCACGTCAGTTTCCTCCCAACTGCTGTGGTTTGCACGGGCTACGCACACGTGAAACCCGCTGGCAGAGACGTGCGTAACATCCATAATGAAATCATGACTTCTCCTTAACAATGTGGCATTCAACGTGATAGAGACCACAGGAATCTCTTCAAAACAAGACTTTATCCACAAGCACCGCTGATTCGAATACGGCGAAGCTTCCACAAAGGATTCACCAGTCATTACGGGGGCTTTCCTCTCGCATGAATTGTCGTGTGTGTGGCAGTGGCCGTTTTCCAATTGAATGCGATCGATCCGATAAGCTGTGAAAAAGTTATTGCTTGGTCTTTCCAAGTAAATCGCTCCGGTAAAAACTAAGCGGTGCGTTCCCGAGCTTAGCCCCACGTTGAAGTTCTGCCACCTGCCAGTTGAGGAGCCATAGGTGCTCCACAGCAAGGAACGTTCGTGGTCAGCAGGTTGTTCTGCCCAGAGTTGTAAGTGGTCTGAGTTGGAGAGAAACCTGAACGACTGCACGGAAAAGCTGACGCATGCTCGATGCAGCACCCGAAAGATGGGACTTTGCAACTGCGACAGTCTTAATTTTACTACCCCTGATGTCGGCAATGTTACGGTAGGCGCGCTGCGACCGCCAGGTGGGCTTTGCGTCAAAATTGCGTTCGCTGTGGTTTCGACTTCATCGATGACCGAAGAGTAATCTGCAGTCGGTATCGAGGTCTGGGCCTGAGTTTTAAGCTCAGCAGTGGAATCCTCCAACAGTGCTTCAGGTGATGCGGTGCTTGACGATGTCGTCGTTGTATTTTCGACGTACCTTTCATTGAAGCCTGTCGCCTGTACGGCATCGTTCACTTGGTAGGTGACTCTCATTACCACCAGGGCTAGCAATTTTCCTCGCACTTCTCTTGGAGATTCATTACGAATCCACGGAGCAGCTGCTGCCCAACGACTACCCACCGCAGTTGAACCGGTCACTACGGGATACTGAAGCACAGACCAGCTGCAGCTGTTAGCAAAGAAATCACAGCTTGCCAACGATGGAAATATGTTTTCTGAGCTGGATGGCAGCACATTCTCAATACAGATGCTGCATGTAACGAACACCACGAAAAACACAACATGACTTCCGAAAACGCTCCTTTCCATTCTTGTGCAGCACAGTGGGCAAAGCCCATTGTTTTTCTCATCTGCCATTGAGACGTCATAATTTGCTTTGGTCGTAGTGAGTACGTATCAGAACACATCTGAATATTCTTGACCGTTACATCCCATAAATTGTAAGTTTCGTATTGGTATATCAAGTTTCAAACTGCTGCCATCATTTCAGATCTTGTAATTTTTTGAGATCACCAAGAAACTCGTAGTGAATTTCGGCAAGTTATTGTACGATCCAGAGCGGTTGGAGCATTTGCTAGATGGATGTAATCTTCATCAATGCTTAACATAATACTTGCTCACAATCTGCCCCCAAAGAACCACAAAGATTTATCCACGCTCTTTTATGTGGTTCAGCAGGGAAGAGTGCTGATGGGTAATGCAGAGTCGCTAAGCGGATGGGACTAGACACACGTAACTTGCTCTAAGTGCAGCACCCAAGACGCTGTATTGCTAACATCAATGTCAAGACACTAAATTGTTAACATCAACTCTGTTGAAAGACAAAATGTGAATGAGATTTTAATTATTGTACCATCTTCCTGTCATGTCTGCGTGACTTTCAACCGTCTGCCCAAACACATTCATGCAGGTTTTATGGCGTACTATCTTTTAACATGCACTTGTTCAGCCATGGAATATTCAATCGGATTGAAAGTCATGCAGACACGGCAGACTCGATCTAACAAACGAGAAATTGCAACGGTGAAATCAATTCTTTAAGATGCATGTTGCTTCGAAGTACAGTACTGAGTACAGTACAAAGAAAAGCTACATAATAGAGATCACTCCCTTTGTTTCATCGTTCCAGGTAATTTTATACAAACATTTTTATGGCTAAAGTGTATCCTGCCGAACGCCAGTTGTTAGCCCATTACGGTCATCATGAGTTAAGATATCGGAAAACATAAGTCAGCCTTTTGTCAAAAAGCTGCATCGCAGTCTCCGCTAACTTTCTCCGATCTTTTGCATGCGCTCAGTCAGAACAACTAAAAACTCTGGGTTTACTGCAAGCATTCGAGGAATCAGCCGAGTGAGCTCTGCTCTCATGACTTTGCGATGGTTCAAGCTTACACATATTTGTGTTCAAGTAACTATTTTTCACAAATGCGACGACTTGAATCAATCAGTAAATTTTTCACGGGCAATCGATTTCACGTAACTCCACACATGCTGTCATTGAAATCTTATTCAAATAGAATCACTGTCAGGATCCACTCAATCATGTTTGCTGGTGCTAGGCCAACAGTTTTTCCATGAGCTTGTCAGGCATTTCCATCCTACGAAACTTATTTTGCTTTGGCGGAATACCGGGCTCAAACCCTGGCACCATAGCCTAGGGCAGTGGTTTCCAAACTGGGGGTAATATGCGATTCTTCGGGGGGTAGCGCAAAACCAAAACCACATTGTTGTTCTGTATTATGAGCGATCACTGCAAAAAAATTTTCGACCTGAAATGCGAGAAATTTTTATTGAGGGTAATAAGGCATAATCGATACCTTGATTTGGGTAACGGTTCGAACAAGTTTGGGAACCACTGGCCTAGGGTAAAACTTTTCGACGGTCTAGAGTGGACAAATAGCCAGTATACTTGAAATTGGAGAAAGGGATGAAGGTTAGGTCAGTTCAAGCAGACTTATATTATGGTTTCCAGAGCTTTTACTGCCTCTGACTTCGCCTTCCTCAGCATGAAAAATATAAAATCGGAGTAGCTGATTTTAACTACCAGGCATAGCAAGCATTTTTGGTACTCGTAAAGAAGTTGTGGAAATTTTACTCACTACTAACTCGTAGCCAGCGGCGTACGCAGAAAATTTTCATGGGGGGGTTTCATTCAGTGGCAATATGGTGGTCATTCAGATTTGGTGTGCGCTCTTTGCGACGTCACAATTTGACATCATATTCATGTTTCCAAACCAACATTTTGGCGAAGTTTTTTGACATAATATGCATATTCTTCTACACGCACTCCCCTTATTTTATGTGTCATTGCACTGAATATAAACTATCAGCGCTCGAAGTTACGATATCGGAGGAAAATAAACTCAATGCCATGACATAGTAGTTCATAACTGCAAAAATATCGGGCTGCGTGTTAAAACAGGGGAGTAAAACACACTCATCAGTATCACTGCGCCAGAGCAATTTGCAACGGCAAAATCAGGCTGCGCTGATGTCTTGTCGAATACGAGCAGTCGAGCATAGAAAGCGTGCGGCTGGACTGGCTGGCCCACACCCCGGTTTGCAAGATAGAATCTTGCTAAACTACACAAGAAGTGAGAATGCGCATGAAGTACGCAAGTAAGCTTTCAAGTATAGAAGTCCAACAAACTTTTAGTTTTCCTTTTTCCCTGTTGAGACATTATCAAATGCCTGAATGCAGGCCCGTAACCAAGGGGGCGAAGCCACCCCTACAAAATTGTTCGCCCCCTCAGGAAAAATGTGTTGAGCATACGATGGAAATATGTTTTCTGTATTGGACATAGTTTAAAAAATTTGGGCCCCTCTCAGAAAACTCTTCGCCACCCCTGGTGTCCCAAGCTGGTTACGGGCCTGCCTGAATGCTTCTATGTTTAACAACTGCTATTTTTGGGCTCGTGCAACAGTTCTATCATGGTACAGAAATTGGTAATGTAGTCAATGCGGTCAGCGCTTGCGCTGATTAGCCATAGCAGACAAAATAAAGACAATTGTTTCGGATAAAGTGGACTATGGCGGAACACAATCTTTAACATGCGTAGTGGACGAAAGTTTTGCAAAAAGTGGTGAGATGGTTTCTCGACGCAGACGATAACCAAGATTCCCACCAAAACCTAATCATTACTTTTTGGCCTATTTACAATGTTCCTTGAAATTTGCTCGCAAATTTATTCCGTGGTACAGTATTTGTATTAAGTCGGCTAATTAACAAGCAAAAAGTATGCGAAAACAATTAATCTCCTTTGCGAACGTAATAAAGTTTTTGTAAAACATCAAGATCAAGAGGGGGGGGTCAACCCCCAAAAAACCTTGCGTACGCCCTTGCTCGTAGCTAAAGCACCATGTATAGTTCCAGGCCACTTTTTGCCAGAACATCTGCAGCAAATGTGGGTTTAACCACACAACGCGGGAGTTTAGATTTTGGAACCGTGATCGGCTTGAACGTCACACATTCGATTGGCTTGCGTTCACTAAATTTTTCTCACAAAGCGTTTTTTGACAAATTGCGGTGTTACGTGCAGTTTCGCGTTCAGTTACGATGTGTTCTGCCAAAGCGTTCAGGCAAGAATAACCCGAGTATATACCCGTAGTAATCCTCCGTTTTTTGGTTGCGAAGAAAGAATTTGTTCAGGATCACAGATTGATAGGCAAGCTCATCCAACTCCAAAATTCCCAGGTCAATTTTCACCAGCTCGCCAAACTTGGATGGTGTGACCGGCACCTGCGAGAATAACGACAGGTTGAAGCTGCTCACGACTTGAAACCGTGAAACATTTTTCAGGCGTAGTACACTTTATACAGAATTGGAGCTTTGATCAGTAGATAAGCTACGCGTAGTGGATTAATTATAACATTGCGGGCTGCCTACGGGATTTTAGTAGGCCTATCTATCAGAGGAATTTATAAAATTTTCCAGAGTTTCCGACAAAGCAGGCTGCAAAGGTGGTTAGAAATTAATCAAGTTCACTAAATTTGACAAATATTTAATGCACTTTTGTGAACTTGATTGCAAGTGTATTGCAAGTCTCCGAGAAAGTCTCCAAAACGACATATTTTCTACACAAGACTTAATCATTAAAGTTAGTCGCTTGCATTTTACAATCTCGTTTTCCAAAAAGTTCAGAATCGCACGGTAATTCGAAGGATGAGATCTGCTGAATCTGAAATCTCAACGTGTCGCCTGGATTAAGATGTAGTTGGCTGTTTACAACAGCCGATGTTTTCTCGCGATGTTGTCCTGCGCCTTTTCTTCCAAATCCTTTACATCAAGTTTGCATATACTGTACCTGCAAGCTGCTTTTGTGACCAGTGTCCACGATTGATTTTGCTTGCTTGAGGTCGACTGGTAACATTTCAGTGGAACCCTTCGTACCAAACAGTTGTAGGTAGACTGCTGCGACCTGCTCCAATTTTAAAGGTAATCCTGACCACCAGAAGTCCAAACTGAGGGTGACTTCTTGAGAGTTTGCAATGCTGGAGCGCGAGGCGTTACGTGAATGCTGGGGATAGCTCAGCGCTGTTTCGAATTGCGTCAAGTCCACCACTTCGTTTTCCTTAACTTCTCTGCAATTGCAAAGAATTGTGTGCACATTTTTATTCGGTCGACCTGAATGAAGCAATACAGGGCAACTTCAATGAAAACCAAAAAATCGTAGGTTTGGAAGACTGCGAATAATGCAGGAACATCACGAGTCGCATGTGATAACGTTGCAGTAAGAAAAACGTATGTATTATTGTTAGAAGTGCAGTTGCTGTAACTGACTTGTACTACATGCAGTTCGCTGAGAGTGATTTATCCGCTTAGCAGCCCTCATAAATATTTCAAGCCCAGCAAGGTCAACCAGCAGATGACGTTTTTCGCCAGAAATCCAACACAACGCATTTGCGGTAAGGTGCTCTCGTGCTATATGCGCGACAACGCGGTGAGATCAAAACACACCTCGCGCACAAGAACACTTGCTCCCGTTCGGCGTAGTATCCGCGTTTGACTGTCACGCGATCTAAATGCCATGTGTGTTGCGACGCAGCAGCGACATTGATGCTGACGCTTTCGATGGGGTCACCCAGGTCGACCGCTTCAATGGTGAACATATCAATTCTGCCTGGCTGAAACTTTCCTTCAGAGTTCTGCCAAAATAAAATTAAACTACCGGTGTCATTACTTACAGCTAACATACTCAGAGATAGAAGGAAAAAGGAAATGTTCGGTGGTCAGATTTTCAGCGTCGCTCATGACGTCAATGGAATACAAGATATTCCCTGTTTGACACGATTCCAACCAAATTCATAAAATTTGTTAGTCTAACAAGGAAAAAATAACAGCAGCGCACATTTTCAAAGCACACCCGACTTCCAACATTTTGGTGTAAAACTTCAAGTTATTTCAATTATTGTCAACATAAAAGCTGCATGATTGGAAAAAGTTTGTTTTCTTGGAGCTCAGCAGGGGTTGAAATGTTTTTCTATTTCGGCTGTTAAACCAACTAAGCCTGCCACAAAGTAACTGTGCATGGAGATACAAGCACATAGTGGATGTCAAAAAATCATCGATGAAGAGNGCCCTAATTTAACAGTTTATAAAATTTTGTTGTGCAATGAACTGAATAGCANGCAATGCATTTCATTTCGTAAATAAATTACAGACCTGATGATTCTTGTTTGAAAAAGTCAAGTGGGTTTATAATAAGACAGATATAATTGTTCGTAACAGATTTAATTGCCTGCTTTTCATTCCAAAAATATCTCCGGACCGTTTTCAAGGTTTACTGCGTGTTTTTGGCTGGTTTTTATTACAAAGTTTCAACCTATTACAGGCAGGCACTTTATACCTTGCTGTTTCCAAAAACATCTCTCATGAATGCTAATGCTTCAAATGAAATCTCGATCCGTTCAAGGTAAAGCGTCTCACTTTGACAAAACTCAAGTCCTTTCATGGCCAAAATGGACGTGTGCGCTTTCCAAGTGTGCCACGACACCGCCGATGTTCAAAACACCAAAGCAATGGCTTGTTCTTTCCGTTATGTGTTCGGCTGCGTTCAGAAAACGAAATTTCTTGTCGTGTTTCATCACTTGCGTATACTGCACTAAACAAAAAAAAAAGAAAAATGGCAGTGGATCAGTGCCCTGAAGTTAAGGCAGCGAGGCCCTGGCGGATAAAGATGCAAGAAAGACCTTTGCAGACAGGCAGCGTATTGTTCTTGTCCGGAGAAATCCCGGAATGCACAGCGGACGCACAGGTGGAGTCGCAGCTGTTCAAATCAGCTGCAGCTTCATCTTCAGCTTGGGTATGTGAACGGAAACGACTCGGTGTGGCGAATAATAGCAATAAAGTAACCCCTTGGTGGAACTAAGAAGTGAAACAGGCTATTCAAGCAAAGGAAGTAGACTACAAGGCATGGCTTCATAACAAAGCCGAATATTCTTTGCATTTGCGGTACGCTGCGGTGCGAAAATCCGCAGCCCTCAAGGTGAAAAAGACCAAAATGCACTCTTGGGATAATTTCGGGTATGAACTGGATTCCAATTATTGGCAAGTCAACAAAGTCTTCTGACAAACCAACCGGCGTCTCCGCGGCAAAAGATCTCATCTGCTAGATCCATCAAAGACCAACATGGTGTCTCAGCCAGCAATGAGGAGGACATCCTTGATCAATGGAAAGAGCATTTTTAATATTTTTTAAACCTAGTCGTTATTGCACCATCGGACATGCGGGAGTTATATTTGGGGTGGAAGAAAACACAATCACTGTAAGCTGAAGTCTTCCTAGCTGTCAAAAACTTGCGATGAAATCCGACCGGAAATCCTCAAATCTTTACAGTCGTCCACACATGCTTTGTCGACATCGAGAAAGCATGCGATCTGCTCCTCTTGAAAACCTTTGGAGTGTTGTGAGAATACGGTGTTGACGGCCGCCTGTTACTGGCCGTGAAGTCATTGCATTACTGCTCAGGAGTTTGTGTCGGTGTCGGCGGAGTTAAACCACAAACGTACACCGTGGTTATTGGATTCCGACAAGGGTGTGTGCTTTCACCACTTCTTTTCATAGTCTATATCAGTTGGATAGACAGTCACAGTCGAGACGACGAGGGTGTCACTGCTGGAAGCTGCAGGATCAACCGTATGGTTTTTGCGGACGACTTGGTACTGCTAGCATATTCTGAAAAGGGTCTTCACCATGCAGTTGATCGGTTTTCAGCTGCGTGCGATCAAGCGGGAATAAAAGTTAACACTGAAATGGCCGAGGTCTTATGTCTCTCCAGAAACCCAAGGCAGTGTACGTTACAAGTAAACGACAATACACTGCAGCAGGTCGAGAAGTACAAATTCCTTTGGGTGGTATTTATGAGTGACGGAAGACGGAAGCAGATTGACACACGGATTGGTAGAGCAAACACAGTTCTTCGTGAGCTTAATCGCTGTGTGGTCACAAACGGAAGAGCTTTCAAACACTGCAAAGCTGTCAGCTTCACATTGGTCTTTGTTCCGATCCTCACCTCGAGAGATCCCAGTTATCTTTGTTCGACCATGTGGCCAGAATGGCCCAGGATTGGCGAGGCAAGTCCTGCCGGTTACACCCACGGAAAGTGGCCCAGAAGTCGTCCAAGGATTAGATGGAGTGACTACATCTCAAACCTGCCTTGCTCCGGTCTTGGTGTGAAGCCAACAGAACTATCTGAGATTGCTGTTGACCGTGAGGTATTTCGAGTCCTCCTAGGGCCGCTGTCCCTGCAGCCCTCCACAGAGGCAAAGATGTATAAAAAAGTTGAAGCATACCAGCTATAATGAAAGTCAAAGTCAATCTGTGTTTGAACATGCTGAAAGTGTAGCGAGTGTTATGAAACTAAAGTTGACTTCCCTTTTTACACTTCGGTACAGGTCTTCGTAAGGAGTGCTGCATCCTCGAGGTTTGTTACAAACAACGTAGAGTAGTTTATTGGTTAGGATATAGCACAGCAATGCGGTAGTAAACACTGCTAGAACATACAACCATTACCCCGAAATAACCCTAAAGTTATCCAGTCGAGATGCCCTAAACTTTGGTTAAATGAAAAGCAGTGTTAACATGCACGAACACATGGCAAGGGTCGTCACCTTTGTGGAGACTAATTAAAGATAACGCAGCGAAAAGTTTAATCAACGACCTTTCAATTAATTGTTTGACGTTGCTTTGAA
>JGI24159J19872_10014429_pt1 | contig 10223 bp, 4 predicted proteins | sample Ectturendosymbi4_FD_19872 | JGI IMG/M metagenome (IMG submission 19872) | reverse complement strand
TTGTATAAATAAAAGTGTGAAGTTCACGAGGCAAAGAATTTAAGAAAATGACTTCTGTGGATCTTGGCTTGGATTGCAGTAGGCCTAGTGATGCTATAGGCCTACTAAAGCGATAACAGAAATTGCTGTTGCTGCAACACCTTGGTTTGGTAAATTTTCACTTTTTGTTACATATATGAGTACTCATTGAAAAAGGCCTTTGTCGTGTTTGTTTGTAATTCCAGTTAAGCAGTCAATGATTAAAACAAAAGGGTTACCCTTTTTATAAAAGTTTTGCAAATTCAAAGGCATGTTTTATGTATAGGCTATTATTAAATTTATTCTTTGCAAACCAGTTTGAATTGTGTGGCAAGTGTAGGAGCACTTGGTATTTTTGGAACATTTTGTGTCATGCTTTAAAAGTCATATGACTAATTTGTTATCAATCCTGCTTGGACACAAAAACGTTTACTGGTAGTTGCTAATTAAAAAATTATGAAGTTGGAATTGCATGACAGTTCACTTTTATTATACAGTGTTTTTGTAAGGCAATGGCTATAATACAGTAGGTCTGCCAGTAGTGAGTAGACCTTCATTTTTGAAAACTGAATTCGTTTGCCGCTTGTATTACAAACATGACACTGACTCAGAATGAGTGTCAGTGTGCAGTAGACTGCACTACGCTTGGTAGAAACATGCTAAACCTAACCCCTGAACCCTAAAGCCTAAACCTAAACTGTAAACCTCTAATCCTTAAACCGCAAATCTAAACAAAAGTGTGGAAACTTTTGAAAATAGTAAAGAAAAACCAGTTCCATGAAAAGTGCAACTACAACTACTGAAATGAAAGGCACCATGTTCGATGTTGAGAGCCGAACCAAAAACCATTTGCGCAATTGGTATAAGACGTTAGGTTTGTAGAGTTGTAAAAAGTCAGCGCTGTTAGGGTAGAGTCGGAGTCATATTCCTAACAACACTGGGAGTTGGATTTTTTTATCCGACTCTGGAGGTTCAATTGGATCGTTTTTTATGTCACACTCCTAAGTTGGGAATTCCTGTTGAAATGGTACAATTTCTTATGAAACTTTTGTTAAAACAGAGAATTTTTGCTGTGTACCACAATTTCCACGTAGTGTTAGTTGCTACAAAATTCTTGATAGCCAAACTTCATTTACTTTATGTTAAGGAGTCGGAGTTGAAAATTTTGGAAAGATGAGCTCGGAGTCGGAGATTTCAGAAAGGTCGGAGATTTTAAAAAGGTTGGAGTCGAAAATTTTAGAAAAGTCAGAGTCAGAAATTTTGGAAAGATTGGACATTTTACCTCTGACTCCGCAGCCATGTGCATCCACTCGACTACCATGACAGTGTTACTACAGTGACAAACTCAGTGTTTTATTTGAACCATGTCATCGCTGGCGAACCTATAACCACTTGCTTTTTGTAACTTGGCGGGTATGAATAATTAAAAGGAAATTTCTAAGTAGCTAACTAAGGCTACACAACACAAGGTCAACTACTAGGTAACTGACTATCGCATGATTGAGGTCATTATTGTTAGGATTAATCACCACAAAAAAAGCACATTTAGACTTCTATTATATGATAGTAGGGTGAACACATACCAATACGAGGGTGTTCTTGGCGGGTGATCTCTACACTATGCTAGGGTTTGTGGTTTTGATTTAAAATTATTATGTTTACAATTTTTAGTTAAGGATTTTATTTTTGGGGTAAGGGTGTTAGGGTTATGTAGATTATTCAGTATTTTTTGGTCAATTAAACTATACTAGTATAACTGCCAGTTATTGCATTGTTCATTTCAGTAAAGTTCATTGCTTTTCAATGAAAGATTTGTTTCTAAATTAACAAATTTTATGGACACACTCCGGCCATTAAATCCGGAGCATACCCACAAGTATGTTTAACCATGCCCTGAGTCATATGACCATGAATCATGATCTGCGACAACTTCTTACCGTAGCTCATGTAGCCATAGTCAATAATTCAGCTACCTAGCCACTGCCGGTAAATGGTCTCTACATTATGCTAGAGTTTTGTTTTTGATCTATCATGAAAAAGTTGACCTTGCACATCTATAGCAGACTATTTAGCCACTGCCATGAATAAACAAAAGTTCAGACCACAGAGACAAAATTTTTTGTTTCAAATTATCTTTAAAAGTTATTGAAGCCAGAATTCAGGTCAGTTCAATTCTAGAAACCTTTGGTAATCCAATATCATATGTTATAACAAGTCTGAAAGCCATGCATCATTTATTTTGCCCTAAAAGATGACCATGCATTCTTGTCATGCAAGATTAGTTTGTCACACCTGAAAATATTAGTGTCACAAATAATGAAATATCTTGGCAACTAATGCTACAAATTTTGGTATATATTGTGTATAACTATTGTACTTTATGTTGGAAACAGGTAATCATTCAAAGCTTATAGCAATTTGACTTACTTATGCTTCAAGTGAAAAAAACGCTAAGGAGGCTTTGTGTAAACTTAACTGTTATCTCAAGTGTTTTAGCAACTGGTCTTTTTCACACAAGGTAAAGAATGCAGCAAAAAGTGTATGAAGAAAACAACACTAAATGCCAGATGTATAGACTACAGTGTTTCATCAATAGTGTTTCATCAATGTTGATGACCACTATTTTTCAAGAATCTAGTATAAACAATGACACACAGTGTAGGCCATAGAGCTTACACCGAGGCCACAGAGCTTAAACATAGTAACTCTGTAAATTCTTATGGTGAAAAACCTGTGCAAAGGCAATTTGGCAGGTAAATTCCTCAAACTATCTCTATCCCAGAATCCAGGGAAATAACCAGGATTATTATATGTAACAAGTGGTGAAACATCCAAAATCAACATAACGAAAATGTATCTAAGCTTGTTTCATTTCACATAATATATAATAAATCAGTAGAAAGCTTAGTGCATTGGCAGGTATGTTTTAGTGGCATGACTGCAATCAAAAAAGGCTATTCTCAACTGATGCTGGTGGAATGCTTAGTAAAACCTGGCAATAGAGACAGTTTGCTTAGTTTTTTCTAACATGGTAAGTCTCCTGCTTAATACTTTCTAAATCCCATTTTATATATCTGTACGTAATGGTTTGTTCTGGGCAAGATACTTGTCATATAAGTATAGATTTGACTTATACCAGCTGTGAAAACTATGAAGAAAAACAGCAGGTGAAAAAAATGAAGCCATTGTATTGGCTTCAATTACAGATGCTTTAGGAAACTGACATAAACACGGAAAACTTTCAAAAATTGCCTAGTACCTACTGTGTTTTCTTGGTGAAAACCCCTGGTACCGAAAGTGTTACTAATTGCTCGGCATCAATTCCTATTGTCACATGATGATTTGTTGAACTGAATGTGTATGAAATGGACAATAAAGTTTGTGAAAACAAAAATGAAATCTTTTTGGTTAACTATGAAAAACAAATGAAGAACCTTTGGCAATATATTTTGACTTGGGGACATAGAGTTATTTGAGAAATCCCAATAATTTTATAGGTAAAACCAGAAAATGGGAAGTCAAAAAATCATTAAATTCTGGAAATTGTCTAAACTGGTATGTTTGCTTTCGAACCGCAGTCTGGAACTGCATATATCAAAATTGTTAATACCATTTCCCAAAAACTAAGTCACAGCAGTAATGCCCAGGCTCATACATGCAGTGTCTCTGTGAATAGTTAAGATGGACAAAGTCACCAGATGAAGTCCACAGCTCTTTTGTTAAAATGAGAAGATGTTGCAACTTGTTAACACTCTGAGAACCGGCGTACGATATATTCGTACTTGGATTTCGGCCTAAAAAACAGCAGTTTTCGGTAGCCTTACCAACACCCTAGCTCCTCCCCCGATTGCGCTAGAGAGCTTTTCAAGGGCTCAAACGGATCAGCCAGTCTAGTAGATTGCACTCGAAAAAATTTTTTTGGTTGGGGGTTGCGGATTTTTTGTGACTGACGTCATAAGTGAAGTAGTTTTGGGGTCATTTTCGCTCATGTTGCCTGGCCTAGGGCTCAACTGCTAGGCCAAAGTGTTTCGCTGAAGTTTTCATTGGAAACTAGGCTCGAGTCCGAGTCTTTTGAGCCTTTGACTTTCTAGCGTTTCTGGTTCAAAAGTTATGATCTGAAATAAACAAATTAATTAATTAGCTAATTAGTCAAGTATTTTCACTAACTTACATCATAACTTTTGAATCTGAAACCCCAGCAGGTCATCCAAAGTATCAAAAGACTCGGATTGTAGCCTAGTTTCCAGTAAAAAGTTCAGCAAAATACTACCACCTAGCAGTTGGCGCCCAGGGCCAGGCAAAGTGGGCCAAGGTGGCCTAAAAGTCCTCCACTTATGACGTCACTCACAAAAAACCTGCATCCCCCAAGCAAAATTTTTTTTTCGAGTGCAGACTAGAAGACTAGCCGCGTCTTTTGAGACTTGCTGGGTCTGTAGTGCATACCGGACCGAAGAAATTCCCGCGCATAGCCACGTGCGATTAGGCATTTTTTTCGCCAAAATCCCCGAAAGCAGCCGGACGCCAAAGAGTTAAATACTGTTGCAATTGGAAAAGCTCGAGCGGCATGTGCGCAAAGCTTTGCACTGTGGCAGCAAGCAACATTAGAGATCATGCGTCGCAATCACTCTTATTACGTGTTCGCACCACATATATGTGGTGTTGTTCTTCGCGCGTATCTCGTTCGTGGTAAATCACACATTCAACGCAACGCCAGCGGAGAGGTTGCAACAACATTACCTCCTTTTTACAATGAACCGCACCGATCGCACGCTGTTTTTGTGAAGGCTGAACCCGGCATGACGTTCATATCCTGGTCACAGCACCATTTTGTTGGGACTGGAAAAGCCCGAGCGGCATGTGCGCAAAGCTTTGCACTGTGGCAGCAAGCAACAATATTGATCATGCGCCGCAATCACTCTGTTATTGCTTGTTCGCGCCACATATATGTGGTGTTGTTCTTCACACACATCCCATTCGTGGTGAATCACACATTCAACGCCAATGGAGAGGTTGCAACAGTACTGACAAGGCTAATGTGTGTTACAGTCAGCATTTTTAAGGTGTTTTGGGAGAAAACAGTCTGTCAAATTTTCCCAGCCTTCTCTCAAAATACAGTGGAACCTTTGCTTTATGGCCAATACCAAAATACAATCAAGCTTTACTTTCTGACCCTCTCAGTATTCAGATGAAATAGTTGTAGTCTCAAATGTTTTAACGGTCACCGAGGTCAAATCTTAAACAAAACTGGTTACAGTAACTGTAAATGTCAAGTCAAAATGGAAAAAAAAACATGATTGAACATTAGTGGTCACCTCTTTCCCAAGAAACTCAGCTCACTACAAGAAAGCAAAAAAAAATGATACTGTTTCATCACTTGAAAACTCAGCATGCACCTCATGTCAATTTAACAATGAATAACCTACATTTATCATGCTGTTTTATCTCAAAAGGATATGTACTATGAGTCACACAAAAACCATAAACAACAAATACTTTAGCATTTTTTGTCACTTTTAGTACAACTGTCATGAATTCTCTTCAAGCTAGTGCAGAAGCTGAATTTAGTTTTGAAACTTTCATAGCATAAAAACATAGCACTTTGCCATATCATAAAACGCCAACTGCATAGTTCTGCACCTACTAGTACAAGTTGCTAAAGTTGAACACCTACTTTCATCACTCAGTTAATGTTACTTAGGTTGCTAAGTTGTTAATATTTTAACAATCGAAGTGCCAATATGCCACAGGTGAAGGCTTTTTAATTTATCAGAGAACATAGAAATTGAGTGTAATATCAACAAATGTAGTAAACAACAAGACATTTTAGAGCTAGATTGAAACATTAAAAAATTTAAAGCAAGATTATAGCACATTTTCTTTCCAGTAGCAAATATGTTTTTAATAATATTATCAAACTTTACTTGGCAGTTTGTTTTTTTGTCATTTTTCAGTCAATGGCCAAAAAAATCAAGTTATTTTGGTAACAATGTCTGAAAATATAGGCTAATGAAGACTGTTATGATGAGTTTTGATACAAAAGTGAGACAAATGCCTGAAATGTCTCAATGACCAAAATGTCACAGCAAAAAATGACCAAAATGTCTCATTGAAAAAAAGAGCTTGGCAGCATTAAATTCTTATGCATCTAACTTTCTGAATGCAATTGTGTGGTACCTATGTAAGCAATTACAATCATTCAAACCGACTTATCATAAAACAAACACTTTCTAGCATAATTGTTTTGAGTAAGTCTTCTTGAACAGCGAAAAATAACACCAGACAAAACATCACCAAAAATACTGCATAAATAAATTTTAGAATAATATCTGCTTGTAAGTTAGCAAACTTGCTGCAAGTTATCTTTCAGAAATTAACTAAGTTGTACTAATATTATAGGGTATTTATGCCAATACATTTTCACTATGTGTGGCTGCAGTGCTCTTGATAAGCTGAATGTTAAATTTAGACAAGGGGTGGGCAAACATTTTCTACGGAGGGCCACATTGAAAACTTTATTGCTACTGGGGCTGCATACAGGGTTGTTGTAAAAAAACCCGACCCAAAAAAACCCACCTGGTTTTTTTTTAAAAAGCCCACTTAAAAAAAAAACATCAAAAAACCCACTCTTTACTTTTCCTTAGATAAATGTATTGCGAAGTAAAAAATAAAATAAGCAGGACACTTTTACAGTTGTCTGTAATTGCTTTTTTCAATCAAACAAAACAAACAGCAACGAAACTTAAAGGACTTGAAAAAAAGAGAAGAATTTATTGAACAGTTTGAGCAAATTCCATTGGTTATCTTCTTCAGCTGTGCACAATCAGTATATTTTCACCAGTTTTGCTGCCTTCTCTAAATCTAAAATTTTTCTGATTTTGGAACATACCAAATCATATATTGAAAAAATACACTCTGTAGATGCTGAACTAGCAGAGCATGCACGTAAACTTGATGTGAAACTGCAGATTTTGTGTGGTAGTAGTTTTTCTCCGTTTGCTGTGCGCATGCTTGCCAACCCTTATCATTTGGAAGTGAACTGACCAAAACACATTGCGAAATCAAAGATGGAGTACATTGGTTTACCCTCAATTTTCAATTTTGAATGCCATAATAGATATAATAAGTTATTGTGTAATTCTGAAAATAGTGATATTGCATGATGGAATAAAAACAATTGGGATTTTTCTGTTTTCTTTGAAAAAAGAGCAGAATCTTGTTTCTTTTTAAAAAACCCAGGTGGGTTGTTTTTTTTTAAAAAAAACTGGGTTTTTTCTCAACCCTGGCTGCATATATTACATTTGTCTACTTCACTTGCAATTTACATTTCAAAATATGAATTGATGATAATATTATTATTACCTTGTATTGTTGTATTTCATATTGACACTGTAGTGCACATATACGGAATAAAATCTTGAGACTTCTAATGTAATCAACAAAAATCTATGTACGTGTGGCTACTCTGTGGGCTGCACAAAATACCATTGCAAGCTGCATGCAGCCTGCGGCCTGCAGTTTGCCCACCCCTGATTTAAACAATACCAGAGAAGCTTATATGAGAAAGGAAACTATTTTATACTAATTAGTATGACAACTGACCACTCAGTCACTAGTCTACACCAATGTGAGAATCAAAGGCTGAGAAGGCAATAACAAGTGAACAACATCTTACCAAAACAGAACCATTTCTTTCACAGTGGGAAAGGAAGCTCAGTCAAAAATTTGAGTTGTTGTCAAAATTGTCACTTTTCACACAAATTTGCTACCCCTCACATAACAGCCCATGCTGCCTTATGTATCTTTCAGAACAATGTAACAACTTACCTGAAAACCACGAACCACCTGAACTAATATTTTAAACTAGGCCTTTGCGAATGCAATGACATAGAAGAGCAACTTATAAAATTTAAGCAGTCTGCATGGGGTAAATATTTGCTAATACACTATATTTAGATTGCAATTGTCTTTTAGTGACAGCAAATTCCACACTTCAGAAAAAGTCTTTTGCATCTTCATGCATGATGCAGCTGAGGACTGTAGACTTATGTCGGAATAGTGCTACCTGACTATGCTGAAATCACAGAGTGGAAAATTTAAGTATATGGAAGTTATTTGGATAAAATGATTGACCCACTACATAAAATGTGTTCGGCAGATTGCTATGATGCTCTGCAAGAACAACATGACAAAGATTTAATTGTTCTATCAACTCAGAGAAGCATTTCCGTAGCAAATGTTTTTTGATTGTGTAGCGCAGATGAGGTTTCCTTTGTTCACTGATAACTTTTGCATAAGAGCAGAGTCTACATTTTGCTTTTTGTTATTGAAGCTACATGTCTGCTGACTATTGTACAAATTTTTTCATGACATGCTAAACGGTTTGGTGTTGCATTCCACTGGATGATTGCTGTGATGCATTTTTGTGTGGGAGGGCTGTTTTTTTGTCTTGGTTTGTAGTTTTGATGGTAAGTTATGCTTTTGGAAAAATTGATTTATTTCGTAAGATTTTTGAATTATTTGTTGCCATGACTATAGTATGGGGTTGCTTTATTGATGTCCAGAATATACTGATATGTCTATTGCAAAGGTTAAATGGTTTATAGTTTATACACAATGAAGTCACACATAGTCTGAAAACAAGAGTACTACAGAAGCATTAAATGGCAGTCTGTAAACTTGCTTACTGCAGCAATAACTGTTTCAATTAGAGATTGACTGATGGTTTTTTTTTGGGGGACCGATAATCGATATTCCCAAAATTTTTAAATCTTGTTTTCTGCTTCATTATCCAAAAATGTAATGTATTCTATGCTTTACCTTTTTTTCAAAAACTTTAAAAATCAGGATTTATGAGCTAAAATTTTTCAAATTGCAGCAATTTCAATATTTAACTATGATTTTTAATTAATGTCATTGGTGATGATGCTTTTGTTATGGCTGCGATGACCGACACATGCTTCATGGTTCTTCTTGTTTACTTATTTATGAAAATACACCTGCTAGTGTTGCTGCAAGATACTGTCTTGACTTGGTTCGTTGTGCTTTCTTTCACAAGTTGTCTGCGTTTTATCAGCACCTACTGAGGCTAATAAAAACGGCTGTTTCAGCCGATACCAATGTATCGGTAAAACCTAAATATCAGCCCTATCTCTAGTATATCAGTCTATCTCCAGCTTCAATTAAAGAACGAGTCTCTGTCCTGAAGTGCTTAACCAACAGCAATATTTTGAATCATATTAAGTTCATTAACGTTTCAAATTCAATCTGTCATTGTTCATATTAATCTGGCTTTGACCAAAAAGTCACATGGTATTTCATTGCTGATGAAGATTTGATGCTTTGCTATTATATCATAGTTTTTAGTTGTTGACAAACTTTTGGGTGCAAAGATTCATAACATGAATTACTGCTGACCATGGGCGTCAGAAGGATTTCTTCCAGGGAGGGTGGGGGGCATTAGCAGATTTTTCCAGAGTTAGCCATAAAGATTTTTTCAGTGGCGGGCAAAAGTGGTGAAATTTAATTATTCTTTTGCGAAACTAAGAAAATGACCTTTTTTGCTAAAAATGTAATAGAAAAATGTCAAATTTCAAAATTCCCTTGCTCCTAACACCCATGCTCTTGACAATGTAAATTGTTGTTTTTGAAATGAATTAAAATTTGTTGTTGAAGAGAAAAGGATGACAAAACTTGTTTTGTAAATTGCCTTATGACCTAAATTGCACCAAATAAAGCATGCTCGAAACAAAGTTGATTCCTGCAGACCACTTGTGCTATTCCAAAGGTAGTACACAGCAGATATAATGAAACTTTATTTTTAACTTGGAAGCCTTGTAAATTCAAGATGTTTACACAGATTTCCCAAATTTTATACTTGAATTTGAAAAAGTTCTTAATAAACATGCACCTTTGAAACCAGTGTTAACTCTTTGGCATCCGCTAGGATTCAGGGATTTTCGGAAAAAAAACCGCCTAAACGCACGTGGCTTTGCGCGGGAATATCTCCGGTCCGTTATGCTCTACAGACCTGGTAAAAGTCTCAAAAAACGCGGCAAGTCTTCTAGTCTGCACTCGAAAAAAAAATTTTTGCTTAAGGGGGAGCGTGTTTTTTGTGAGTGACGTCATAAGTGGAGGACTTTTAGGCCACCTTGGCCCACTTTGCCTGGCCCTGGGCGCCAACCGTTAGGTGGTAGTATTTTGCTGAA
>JGI24159J19872_10014428_pt1 | contig 10223 bp, 3 predicted proteins | sample Ectturendosymbi4_FD_19872 | JGI IMG/M metagenome (IMG submission 19872) | reverse complement strand
ACATATACGTGGCGCGAACAAGCAATAATAGAGTGATCATGGCATGTGAACTCTACTGTTGCTTGCTGCCACAGTGCGAAGCTTTGCGCATATGCCGATCGGGATTTCCGATCGCAACAAAATGGTGCTGTTACCAGGATGTGGAGGTCGTGCAGAGTTCAGCCTTCACACAAAGAACGTGCGATCGGTGCGGTTCGTTGCAAAAAGGAGGAGATGTTGCAACTTCTCCGGTGGTGTTGCGTTGATTGTGTGATTCACCACAAACGGGATGTGCGTGAAGAACAACACCATACATATACGTGGCGCAAGCAATAATAGAGTGATCATGGCATGTGAACTCTACTNTTGCTTGCTGCCACAGTGCGAAGCTTTGCGCATATGCCGCTCGGGATTTCCGATCGCAACAATAGTGNTAAGTCTGCAGATTTATCCTACAAATCANTGCGCATATTGCTTGTCATTCTAGTATAAACGATGCAAACCTACATCACCTTAACGAATTACTGGCAGTAGGCTATATCAGATCAAACGTATTCTATCTTAGTTTGACCAATCGAAGTTGTATTTTCAAATTGCAAACGATAGAGAAAACAGGAAGCTTTCTCTTTATTCTCTAAAGCACATGCTTGATATACTATAGTATGCACCTGGGTTTGCTGTTAGCATTTAATTTTGACTGCAATGTGTGGTGTTATTAATGGCAGTTTGATTGTCGTTATGATGTCACTAGCTGCTGTTATTTTGTGTCTTTGTGGTTGCTTTGTAAGAAAGATCAGTTGTGTGTTGCACAAATACTGCAACTGCAATAAGATAATGGTGGTTACTTTCACTGCAAACTGCTGGTTTTATCGCAAATTTTGGGCTGTAATGTGGGCTAGTTTGGAATTATTTGGCTGGTCTTGGGCTTGATTTATGAGGACGTTGGGCTGTTTTTTTAACCAGCATCTGGCAACACTGATTTGCAGTTTGAGGCAGTGGTGTACAGCATCAGGATTTTGGAGTCCAATCCGGCCGGATATTTGTTTTTTTGGATTGGATTGGTTATCGTTTCCCTTTCAATCGGATCCGGATCCGGTTTATCCAAATGAAATAAAATGTTGCCATGCAAAAAATCTTGATATGGAATAATAGTTTTTTGAGGAAAAATTACGATATTTCGAAATCATATTGCTAAACATCTGCTTGCCTAATTTCTCTCGATAGACTGCAGTGTTCCCTGCCGCTCGGGGTCCTAACTTTCAGACTGAGGACATCTCAAGCAACGTGTAGTTAGGAACTGTGTGAAGATGAGCATGATTGATTCTATAGTTTTATTATGACGCAGCCCGACGTTATCCAGATGAGACATATTTCATTTTCGAAATATATTTATTAGTAGATCAGAGTAAAATGTTGGTGTTAATTAAGGCATTACAAAAAGTTTTTTTCAGCGTTGAACGAAGTAAACCAGTTTTTTCTGTCTCAACGGCGTAGCTCACTAGTCTAACTCAAAGTGGCCTTACCTCACATTACAACTAAGTGAGAGTAATAAACATGGTGAAAACGCGTTGACATTTCGACCATGTTGTAGGTTGAAATACAGTAAACCTCGGTTAATCCGTTTCGATTTGACTGACGATTTTATCCGGTTTAGGCGAAGATCCGGATTAACCGAAGATGTTTTTTTCTAACCTGACGTCATCTAAGTACTGAGGTATCGGTGAAAATTACTTAAATTGAACACATTTACGACCCAACAGCCGACTTTCGTAGAAGCAAAACGAATTTATTGATGCTTTTACAATGGTACATCAGAGTAGTTACCGCCATATCCAGATAGTTATGAACAATCTCAAGTTCATAATTTTAGATTACTTGGCTGTGAAGAAATATTGGATTTTGGACTGACGCAGATATTTCTGCGACTGGTCTATAAGCAGTCATTGTATTTGGAGGTTAATGCCATCCAGATATCTTACCGAGTACAATACACTCAGGGATGATGTTCTACACAAGCACACTCAACACTGATCAATAGACTGAAACAGTGGTGCGGCGACGTGCCGTGAGCGTTATGTTCAACATATGCCATGCCCGTGTGTGACGTAATTATCGTCTCTACGACTAGTTGAATGTTGCATGCCGTTGCGGCCCTTGTTATTATAATTCAGAATGTTCGTTGGTGATCGTGAGCACGCTTGTGTTGCGTCTGAAAGCCGCCGAGTCTTTCCCAGAGACAAAAATCCGGGTTACGAGATGTGAAAAGAGCAGATTTTATCTGATATTGGCGAAGATTCGGTTAAAAAATCCGGATAAACTGAAGATTTTTATAAAGAAAAACGTTAGAAATCATTCGTACTACCAGTTTTATCCGGTTTTGGCGAAGATCCGGATTAACCGAGGTTTACTGTATATCTGAACTGAGAATGAAAACCTGTAAAGTGTTGGATTTAACAAAGAGTGGCAAGGTTGTTTATTCTCTAAGCCTAGCAGTTCTCTAATTTCAGTTTGGAAAGAGAGTTTCAATTGAAAAAGGGATCGAGGTGAACATTCATTGCACTGCCTTAAGAAATGATTATATTGGACATAAAATGATCGTGATGGTTCTGTCATGGTTAGCCTAAATTAACGTACAATAGCTGTTGGCATTGCATTCAGTCCAGCAGGTACACAAATGTAGGCTAGTTGTAGGCTATCATTTGATTTAAACATCTCCATTAGAGAGCATATGAGAATTGTGCACAACTACAACTTGTGCTGCCATATAGAAAAATAATTGCGCACTTCTTGTCAAGATCTCTCATCAACTGATTGTGGTAGGCAGTCGTGGCCATGGCATTCAAGACAAAGTGTGTTGGCAGTGTCTATTTTGCCTCATGAGACAACAGCACTGCTGGAGCTCTTTCACCTTTAGACAAACACAATTTGTTTGAAATGACCCAAAACGCATGGCCTTCTGATGCATGGCCCACTTGATAACGACATCTGTAATTGCTTAGTCCAATTGACGAGTGTTGTCATGGTTTCAGTGCTGGCAAGCTATGTCAGTAGCTTCTTGTTTGTTTGCGTAACCCTAACCCTAACTCTAATCCTAAACCCTAACCCTTGTCTTCTTGTACATATCATAGGCTACTTGTCACATGACCACTTCAACCAACTGTGTCCGACTAAAGGCAAAATAGCCACAACTTTTGCCTCATGAGGCAAAAGAGACATTACCAAATATTTTTGCTAATGTGCAGCTGAGTGGGCGGTTTCAAATTTGGATTGGATATCGGAGTCCACAATTTCTAATTTTCAGATACGGATTGGATATGGAGTTTCTGAAAAAGTTTCGGATCCAATCCGATTGCAAAATTTCCATATCCATACACCACTGGTTTGAGGTTGCTCAGTTATGAGCATTGCGCCGCCATATGGCTGTGAATAGTTGCAGGTGGAGGGTAGGTCTTCCTTGTAGCAGGTGACATTTTCATTGCGCGTAACTTCCTAAACACACATCTCCGACAGGTTTTGTGCATAAATTCGTTGTAATGTCAGTACATGGCAACGAATAGCCTCGATGTTTTTTCACAATATTTTCGGATTTGGCGCTCAGCTAAAAATTGTCCATTATTTCACATGGGCGGATGAGAGAGAAAGCAACTGTTTGTACTGTTGCGATCGGAACGCCCGAGCGGCATGTACGCAAAGCTTCACACTGCGGCAGTAAGCAACAATAGAGATCACACGCTACGATCACTCTATTATTGCTTGTTCGCGCCNCATATTTATGGTGCTGTTCTTCACCACATATTTATGGTGTGTCACATACNGTATTTATGGTGTTGTTCTTCGCACACATTCCGTTCGTCGTGAANTGCGTGTTCAGCGCAACGCCAACTGAGAGGTTGCAACAGCGTAAGGAGTGAATTTAGAAAGCAAGCAGGCCCGGATTTACAATGGGGCTAGCNGGGCTTAAGCCCGGGGCCCCTGGCAAGNGGGGCCCCATATTCCTTCCAAAAAAATTTAAAATCCTGCTGAAATAGCTTGCGTCCTTGTCGCACAAGCTTTGCAAATGCCAGTACTTTGTTCAACTTGTCTGTAATCTGCAGAAATCTGTATTTGGTATACGTTTATAACGTGTTTAGGGGTGCTAATCATAACATAAAATTGCAATGAAAACGCTTGGGTTGAGGCCTGTTGTGTTCGTAGCGCATTTGCGCCTGCTCTCAGAATGTGTTCAGACTGGAACGTGAAATTCGCCGAGGCTATTTTCAGGCCTATAGTTAAGAATGCTAAACATTTTAAATGCTACAAATACGTTTTATCAAATCGTTTAACGTTTATTTTTGACACAATATGTTTAGAAACGGTTTATTCATTACGATGAAACCTGGTAAAATTCACCATACTTTGAGCGAGTTTTTACTTTTCACAGCTTGTTGTATATTAATACAATGTTGGTTGGAAGAAGTTGAAATTGTTATGCTTTGTTCAGTTACAGCAGGGGTGTACAACCTTTTGCTATTGCCGGCCGCATTTTCTTATTTACAGTATATGAAGTGCGGCCGCCAATGAGTTCGAGTGATGTTTATGAGTTAATTAAAAGAACAGGTTTTATCCGGTATATGTCATTTACATGTGCCTGAAAGTATAATAAAATGTCAAATATTTTAACGAATTTATTAAATGAAACATCACCATCCAGATTGTTACGCGTCGTGTCGTATGACTTTCTTGCCTTGCGTTTGCTGTGCTTCAATAAACCCCAGCACGGCCGCCAAATCTTTATTTTAAATTACATGTGGACGGCCGCAGATTTCATTATCGAAGGCCGCAGGTTGTGCACCGTTGAGTTACAGTAACATCTGATAGCCGAAAAACTTTTGAGAATTTTTACATGCTTTTACTCTACCACGTAACATTAGTGACATTGAACGCTTCTGAGCTATTTTCAGGTTGTTTCAACCACACCACATACGCGGAAATGGTTTTGGGCTTGGTTTCATGAGAGTGCCGCATTATGCACAAAGTCAATCTTGCGTGAAAGCGGCATCACCTGACCTGCGACAGCGTAGGGGCATTGGCTTATGTAGCCGTTCGTTGTTACGCCATGCGATGTGCTATAGTTAGGATTANCCCATATTTAGATTTATTCTAGTCATNCCTTCCAAACTCAACTGCGTTTTCTAAACGTTAGGATAAACTCAATATCACTATCCAAAAAGTTACGTTCATCGTTTCTTTGTTATTCCTAATGCGACGTGCAGCCACACCAATACTAGCAAATAAAATGCAATCCAGCTCCTAACAAGAGGCGAATATGCACTTCTAGGTCTAAGCGCGGACAATGACTAGATTCCGGAACTCTGGCATCGATGGTACTGCATCCACATTCAGAATACAGTACTGCTGCTGCTATGATCTACAAGCAGGAGCTCAACGCAGTCAGCGGAAAATGGCCATTAGTTGTGCAAGGAAGTCAAAACTCACTGAAAGTTGGCTTTAATTGCAGCGACAGCGTTAATAGAAACGATCTACAGATTTGAAGCGTTAATTCGGGTGTCTTACGAGTAACGACGTAGGGATATACTATAATCTATAGTGACAGCAAGCTAATTCCATGCGCAAAGATTCAAAGCACTGTAGCGCATGCGATTTTTGCTTTAATAGTCATGGTTATCGTTCAGGTATGCATCTTGTTTCAAGTAAAGTACGCAGGCCTGTCGACAAACGAGATCCTGGCCCTACGTTATTTCTGTGTTGGCCAACAAAATTACATATATTAGACTGTGACACCTGTAAAAAGTCTCCCTCGCCTTCATACATCCGAAAAACCGTCGCTGGGATTTTATAGCTCACGACTGCAAAGGCTGCAATAAGTGTAACATCCAGTGAGTAAAATTGAATCGTAACAGAAAATAAAGTGTCCACTTGTTTGTCTTGAACCATAGTCGAACCATTTTTTGCTTTTCGGAATTAACATCACCAGAGCAGAACCGCCTGCAAATATTTTTTTGCCAGTTTTTTTATTAAACTGTACAGTCACCATATTTTCGTCGCCCAATAGGATGCATTTAATCAGGGGCGGATCTAGCCAGTATGTTTAGGGGTGGCGGTTTCAGTAATATTTGATAATCAAGTCTGATTACGGGTTCAATACTGTAAGAGAGATGAAGTACACTTCACGACACTGCTGTGGCAAAACAACAAATGGAAAAATCGCCTTAAATCGCGAATGCTGTTTTCCGAATTGTAGAAAATCATGGTAAATTAAGCTATTTTTGTAGGTTTTAGGGTGGCGATCTCCCCCCTCGGATCCGTCCCTGCATTTAATTGATGTGAAATGAAAGAAGTAGGGGAAGTGCGGGACCCATGGAACACGGGGACCGAAGAAACATTTAAATTACCCCCCAGCTGGTGACCATATTCTCTTGGTATGTGATTGTGAATATTGTATTTATGGACAACAGTGTTGTCCGTTAACAGGAAAAATCTGTGTTGATCTGAAAAAAATTTAGGCACTTTTTTCATTTTTGAGGCATCAAAGTAAAATATTTTGCAATCGTTTAGCGATTTCTTTGTCTATCATAATTTCAATGTAGAAGGTTGCATACGTTTCCCAGGATAGGTTGGGAGTTTAAAGATATGTCAGAGAAAATGGGGATGATAGGTTTAGGATGCAGTGTAAAATCGTGCACTTTTTCAAAAATGGGTGTTGATGGGACCCATGGAACACAAGTGTTCCATTTGTCCCTCAATTCGTAATTCCCTGATTTTGCAAAAGTTTATTGCACAAAAGAAAGTCCAGCAGAGGTTTATTTACTGCGAACAACCTAAATAAAGTGTTCTATGATTTCAAAAACTCCAATACATTGAACTTGAGACAAGTAGCAAACATTAGATATTGCACTGGCCACTCTACATCTTTACAGCCGGTCAAAAACCTAAAACGTTTACACAGAGTAATGGGGAGATGATTTCAAGGAAGTCTGTGGTCTCAATTCAGATAACCAATTTTCACTTTTTAACGTTTTAGCTTTAAGGTAAAGTTAACATAAAGTAGATTTTGTGCAAGTGTCTGTGTTACCAGAGAAGAGGAATGTGCTTCCAAAGGACCATTCTTAACAAAATTAATGTAGCCTACTCACTGAACAAAAAGAAAGCGTGTCTATTAGCATTAAAATGTGCTAAAGTTGAGGATAACAACATGAAAAAATAATGTTAGTGGAAACAAATAGCAGTAGAGGATTATCTGAGAGAATTTCGAAAGCAACGTGGAGTCTCAGTCTCAGAAAAGTAGAATCAAGAAGCTTAACACGAAGTATGGCTTTTAATCCTCATAATTTAAAACTTTTTTAAACAATTTCAAAACCTTATACTGTACAATCACCCTGAAGTTTCATTGGAAATAATCTGGAATTTAAATAAAACTGGGGCAAACACTGCAGATATTTTCTACATGTATTGAATATAAATGTATTGTAATATGGCCTAAACATTGGTTCCGGAGGTAGACAACCTAAAAGTATGCAAAATTTAATTTCGTTTTTGTGGTGTTATTACACACGTTTTAATAGAAATTGTGAGTTTATCTTCTTAGTTTGCACATAAAATATGACTTGCAACTAAAAGTATAAAGTTTTTGAACGACGCAAATAGAATTTTGTTTAAACCTAGCGAAATACCATTGGCGAAACACTCAAATAATTCACATTTTTCACATTTATACCTTCAACTTATAAATATATAGCAAAAAAAGTTTGGCTGATACGAACTGATTTTTGCTGAAAAATTATTTTTGACAACGGAAGAACATACCCAAAAAATTTGGCAAGCATCATCGAGATAATTGTTGTCTATTATTTGCTATAAGGAATTGTTCCATCGGTCCCTATGGGGTGTTCCGAAGGTCCCACCTGGGTGGGAACCACGGAACAAAATTGTAAAATTTTCAAACAAAAAAACATATAAGACATTCATTGATTTTTATAAAACTTGAAATAAAAATTTTGGTCCATAAACCTTCAACTGAACAAAAGTTCAGCAACTTTCGCTGGATAATCTAGGTTATACGACCGTTTGAAAAAATCCGTTCCATGGGTCCCACACCTCCCCTACTAAAGATGAATTTGTAGACTTATATCAGATGAGCTTTAACGTGTTCTGGCACAATGTAGGCCTAATGCAGCAAAAGGTATTTATCAGAAATTTATTTTTGATGAAAAAGCCAGAGTTTCAATCAATATTTTCTGAGTTTTTATCACTGGTTTCCTGTTTTTGGTGTTACTTTGCGGATTGTGAGTTTTCAAATTGGCAAACGAAATCGTTGTTTGTGAGGAAAGCGCAAGCGCTCTGGCATTGGTTTAGCTATGCTGTGTGGTTAGATCAGAAATCAGAATCTCTATATTATATTGATAGAGAGACTCTGAGTAGATGGTCTTATCAGCAATAATTTTGCGGTATGATATGACGTAACACAGTTTTAAACAATGATTCAAGAAATGAAAAACTCTTTGGAGAGTGCGGAATTGCGTTATAATCAGGTTTTTTTAAGGCGTTTTAGGGACCCGATCGGGTCCCTAGAATTTCAAATCGGGTCCCTAGAATAACAGAAAATTATCATCGGGTCCCTAAAATCANAGAAAATCGGGTCCCTAGAATCAGAGAAATCGGGTCCCTACAGATCCATATCGGGTACCTAACATTTTCCTTAAAAAAAACGGAACATCTTTCCGTACAATTTGATGGTATTTGCTTTTCTACGGTAGTTTTGCCTGTATGAACATCGAAACACAATTAATAACTTCTTGCGTGTTACATTCATTTCAGTTTGCAACAAACATTTTCTAGCTCACCTGAAACTCTTAATAAAAAAATTCTCACTACCTTCTGGACTACTGAGACTGGCTGGGTTGACCTCCAGGTTGATTTGCCGGCCCTTGCTTCAGCCAGTTATAGTCGAAATAATGCGTCTGTTCAATGCAGCTCGCGTGATGGTGAAACGTTCACAATTCCTACAATGTCACTGTCGTTCTGTCCATTTCTGTGATTTTCCTGCATTCTGCCTGCAAGGGCCTACGGTAGTAGTTTAGTCAACAACCCTACCTACGCCATTTACCCGGTTAACTGCCAAAAGAAATGCTCATACAGATCACGTTTAGGACGACGGATGATGCTGAGTGTTACTTTACAATCGAAGAGGGAAAACGGAGAGGCAGTGAATATTGTTAAGGCACAAGTAACAGTTTGCCCTTGAATGAACTTCGCTGAAAGAAGTGTCCTTGACAAGATTCACTACTAGATTCATTATAATTTGGGAAATTTTGCGTTAGTTCTTTTTGTGGTTACGGCAGATTCTCGAGAAGCACTTTTTTGTTGAACAACATGTAGCAAAAAGGAAGCACCAGAAAGGTATTGCAAAAAGAAATATTTTTGTTTGGTTATATAAAATCATATTTTCTGAAAAATAAAGTCATGTTATCAAATTTTTTAGGTCATAAGAATGGCCCTACTGGTAAGTTTCTTGGATAATTTTCGAAATACATGGATATGGATTGTTGCAATGTTTTCGTACATCGGCTCAAATCACTCAACGCCATCCCGCAACCCAAAAGAGCTCTGTGTTGTCTTTCAATTTGTTTTTTCAAGTTGCTGTCTTCTTATTCAAAGCGTTGAATCTCACTTAGAATATTTACGTCAGGGGTCACCAACGTGGTGCCCGCGGGCACCAAGTCGCCCACAAGGACCAAGTAGGTCGCCCACGGACCTGTTCTAAAAATAACATTAGCATGTCTTCACATTAACGAATATACTAAAATAGTTGAAGGTAAATTGAGCCAAATTTTTATTTCAGAAGTGTGTATCAAACTAGTAGCCCTTCGCATTAATTGGTACACAAGAAGTAGCTCGCAGTTTCAAAAAGGTTGTTGACCCCTGATCTACGTTTTACCTAACTGATGGAAGTTGTAAAAAAACAAGCTTGTTTGCCTCGACTAGACTTATTTGCGAGGTTAATTGTAGAAAGTGGACGATGGCAGCATAGATCATATGCAAAAAGCATTTAGTATGAATTTTGGAGAACAAAAGCGTTATTAGATCATAATTGACTAAAACTAAGATCAAATTTAAATAAAATTACGAATACTTTGCTAATTGGGGGAATGAAAATTGTGCAGCTGCATACGATGTTGTCCTACCGGTGGTTAGAGACAAACCACTGTTTACATTCTGCGACTTTTCACATTTCAGAACGAAAGCAA
>JGI24159J19872_10014427_pt1 | contig 10224 bp, 4 predicted proteins | sample Ectturendosymbi4_FD_19872 | JGI IMG/M metagenome (IMG submission 19872) | reverse complement strand
CAAAATTAGGCAAACAAATTTTAATGAATGCTTAGATGATTTTGTTATGAAGAAGGCTAGGACAATACCTTTTTTTGTTTTCAATGTGCTCTGGTCAGCCTTAGTTGATTCGATGATAGTAGCTTTTTGTGCGAATCGCGAACCTAGCAGTTGCAACCATTTGGGTGTGTTTTACTTGACGCGTTTTGCTCGTGTGCGTGAGATTTTCACATCCGTGGTAAGCGAGTCGCAACGTGATCCTCACGTTGTGCTTTAGCGTCATTATGCCGCCACACTTATGTGCAGTGTGTTGGATTTTTTGAGCACAGAGAAGCAAAACAGATGTGAAACTTATAACAAACGTAGGTAAAGTGTTTTGTTAAATTTTTAACCGTAACGTTTACAATTGGTTTGCCTGCAAAGATTAATAATCCCGTTCCCGCCAGCCAATACGATTTTCACAATTCCATGTCATTGAACGCTTGTGCATCGAAGGCAGGAACGAGCGCAGCGATAGTAGGGAATTCTAGTAATGATTAAGAATTTTTTATTGACCGTACTTTTAGAGCGTCAATATCGTCATTTTCGGCTTTGCACAAATTAATTAACACTTTTCCATTTTTTCCTCGTAACAGTGGGAGATGGGGCCTCCCAAGTGAATTAGCGTAGGGCCTCGCATTAGCTTAATCCGGCCCTCGGTACCGCTTCACTCCGCTCACTTTTTTGAAGCACTTACGTGGATGTAGAGAGAATTTTTTTAATGGGGTTAGTTGCCGTTAGCATCGCCATATTATCACGGGCGTTACTGACGGGGGAAAGGGGGTGAGGCGCCCCCCATGGCAAGCTAAAGGTAAAAACTGGGACCCCTTTAGCTGAAATTTTGATATTTATTATTTCTTTGGTTTTCAGCTGGTTGCTGCCTTTTTGCGTTTTTCGCGGTGTTTTCGTTTTTTAGCATGTTTAGACATCTGCAACATGCGGGTTCACTATCATTTCTTAACTTTTTTTCTGAGTGTTGGCTAGTGATCCCCTTACGGTGGCCCGTGGGCCCCCTTCAGCTATGTTTTGCGCCCTGGACCAAACCCTCTAGCTACGCCACTACGTATGATACAATTTCTGTCGGACCTACGGAGTTTTCAGAACTCTGTGAACGAACAACGCATAATGTATGCTGTGTGTGTAGTGTGATGGTTTCGTTGTGCTGTGGACTGTAGCCTACGCTCTCCGGTGTTGTGGAGTGGTAGTGTTCGTTTGTTGTTCGTGCAGAAGTCTTAGGAAGTCAGGTTCTCTGAAACTGAATCACTGAGAGTAAAATACAGACCAGTTCACATTTACAGTACAAATTGGCTGGGGAGAGCGCATAAAACTGCTGTCCAACCAGTACAAGTGCTTCAAGTGCTTCAAAAGTCAAAGCCGAATTTTGAAATACATAACTTTTGCCTCGACTCCGACTCCACCTAAAAACCTCCGACTCCTTACGACTCCGACTCTGATCACGGGCGTCGGAAGGGGGGGAGCAAGGGGGGCCTTGTCCCTGGATTTAGAAAATTTCAGCAAAAAAAGTTTATTTTCTTGATTTTGAGTGGGAAAAAACAAATTTCACCACTTTTAGCCCACCCCCGGAAAAATTTTGAAAAAATCCCTTAGTGGTTCTCTCCTGGAAAAAATCCTTCCGACGCTTATGACTCCAACTCTGACTCCGCAATTCTGTATACTTCTACAGATCAGTGTTTCTCAACCTTTCTTGTTCATGCCCCACATGATCTTCTATATTGTCGTAATGTCCCCTCCGATACATGAACATTTCCAAAATTGCAACAATTTTCCTGCACACATGTTACCGACCACTAAAAATCCGCCAATAAAGTACATTTTCAAAGTTCCCCCTTAAACATCCAACTTCAGGTTCTCAAACTCAAGTTCGAAATTATCGTCTAATGGTTCTGTTACCATCTCTCTCAAAAGTTTTTGAGAAACTTTTACACAAACATATTTACAACTACCTAGAACACTGCAAGTTATTAAATTCCTAACAACTCTGAATTTCGGAAAAAACGCTCAACTCTTAATTCATTGCTAAGTACTTGTAACAATTTGTACCAAGCTCATGACTCAAATCCCTCTAGAACATTGCTCCGCAACCGGCGTGCCGTGACACACTGGTGTGCTGCAAGACGATGCTTGGTGTGCCGCGGAATAATCTTTTTTTGTGCAGAAAATCTGAGCATTTAAATTTCGCTAACTCAAACCTAAGCTAGATTTCCACTGTGCCTTTGTGTTGTTTTTTTCTGACGTTAGAATTGCACTTTTTAAAACTACATGGTAGGCCTGGCGTAAAGCAATAATGGTGGCGAAGGTAAAGGTTTTGCTGCGTTAGTAAAAGGTCAAAATCCAGCCATTCAACTTACGCATTGCTATTTACATAAGGAAGCCAGGCCGTAGTCAGGTTTTAAGGTTTTGGGGGAAATGCAGTTTAGGGGGAAATATTTTTGTTTTTTAGTGTACGTTTAAAACAAATTTTTCTGAGTAAAACAAAATTTGGGGGATCTATGACCCCCGTGCCTACGGGTCTGAGAAAGCCCTGATGATCAAAGTTTTGCCAAAGTAATTGTCAGAAACGATGAATGGCTGTATCCACATTTTCAACTTTGTTAAACCAAGCGCCCTGAATTCGCGAATTTTTTCGTTGCTATGCCAAGAAATGGGATCAGAACATCAATCACTGCTGCTTCATACGTCTGTGCGTTGGGTTTCACTGGGTAAAGTTCTCGCAAGACTCTTCGAGCTACGTCATGAAATAAGTCAGTTCGTATTAAGCCAGAACAACCTTCATCTGTATGAACAGTACACCTTGAAAGTCGTTGGATTGCTAAACATGCATATACGACCGACATATTCGAACACTTGAATGAACCCAACATTAAAATGCAAGACAAAAAACATAAATATACTGGCAAGTTCTGACAAGTAAAATATTTTAAACAGAAAATAGTAGCCTAATCTGGAAAACCTAGTTAACACACGGGTATCATGGGAAACGTTTTCAGGCAAGAAGCAATCAAAATAAAACTATTGACAAAGAATTTGTGTTGGATTTTGCCCAAGAACGCTCAATTTTCTTACAACAGAAATATGATCATTACTTTTTCCCAGTCATTACGGAACAGTATGGTTGGATACGAAATCCTATTTCGGCTAATGCTCAAATTTCAAAGCAAGAACTATCCTTGCCTGTTAGAAAAAACAATCTTGACAACTCTGAGATTAAAATTCAGCGATGTTCCACTTGATGAGTTTTGGATTTATATTGAAGGGGCATATAAGTGAATCTCGACAGCGTCTTTTGAACTTCTTCTTCAGTTTTGCACTACATACTGTACTTGTGTGAACAAAGTTTCTCATTTTTGTTATTGATCATAAACAATCCGTGCATAAAAAAAGTTGATGGAGAACTTCGAATTGCTTTTTCAAAGTTTGAGCGTAACGCACAGTGATTGTTCACATTAGTGGTCGAGGTGTGCCGCAAAATTTTGGAAAGTTGTAAGTGTGCCAAGAGTGAAAAAGATTACGGAGCATTGCTCTAGAATACTATTTCTTGATATATCTAAAGCTTTTGATGGAGTTGATCACACATGTTTGCTCTTTAATCAACAGCTTGGTGTAGTTAGCTCTTTATTAAAACCTTTTAACCTTTTATCTTTCTCTCAGCATTCTCAAGTCGTTCTCATCAACAGGACACTCTCAGACCCCAAATACACTAGTTATGGTGTTCCTCAAGGCTCCGTTTTAGGCCCTCTGTTATTTCCACTCCATGTGAACGACATTGCCACAAATATTAATCCACCTATTTTTGCAGATGACACTACTATATTTCATTTTGCCAAAAGGGTACTTTATCAAGATCTTTCCACTTTGTATAACTGGCCTAACTTCAATCCTTCAAAAACTGCTGTTATGACAATATCTAACCAGAGAAATGTCCACCCGCTTTATTTTTCAATAATACTCACCTTTCAGAAACCGATACACATCAACATTTGGGTCTGTTTTTTCATCACAGTCTCTCTTGGCATACTCACATATTCCACATTTATCAGAAAGTGATGACAAAACTTAGTCGTCTTCGCTCATTCTCTAATTCCTTACCTCGCCACACTCTCCTTACTATCTACAAAACAAACATATTACCCATTTTTGATTACGGAAGCATTTCATTTATGACAACTACTCCGATAGCGACAAACATCTGCTAGATAAAGCGCAACCCTCCGCCACTAAAATTATATTAGGCTGTCTAAAAAGTACATCCTCTTCAGATTTACTACTTATCTAAATCTTAAAACCTTATAACATCGCAAAGAAATATCTGTGGTCCGCTACGTTTCTAAAATTATCTTTCATTCGGCATCCTTCCTCCCTACGCGTCGCTTTAGATTGTTCAATTAATTTATTCCCTACGCATTACGCCACAATCCAGACGTTCAGATTCCACTTTTTAAAACTCTCTAGGATTTGACTTTTTTCTCTGTAAGGCCTCTAGCTTGTGCAATTATCTCTCACTTGAAATTAAATCTTCTCCAAACCACGCTAATTAAATGAATCCATTCAAATCCTATTACAAAGTTGCAAAACATACCTCCACCTCTTGGGAAGTTAATCCTCGTTTGACATCCGTACGTTGTATGCTTCGCTTCGCCCATAGTCCATTAAATACCAGTACAAAATCTCATCTTATCTGCGTTTGCGGTGACACTGAAACTGAGCTTCACCTTTTCTTTTACTGTAAAATCCATGATGCCGCACATGCGATGCTTTGCAACAAGGTCTGTAATATTTTAACCGATAACAAATTAGCTGAGCACTTTAATTGTTTGAGTAACGTTGAATTGCTGCTTCGGTTCGTATTTGGTCTGTCGGAAGAGCCAACACAAGCCTCGGTGGCTGTCTTTTGCGCTGTAGATGAGGAATTCTGACAGGCTCCTCGTAACACTGTGCATCATTTATGTGTGATTCGTACTTTCCTGTTGTATTTTACTTATATTAGCTCGTCGTGACAAGACACGATTGTGGTAATCAGGCTGAAAGCTGTGGCAAAATTGTCTTTAAATAAATAAAGAAATCGTTCAAACATCCAATTGCCCAACCGTGTACAACATGTTGGGAATTACTGCTGTATATTGTTCCTTTACATGCCACTGTAAATGAATGTGCTGCTTTTTAAGCAGTCGTGAAGGTTTACCGTTGTGAGTGGTTTAGGTGCGAGCGTGCGGCTTAACGTTTCACCGTTAGAAATTTTAATAACAACAAAATAAGTCATATTGTCAGGTAATAGAAGTCGGCATCGACAAGCATGCCCACCAATCTAACCTGTTCATTCAACGGCTACACAAAAACTGTTTTTTTTCTGTTTGGTTTTTAATCTAAATGGTCGGCTATGTCTATTCCTTTTCATGCAGTATGGTGTGTGAAAGAGAGTGAGGGTTTGTGATTTGATGTCTAGTGCCGTGGCGTACGCAGGAAAATTTTATGGGGGGGTTTCATTCAGTGGCATATGGTGGTCATTTGTATTTGGTGTGCGCTGTTTGTGACGTCACACTTTGATGTCATATTCATATTTCCAAACCAACATTTTGACGAAGTTTGTTGACATAATATGTATATTCTTCTAATCTACACGTATACGCACTCTCCTTATTTCATGTGTCATTGCACTGAATATAAACTATCAGAGCTCCAAGTTAGGATATCAGAGGAAAATAAACTCAACGCTACGACACAGCAGTACATAACTGCAAAAATATCAGGCTGCGCGTTAAAATAGGGGAGTAAAACATACACATCACTACGTCAGAGCAATTTGCAACTGCAAAATAAGACTGCGCTAATGTCTTGTCGAATACGAGCAGTACAGCATAGAAAATGTACGGCTGGACTGGCTGGCGCACACTTCGGTTTGCAAGATCGAATCTTGCTAAGCTACAAAAGAATTGAGAATGCGCATAAAGTACGCAAGAAAACTTTCAATATTTCGTTANGTATGGAAGTCTAGCAAACTTTTAGTGTTCTTTTTTCCCTGCTGAGACATTATCAAATGCCTGAATGCTNCTATGTTAGAAACAGCAGTTTTTGAGCTCGTGCAATAGTTCTATCATGCTACAGAAATTGGTGATGTAGCCAATGCGGTCAGCGCTTGCGCTGATCAGACAAAATAAAACAATTGTTTCGGATAAAGTGAACCACCGCGGAACACAATCTTAAACAATAACATGCGGAGTGGACGAAAGGTCTGCAAAAAGTGATGAGATGGTTCCTGGACACAGACGATAACCCAGATTCCCATCAAAACCTAATTACTACTTTTTGGCCCATTTACAATGTTCCTTGAAATTTACATGTAAATTCCGTAGTATTGGCATTAAGGTGACAAATTAACAAGCAAAAAGTATGCGAACATAATTAATCGGCATTGCGCAGGTAATAAAGTTTTTTGTAAAATATCAAGCTCAAGGGGGGGTAAACCCCAACCCCCCTGGCCTACGCCCTTGGTCTAGTGGTTGCGTAGAAACAAGAAAAAATGTTGTGAGGCTGGTTACCGCAGTCTGGGGTCTGTGAGGTTAATATTGGTATGGCAGATCTCGGTAGATTGGCTACTTGAAAAGTAGATCTTGGGTCAAAAAGTGTAGGGAACCCCCGACCTAGCGAATCCAACAGAGTTTTCGCAATGGGGAATAGGTTTATTTTTGTAAGTGGTCAACTGAGCACACTCTTTTGACTACAGTAGATGTTGGCAGCCTGAAAAACAGTACGTGCTTCCAATCGTAGTTCAAGAACGGAAAGCGTGGTAGTCTCCTGCAGGTTATTTTTATTGGCAAACTGTGTGTTACTATCAATTTGTTGCTTGTTAAAGTTGAACTACAGGTAAATGCACCACCAGACATTTGCTTATTCTATGTGTGCATCGAGAAACCTTTGACTGACCGTGCGCGCTGTACAGATGGACAACTAGAAGTTTTAAGCTTTTCTAAATTAGATTAGAATTAAAATTAAAGCTAACTCAGCTTTCATAAATTAGATTAGGATTAAAATTAGCAGAATTTCGAAAAACAGAAATTGAACTAAAATTGGAATTAGAATTACATTTGCACAAATCAAAGTGACTTAATCCAAGTTCAATTCATGCCCAAATGTGGATTCATTCTCATAAGCGTGAAAATAGCAAAGATTCGTATGCCAAGATTGGCGAGTTTCTCGCTGTACAATTCGCCTGCATGGCTAAAGACTCGTTCCGACGGAGCCGATGTCACTGTCATACCCAGGAGTTCTCGAGCAGTAGCCTTCAGATATGGGAAACGATTTTCGCTTTTCCACTACCCTGAAACACGTAACTCCAATTTTTTGTCTGAGGGTCACATAAGCTATTGCACAACATCAAAGGCCGGACTTCTTACGTTATATGATTATTTCGGGATATGTTACATTCTACCAAATCAACAAGTTTTTTGTAAAGAATTGCTTCATTATTGAAAAAATGTCTTCGCCGGCCGGATTTGGCCCTCATGCCGTAGTTGGGAGACCCCTGCCCTAAAACATCACAGGTGACTGACTGTCGCATGTACCTGTTGACTATCGTTACTTCGACGTGTGAGTGGATAGGGTATGTGACGCAATAATAATAAATTGATAAGCAGTGGCGTACGCAGAAACTTTTCATGGGGGGTTTCATTCTGTGGCATATGGTGGTCATTTGTGTTTGGTGTGCGCTGTTTCTGACGTCACAATTTGACGTCATATTCATGTTTTCAAGCGAAGTTTGTTGACACAATAGGCATATTCTTCTACACACACTCCCCTTATTTTTGTAAAAATCAAGCCCTATACACTCGCCTTGTAATAAAGTTTTTTCAAAATATCAAACTCAAGGGGAGGGTTAACCTCACCCCCCCCTTGCGTACGCCTTTGTTGATAAGATCACATAGTTTGTACTTCAGCTGTGAATGAGAAAAAAATCGAGTTTTTACTGTTTTCGCTTTGCAAGTCATGGGGTGGCGGCATGGCACTTGTAACCATTTTCTTGCATTTTCCTTGCACGAGGATGCATTCTCGTTTCATCTTTAAAAATACTGTTGGACAACTTAACATTTTTGGCAAAATGTGAAATTAGATTAATACTAAAATTAGAGAACTGGAGCTTTCAGTAAATTAGATTAAAATTAGAATTACCGTCATTTCGCTCTAATTCACCGAAATAAAAAACTAGAATTACTTGGTTGCCCAAGCCTGGCGCTGTAATATTGCAGAGTTGCCGCTTTTTCGTTCATAAATTGTGTACCTTACTGGTAATTGTCGTATTTTATTATTGATTGAGTATATCAATGCTAAATTTATTGGAAATGTTTACAAAATTTTGATGAAGTTACTAGCAATGATAAAATTGCCGATTTATTTGACAAAATGTGAACAAAGTGGACTCAAAGTAATGGTCATACAACATTATGTATTGTGTACCTAGTACAAATATGAGTAACAAATATGAGTGAAAAACATTATCTAGGCGCCAGTAAATCTTTAATGATAGTTCAAACAAGCTACAGTCATTTTGTACCCCTTGAAAATTTCAGCTGGTTGCGGGCCTGATCTGAATCATTTGGAATAACGTCGTGAAGATGTTTTAACGTGACCATTATTTTTTAAACATTTCGTTGCTTCACATCGCGATATTCACGTTGAGCGACTTTATTGCTTTATGGCAGGTTATTTCGAAACGGTAAAAACAAATCCACATCTTGCACAAGTTCAGAACGTTTTCTTGCAAATCCCTGGAGAATGACCTTAATGGCGTGGAAATCCCTGGAGAATGACCTTAATGGCGTGGTAATTGCGTTTTTCCAGTTTATTCCCAAATGCTTAGCAGATCATAAAAACATGTTTTGTTTTAGTATGGCCTTTTGACAAGGAAGTATACAATTTTGTGAGAGGAACGACGTATTTTGTGGAGCAAAGCAAGGAAACTGGGTTTTCACCAGATGAAGGCGTAATGAAACATTCACTTCATGAAAAAATCATAATTCGTTCGCTTGTTTTCTTGTGAAAGCCGCCTCAAAAATTTACTGTCCAGAAGGTTAGGTGTGAGGCAGTGGTGTGGCGGGCTGAGTGCTGCCCGGGGCCAAACATAAAATTGCCGCCCTTTTCACCCCTCAAATCTGCTAGCAAGAATTTAAAATGAAACAAGGCCATGTTTCGTGCTTACGTGCTTATTTAAAGATATAAGGATTAAAGCACCGTGAAGATCACAATCAAACACTCATAAACTGAAATGGGTCTTGTTTGTCATTGTTGATTATTATGAGTCTTGCTTTTTCTGCTTGTCGCCACCTTCCTCATAAATACGTGCGGGACTCATTTTGATAAAATAGATCAAATAGGCTTAGCGGATAGATAGACAGATTTATTTGGGGGTACTGAGTTCATTGCGCCAGATGTATCCCTCAAGACAATGAACGCCGTGCACCGTAAAACACAGAGGTTGTCCAGTAAGGTACTCCAGCGGAGAGTTAGCGGAGTGCCTAGCTCAGAGCCGGATTTAGCTGATGCGAGGCCCTAGGCTAATCTACTTGTGAGTAACCGCTCTCCCGCTGTTACAAGAAAAACAGGAAAAGCGTTAATCAATTTGCGCAAAACGAAAATGACGATACTAACGCTCTAGCTTAGTGGTTCTTAACCTTTTTTCTACCACGCCTCCCTTGCGTAATTGTTTCAAGCCCCCCTGATTTTATATAAGTTGTAAAACAAATGTACTTTTGGTAAACTTATTGATCAAACATTCCCTATTGTAGGGCGCGTAAGGGCTCGCGTCCCCTGGAAATTTTTTGACGCCCCTAGGGAGGCGCGCCCCACGGTTAAGAACCATTGCTCTAAATGTACGGTCAGTAAAAATTATAAATCGTTACTAGATTATTATTGATTTATTTAAAGACAGTCTTGCTACAGGCGGTAGCCTGATTGGTGCAATCTTGTCGTGTCACGTCGAGCTATGACAATATAACAACGCAAAAAGAATAGAAAAACAAATGGAAACGCAAAAACAAATACACTGCATAGCCAGCAACTCATACGGCACTACAGGAACGCATCAAAATCTATTACAAGATTTATCAAAATCTGTTACAAGACTTGAGAAAATCATCCACGGCACAAAACACAGCAACCGAGACATGTGATGGTTCGTTATCAGGCAAGTCAAATAAG
>JGI24159J19872_10014425_pt1 | contig 10225 bp, 7 predicted proteins | sample Ectturendosymbi4_FD_19872 | JGI IMG/M metagenome (IMG submission 19872) | reverse complement strand
ATTTACGTATTGACCCCCCAATTTCAAGACTGGAGTGGCTGTGCTTCTTGCACTTTTAGCCTTAAACGTCATACAAACAGTTTTGTTGCAGTTGAAAATAATCCAGTTGAAAAAATATTGCAGTTGAAAAAATAATTTTAATCCGAATGTTTTTGTTTTTTTGAAAAGAAACAGGTTTTTGTTCTTTTATAAAAAAAACAAAGACCCCATTCTGAATTGTTTTCATTGCATCATGCAATATCACCATTTTCAGAATTACATAATAATGACTTGTTATACCTTTTATTACATTCAAATTTGAGGGTGGAGAAATGTGCCCCATCTTTGTTTAATTCATTTCAAAGTGATAAGGCTTGGCAAGAACGCGCAGAGCAAACAGAGAAAGCCACTCCCACACAAACTCTGCAGTTTCGCGTCAAGTTTATGCACATGCCCTGCTTTTTCAGCATCTATATAGTGTATTTTTTCAACTTATGGTTTGGTGAGGTCCAACATGAAAAACTCAAATTCGCTGGGAAACTTCCGCATTTGATGCAAAAACTGGACGGTATCTTTCATATCCTTTGAAGGTACCAACAAGACTGCTCCCAGGAGTTGTCCCTTCACAAATGCCAAACATCCCAGATCATTTGTCGGGACTAGTTTTAATGCACTGAAGCAATTACACCAGCTGAAATGTGATTCAATAGTGAGAATTGCCGACAAGCTGTCTATGAAAGTCTTGAACCCTTCCACATTTGAGACGCAAAATGCAAATTTGGCTGTGCGTGTATTTAACGATTTCGTCTCTCAAGCCTTGGGGGAGTTTGGCAGCAAACACAACATTTTGCGTTGGCATGACACCAGCGTTTTCAATAAAGAAACTTTCCACCTGCTGGGATGTAGTGAACGTTTAAAGCTTCAGGCAAGAATGCCTCGAAGCACGTTTTGGTCAATACCATCAACTTTCTGGTGAAAAGTACAATATTTCCTTACGGCAAAGTTTTGAAAGTGTGAAAAAATTTCGCTTACTTTCTACTCTGAAGCTGAAACGTGAAGAAAAGGACATAACGTCGGACAGATTTTGATTTTAACTGAACTAAGTTTGTACCAAACTTTCAACTGAGCAGCTGGTGTTGCTTTCGATGACGATTTTTTTAAAGCTGAAGAGTACTGTATTTACTCACAATACCTTATATTGCTGGGTACGTTTGCTTTGCTGTAAAAGAAATTGCAGTCCATTTACTGCAAAAGTGTAATGACTTGCATCCAGTACATTAAAGCTTCTTTTATTAAAGGCATTTCATGTGGTAGTCTTTCATTTCCATCACCAGCAATGTTTCGCATTGCTTTGATAAGCTACTTGGTTATTATATGTGAAAGTGACGAGTTTCAGAAGTATTCTTCCCATCGCGATTTTGCTGCTAAACTGTCGCAATCTGTCTTGGAAGCCGAACATTTTCCATTTTTTTCGTTGGGCATGTGTAAAGGCAAGCGTGATCCGCATACTCTAGCAAAGGTGGCTTGGTGGATTTGTTCAAACAACGTTCTGAACAATTATTGTTCAAAAGAAATGATCAACTTAGCTGTGATAAAGTATCAAAAAGGAGAAAACTGCAGACTTTATGTTGGTTTGACAAGAGTTACCACTCACATGCTACAGCCGTTTCACGCTGAATGTTGTTATTACATCGGTGACGACTTTGCATAACTGTAGTAATGTGTCATTGATGTCAAGGAATTTGTGCAAAGTTTTGCTGTTCCGGTATTTTTACATAAAAACATCGCAAAGAAATTTAATGACTCGCTTGTTGTTGCACTTTTGGCATTTAGCTACTACATTCAGAATTTGGTCATCCGGCAAAAAGAACCCGTATCTGAAATATGTGCCGTCCCATTTTCTAATTTTGACAATAGAATTACGTTTGGTCCGCCTCAGATCAGGTGCCTCTTTTACGTTTGAACTACATTGCTCATTACCGTTCACACCTTCGCTGTTGTTATTATTTCGCTTCACATATGAAAATATGCTATTTTGCTTCATCTGGCTTGATTGAATAGTAAAAAGTTGGGTTTCAAATTGTTTTGACTTTATTCCCACAAAAGTTGAACAGCAGCTCTAATCTGTGACTCAGGCTGAGCCTACTTTCTACTCAGTTTACTCTACTGTGAACTGTACATCGGCAATATCGTATAACTATGATGCAACAATAACGTTCTTCTTAACTGCACAACAATGAACAACAATTGACGCACAAACTATCAATATTTCTTGTTCCGCTATCTGCACTAAATCTCCTGTATAACTAACTAGCCTATTTGGAGTCTGGATGCGGCACGGTGATCCAAAAAATTTCATAATCACGCATCCACATACTGAAGCAAAAATCATTTCCTTTAAAAAACGAGAAACTCTCATGGAACCCCACTACATGTTTTGTGGAACCCTAGGGTTCCGCAACAGTAATGTTATGTTATAAAGTTTCATGAGGTTGAACAGTAATGTTATAAAGTCTCATGAGGTCAAAATGAGGCCTGTTACAGAAAAAAGTGGTACACGAACAAAAGGATAAAAAATGCCTTAGAAATGCCATCATTTGAAACTATCCCCAAGTTTTGGCAATTCCAGCATAGTTGTGGTTAAATACCAATCATTTACGAAATTTTCGTTCATATGGCCTGTCTCAAGATAAATCTTGTGAGGTAATTAACCAGTAGGACAACGAAAAACTCAAACAGCACTTTTTAAAAATGAATACAATACAAAATTTCATCTTTATTCTTTGAAAGTTTCTGCACATGTCAAAATTGTGTGAAATGTTTTCAAAATTTCGGGGAGGGGGCAAATGCCCCAAATGCCCCCCCCCTGGTTGCGCGCCTGCCCACAACAAGCTATAGTACGGGAATAACCAAAAACACTGAAAAATATTGGACTTAGTCTTGGACCTCAATTACTTTTATTTTTCTAAACCTAACCCGACACGCTTACCTAAACATCAAACCTAAGCCCTAATCAACAGTTTTCTCAGGGTCTTTGATATGTAGAATATTACTCTGTGCATGCACAGATGGCGTAAAGTCAGAAATCTCACTTAACACCGGTTTGCAATCTACAGGATCTGCTAAATATTTTCGATTTTTGAGCGGATCGGATCTCAAAACTTTTGGAGAAACCGAATTGGATCGGATTGAAAACGTTTTATTTATTTCGCATGCTGTTGTTCGATCATGTTCTGCATTTTGGATCTAAGCCGGATTGGAATCAGAAAATTGGGAACTTATCGGATTAAGACCGGATAGGACCTGATATTTTGGAGTGGATTGGAACAGGATCTCAAGAAANGCAGATCCGCACACCTCAATTTTTTTANATTCGGCTGGAACACCGGAGAGGGTACCCAACACTATACTAACNCATACCTCAAACAGAGGAAAAAAACTTTTGTAATACAAGACGCAAGGTGAGGCTAATGNGCACCTAAACAAGAAGATGCCTTGACCATATGTTTTTCGGCGCAAGTGCGTGGTCCTCCACTTTGCCTGCAGTGTAGTTTATCTTTCAATTGCCATTCAGTAGTTTATGATACCTTTTATCGGAAGAAATTGGCGTTCGATCTAAGAAAGGGTCTGCGCTAAATATTTGTAAGTTTCTAATGCAAATGATGGAAAGCTTGTAGGTTCAGCGAAAATCTCGTTAGCGGCACTGCTTTGTGTGAATCTGCTGCTGAATGCTTCAAGTTGGAGATAACTTGAACATATCTCTGATATAACTCATTCTAACTTAAGTTTTGAAAAGTTACAGAACATTAAGTTGGGTTGATTGTCAACAAAAGAAATGCTTCGTTATGTCCTGTTTTGGAAACTAGCCTTGTTAATCTGAAGGTTCTTGTTACTTGAAATAAAATGTTATGTCTGACCAGCAACAGGATATGACAATATCACCTGTTTCTGCACCGCTTGACTATTCTCAGCTGTTCGGGTACTGCAAACGTCGTTGCGACTCCAAACGTCTTTTAGTAATTGAACGATAATAGTTCCTGCTGTGTTGATGCGGATAACGCTAAGCTCTGTAGGCCAACCACAGAAAGCAAATCGCGTTTGTCTACGGCTACGCAAACGTACAAAACAAAAACGCTTTCATCAGTCTACGAAAATGAAAGAAAAACAAGTTTCACCAGGCTTGTATCGTGTTAGCCTGATAAGATTTGCTGTTTATAAAAGACAAAATCAAACGAGATGCGATGGCGTGTCTCCAAACGCCGATTTTTCTAAACTGGATACCCGCTGGTCTGTTTAAAAAACATGTGATTTTTATAAGAGCCACCAAGTTAAAACCTCCTCTCCCATTTGCATCAAGATTAATAAGGTGCGAGAATTTTGTTGTAAAATAGGAGGTCAAACATATCAAAGAGAAGTTATATATTAATCATGTACTAATGCACGAGCAATACAAACTTGTGGGATAACTAATTGAAAATGGGGTGGATCGGGACCACAGGGTCTACTGCCATGTCTGTTGAAAACTTTAAAACAGTCTGCGTCGACAAAAACGGATTGTATAAGACAAAACTTGATTAACCAACTGGATAGAAAACACTGCCACAGTTTGAAATTCAGGCTGCGATGCCTGAATAAGTTAAAAATGTAAAACTGCGCACATTTGTACATGCTGGCTTGGAGGAAACGTTGTAAATAACATTCTTAAAATACACTTTAAAAAAATCAATAAAAGCACAATATATTCCGAATTGAGGTGAAATCACGAAACGATTCGTTTCTAAGGAAGTTGCTGTCGATCCTTTACTGTAGATATATAGCATTGTATTTTGTGATTATGGACTCCAGCAGCTACAAGAATACATCGAAATTTCAAAGAGCAAAGCTCGATTAATACAAATTTGAACCTCGCGGAGGGGGAAAACATTTCCAGCATGAGCCATTCGCTGAGAACTTTGCAGTTGATTGTGCCCACATATTTCAACAACGCACTGGCACAAGAGGCATGCTCTGGCTACAGTGTTGATACTAATTGCCCAAATTAAGATTCGTCTCCAGAGGATCTTTGTACTTCGGATCGAACCGTCTCCTGGTTCTGTTGAACTAAACAAGACAAGAAATGAACTGATTCTCAGAGGGCTCATTTTATTGATTGTTATAAACTTATTTAGTTCAGTTGTGACAAAAAGTCTGACAGACTTAACTGGTGCTTTGCAGGTACTTGATCGCATTAAATAGTAAGTGTCATAGTGAGATACTCTTCAGAAGGTTATCAAGAAGTTCTCAGAAGATTTAATAACTATTAAACAAATCCAGATGTTTACAAATGAACTCAATATTCAAAAACTGAAAAAATGAAAAACGAGGGTTTCCTCAGCTTCTCTTAATAGCAGAATTGAAGTAGCGTTATGCGACAAAAAGTTATTGGAACGGCAAGTCACTCCCTGCTCACTTCTACTGTCAGAGTTTAATACCACGGGGTTGAATGCTTATGGGTACAATGAACCATTGAGAATACACCACGTGGACCTCAATTTTCAGTATCCATTCACGTGCACATGCCATCTCTGTGTAGCATAAACTGCAATGCACATCTTTGTGTCACCCTTCGCTTTGTGTAGCAGACAGGCCCGTAACTAAAGGGGACGCTGGGTGAATTTGTCCCCCTGGAAAAATAGCCAACGTTGTAGTATGTGTAAACTTTGATTGTATGCACAACAGTTGTTTCGTACATGCTATCGATGTAAAATTTGGACACCTTCAGAAAACTCTTCACCCCCTGGTGTTCCAAGCTGGTTACGAGCTTAGTAGCAGCGCATATATTGCATATTGTCCGTGACTTGTTTCAGGGTGTTTATGCGTTAATACAAAGTTTTTCAGAAAAATCTGCATTGCTTTCCAAATCCGCCCTTTGCTGTTTTTTGGACCAAATTGTTATGGAGCTTTACGGACAATCAGAAAAGCGAAGCAGACAGAATATCTGGTATAGGTTGTGGTTGCACTGGCAGGAGCTCCAGTATCAACTATTGGAGCAAATGAATTATCCCACTCGTTCTTGGCAGGCTCAGTTTTGATTGCGTTTTGTTACCTCGCATCACATGTTTCGCTTTCAACGAAACTTTAATAGAATATACAAAACTTAAGAGCTGATTTAAAAACGCAGATAAAACAAACATTATTTTCATATTGACATACCTTTGCCATTTTCTGTTCTGCTACACCCATCTAACGCCGTATCACGGTTTGCAGACGCCAGCACTACCGGTTGTGAGGCAACTCTGTAATTCGTTCGACGGATATTTACAAAAGTTAATTGAGAAAACGCATATCGCATACACAACATGTACATAACAGAAATAAGAAGATAATTGCTTTCACCAGCATATATTGGAGTCTTGCCATTGACTTTCATTTTTTAGATTGACACCCCTCATAGTGCTATAATTGAAACAATGTAGGTACAAGTAATATCGAATGTACAAGTCTATGGTAAGTTCAGATTGCTTAGTGGGCATGTTTTTCCTGGGGAAGATCACGAGGATTCCTATTACTATTCTTGAAGATTTTATTTATGTGTTGAAATAATTTGCTATTAAGGAATGGTCCTTTCCTATATTCGTTACATTGGACTACTGATCAAATTGACACTTTCTTTACTTTTCGAAAGCAACTGAAACTTTACAGTGTTGTGCTTGTCGACTTCTGTTCTTCAGTTCAGTTCTCAAAAGTCTCTAATACACATATATCACTTTTTCATCGAAGTTGAGTCTAATCTCTGCGTATGCTTTATCCTAACATAGCTCAACATTAAAACGTTTGTAATTCAGTCGCCCAACTTATCGTGCATACGCAACTTGTCCCACTTACCCGATTGTTGCTGACGCCATCACTGATTTCGAAGTGTTCTTATCCGGTTGGAAGATTATGACGTAACAACGAATACCGAACAAACAAATAAGCACGGTGAAAGCACTCAGGCTCAAACAAATCGCCATTGTTGAAATCTTGAAAACAGAAAAATGTTTTCGCGTTAAAATCAGCATTTTAGCTTCCCCCGAACCTTTTGGTTGGAGCAAAACGTAGACATAGTGGTCGGTTTAGTGCAAACTAGACAGCAAGCGCCATGGCTGTCGCTGTTCTGGCTAAAAATAGTTTTTTTAACAGAAGGGCACCAGGATGTCTTGCAAAAACGTATTAGAAACAATACCGCACTAACTTGTGTAACGATTTTATGTAAATCATTGCTTTCGTGGGAAATAGCGGGGTCTGTTGTTTCTTACAAGTTTTTTATTGTCGAAAAGTTTATGCACGAATTTGAAAAAATGGAAGATTAAGGAGAATGTAAGGAGATTTGGGCACACGCATGCTAACGTTTAAAAATTGCTTGTGAGGACTGACCTTCCGATTTTTCTAACCAAAACACTGAACAAAAAATTAGTCACTTTCAAATTATATTCGTGATTAAAACTTCCAATAAGCTTACAGTAGAAACTTCATAAACCACTGAGTTGGAAGCAAGTAGGATTGAGTTTGCGCGCTGAAACAATTGACCCAATGCATCCAATCGTATTTGACCGTTTATATTCAAACGCTTAAGTTGAGTTGTTCGTTCCATAAACTATTTGCGAGGCACGAGCTCACAAAAGTTTCAATTCCGCCCGGGCGGACGAACTACGTTCACACAACGTGACAGCAAAGCAGCGCATCCTCTGTTGCAGGGGCCGGGAACTTACGGCTCGCGAGCCAGGTGTGGCTCTTTTGATGACAGTATGTGGCTCGCTTGATATTTTCTTTGCACGATTGTTACGAATGAAACTTTTTCTGTAATTTGCCATCTACCAGACTACAAAGCCATCAGCAACACCATGCAGCACCAGAAGTCGCATTAACACTAAGAAGCATGTTATCAAAGAGAAATGTCAAATATTTACCATTGTTTAAAAATGCTGGTTTTGGGATGGTTTGCGCTAGTGTTCCCATGTTCGAAGTTCGTCTTTTGGGAGCAAATAATGTACTGTATTGAAGAAAGTACTTGCGGCTTTGTTGGAACTTTTCGGCGGCCTCCAGTGATTTGGTGCCCGGGGTATAGTTCCCCCCTCGGTTCACCCCTAGTTCTGGCACACAGCGTTTTGACCATTTTAACGGTGACGACACAAGCTTCATCGAGATTGTTGCATCTCGGCGATTCCGCAACACGAAATGCGTCACCAACTTTACGCTCAACGTCTTGAATCTCTCTTACCTTTAACGCTATGTTTGAAGAATTGGTGATGAAGACAACAAGAAAAGCCAGCCATATGATGCAAGTCGCGTACATTGTGAAGCCTGCGTGAACAAAGCAGGAAGGAAATCTTGCTGCGCTTTTTCGTCTATCCACAATGACGGATCAAAAGGCGTCACACTTCTATAATTTTCAATATAGGTAGGATGCAATTTCAAATACGGTTGAGTTTACAAAGAAATCGAAAAAGAAAAAAAACAAAACAACAAAACAACTTTTAGCTGAAGTAAAGTCAGGCGAAGCATTCATCATGACGTTGAAATCTGGTCATCGGGAGCACATTGTATTAAAATGCACTTCATTATCTGAAAACATATACTATAAACCGATACGGCGTTGCCTGCCTTTACCGTTTCGAAATATGTTTTTTCACTTTGACGTTCATACGTTTTCATACTTACCGATGTACAGGGTTTCGTTGAAGCCCGTCGGAACATTTCTGCATGTAAATATATGAAAAATGTCATCATGTAGAAATAAATGACACCCGACAAACTCAGGTTCGGCGTGAAACTAACGAGCTAATAAAAACAAAATAGTTCAAAATTTATTTGGTAACGCGATAAGCGTGGGACACATGGCTTGTTTTGGTATTTGGCCAACAGTTCTCAGTAACCACTCAAGCCTTAGTTCCAGGCGCGTAACCGCAGCTTGGGACACTAGGCGGGGCGAAGAGTTTCTGAGAGGGGCCCAAATTTTTAAACTATGTCGAATAGTTTTAAACCACGCCCAACAAATTTCTCTACGGGGGAGAATATTTTTTCAGGGGAGGCTTCGCTCCCCCTGGTTACCCTGGTTACGGGCCTGCTTAGTTCTTGATTTTTAAACAGATAACCCTTCTACATTGATTCAAGTGTAAAAAGCTCTTTTTAAAATTAACAAAACATTTTTAGTGAAACTTAAAGAAATACGCAAATGTGGCTTATTAACGACGACGAAAGTCAATTTGAACTGATTTTGATGTTATCAAATACCAGTTAAACAATTTTCATACCATCGTAGACTTTTGTCCCCTTAACGTTGTAAGTGTCTTGAACCGAAACGAAAACAAATATGGATATAAGTCTATTGAAACAAGCACATTGGAGACGATATATTTTTATCAAACACTTGTAAGCTTCAGCTTGCACTCCCTCACACAAAATTTTCGTTTTTTTGCTGCAGTAATGTGAATTGCTGAAATTGAGTTTAGAAGATGCCAGAAAACACTGGAAAAGTGGATCTAAAATTGAGTGTTGCAATCCAATTAACTTTTATCTTGAAACAGCTTTTTTAGGCTGTTTGAGCCTAACTGCTGTATTCGCCGAGTACTAACTAATTGCTCATGTTCTGTAGTCTGTTGCGGATACACCTCCGCAGTTACTAAGCTATGACTCATTTTAGTCTTTAGAAAAAAAGTACTACCTGTTGATTGTAGCCAGTACTGTGCATACGATCATGAGCAGCCAAGGGTATACCATGCCCACTAGCACTAAAAGCTCTTGGACGTCGCTGCAGGCTTCGAAAAGGTCTTCAGGCCTGGGGAAGACACGGACCATTTGGGAGGGACTGATAGCGAACCAGATGGCAATGGCAAACCCTTGAACGAAGATGAATGCGCAAGTGGTCAGGACTTGAAACTTCGGTAGCAAGTAGGTCTTTACCTGGCAAATGCAATAGCGGTCACATTCTTAACAAATTAAAGTCAATGTCAAGAAGGTAATTTTGTTTGGAAAGAGCCAGGGCCGCAACCAGTTGATATTTCAGGGGGGGAATGACTGTAACTTGTTGCTTTCAATATGTTGTTGAAAATTTCGTGAGGGGGGAATTGACCGATTGCCCCTCTCCCCCTGGTTGCGGACCTGAAAAGAGTGATCCACTTTCACCGATTATATTAGTGTTCACTATTCTTTGAACACTATAATCGCATTTTACTCTGTGATTGAGTGATCGAACTTTGCAGTGTCCGTTTGATCGATGGCGTGCCAA
>JGI24159J19872_10014423_pt1 | contig 10226 bp, 7 predicted proteins | sample Ectturendosymbi4_FD_19872 | JGI IMG/M metagenome (IMG submission 19872) | reverse complement strand
CCACTAGTGTTGACCAAAAAACAAGCCATTGGCATTGCTTTTTTAGTCTGAGGACTCAAGCCGTCAAAAGTCATCACGCACCCGTGACTGGCTGATAACAGCACTCATGGTGTACCTTCCGAGCCTCAGCACACAATGAGGCAGAGCCTCAAAATTTACTTCAATGGCTAAACCATTCTGGATGGCGTAGACCAAGGAAGGAGTTCTCAGTTCAGAGTTGAAAAGTGAACTGCACTGGATTGCCAAAATCGGCCTTTTTATATCCAGATCTTCTGGAAATCCCTAATTAATCATTTATTGGTTTCCCATAAAACATTACATCATAGCGTTCAGCAGCGCCTCCAGTGTTGAAAGCAGAATGAGGTTCTGTTTAATGTTCAGCATGCAGTTCATTCTTGTTTCTTGTTGCCTGGAACCTGGACTCCGTTTCTTTTTAATCAGATCAACATTTAATATGTACAGACCATTATAATGTGTCTGCTACATAAAGTATTCCCGGGCCGCGGTAAAATTGTCATGCATTGACCCCTCCGCGGTGACAAAAGGCTGGGGACCACTGCCTTAGGGCATATCTTTCAAATATTTATTTTTAAATAAAACATTTTTGGGACAACAACAATGTTTTCAGTTATGTTCAGCCTGTGAAAAACAGGGCCATCTTCTTCGACCCGCTTCAAACTTTTTGTGAATTATGATATAAAGCGATTTTAAACTATTGTGGTTCCATGAAAGATTGCATAGTTCGACCAACAAAATTGCCACATTTTTAGCCTACGAACTATAACCACGTTTATGTGATAGCCAACGACTGTCACAAAAAAACAGGGTATTTTACAAGTGAAGACGTTTTGGCGCCCCCCTATTGGACTGCCCCCCCAAACGCCTGGTCTGGATCCGCCACTGTTCCGACCTCAATTTGGCGTCCCCAAAGTGGTGCGCCCGCGGGCAGATGTCCCCCTAGCCCCCCTACTTACGCCACTGCGTGTGCATCCTACAGGTTATGTGACAGTTGCTCTGGCTAAGCCGTAAAAGCACGAGCGGCTCTTCTAGATCGACTGCAACCCTCGTTCAAAAGTACAAAGCATATGATTCCGCCAGTTTCACCGCCCTATTTTTGAATTTACTTGGGAAACACAAGCATTTTAACTGATCCTTTCTAACATTTCAGTTTAAACATTTCTTAATGAGATTTTATTTGTGCTACTGTGGCTAAACTGTGCTGTCATTATAAACGCCATGAACTAGAAACACCACTGATGATTACTCATAGCCGGCGCAAGTTAACCCAGAGATGTAAATTTTTAGCTCCTCTGACCATTTCCACCACGAGCTGCCACTGCGTAGTAGCAATAACCACGCGCGTTGTTTCTGTTTAGTGAACTCTAATTTGTGACACAGCTTTTCTATATTAGTGCTTTCTATTTCTAATATAGCGTACTTAGATTAGTAATTCAATGAGTATTTATTATAGCACGTCTGTAAAACGTATGCGAAAAGTACAGCTTATACTGACGATGTTTTGGTCGCAATTTCAGAACAAGCTTTCAGTGCCAAGCATTTTAAGAAAAGGGTAAAAAAGTTACTTGAACTAAGTATGATTAGCACAACCGAACCGAGTATCAGTCAAAGTGAGCGTTGTCACTGTACGTAGACCTTCAGCATAGTTGATTTTTAAAACCTTCGTACTTGTGGCTTAATCGCTACGTCGTTTCATGTGTTCTTTGTGTGTTTTTATTTAAAACTTTTCATAGAATTATTACACATCATTTCATTTTTCGAAAGGTTTCAGAAATATGAGGCATCACGCTTCAGAACTGGCAATTTACGTAATTTCCTTCAGTTCGAGTGAAACGCATTCATAGTGTAGAACGCAAAGACATGGCAATCAGCAGATCAGCAATCAGCAACAGCATTAACTTAAACTGATAGGTCTTTCACCTCTTGTCACGTGACTAGGCGAAATCCACAGGGACTAAAGAATGCAGTGTGCCCCCGGACCCGGAATTCCTCTAAACAGCCTTGTATGGGCCTAGTGTTTGAGGTAAACACGTGAATAAAAATATATATGCAAATATCTCATCAGGCGGGTAACAATCAATTGTATGCAACCACCATAAATGGCGTGCTACTGCTTCACACAGAATAAATAAATCCTCTCCAAGCTACATTAACTAATAATTACGAATGGCGTCAGTGCTATCGCCGCTGTCTGCAGGAAAGAACATGATGGTTTTTCAGTTTTAATAACGTATGAAAAAACTTTCGTGACCGGCTAAGTTGTACCAAAGCTGGTTCGATTCCTGGTCGGGTCATGCCGAAGACTTGAAAAACGGAATTGCGGCCTGTCCGACCTCATGCTCGTCTTTGATGGGTGTGCAGAAACGGTTTACTCGCGATGCCACGAGTGCAGCATTCATTACGAAAGCAGCGGAGTTGGGCGTTGCAGACAACTCGTGACACTTTGAAAGGAGTACAAAAACGGGTATAACGAAACTAAACTACAACTAATTGATGAATTATATTCATTTATCTTTACCACAAGAAACTCGCTCAACACTAAGCAAGAGCAGGTCTGCGGCTTGTAATTAAGCCACAGACGAAAGTGCAACTTTACCACTGAAAACATCCACAAATTTACATAAGAAGAACACTGGTGTAGGAGGTGGGGCTGCAGGGGGTGCAACCGCACCCCCAAAAGTTTTGATTTGGTGAAAATCCGGGCAAAATCTTCTAAAATTCGGGCAAAATCTCTGAGAACCTTCTAAAACTCGCTGAAAATCTGAGCAAAAATGGCGCCCAACATATTTTGATTTCAAAATAATGGCCAAAAATTTGCCTTCCCCTACACCTATGACAAAGAATGTGCAACATTAATCAATGACAGCGAATTGCAAATGATTCATGAAGAAAGGCTTGCAAATGTGCATGGTAGGAACACACGGCATTCGATTGACCACACATATACATCTGGGTATGAACTGAAATATGTGAGTGTTGATTCTGAAGCAGTCGCAGTATGCATCATGAAAATTATATCTTGTTATCAAAGATGGTATAGCGAAAAGCACAGAATATAGTTAATAACCCTAGAACAAGAAATAAAACCTAAAGGCCTAACCCTTCCTGCGAAAAGTAATTTTTACAAAGCTACTACCATGCTCGCAGAATGACTGAGGGCAAATACAGGAAAAACTGCAACCAAAGTGTTACACGTATAGTTTCGGAACTCAGAAACAGTGTTTTTGTTAACCAAAGAAGATGTTTCGGTTTTACCAAAATTTACCTAGGTATAAAACTCACATTGAGTTTTAATCTTAGGTCGAGGGTAGTGTGCTCACTTGTTAACAACTGTGTGTGTTAGCAAACAAGGTTTAATATCAGCAAATAAACGAAATAAAAGCAATCACCTGAGGAAAGGTTTGATTTGTTTGGAGTAATATACTTAATTTTGCTATATCGCCGAAACAGAATTCCTATAATGTTCTGTCTTGAGAGCATGGATTTGAATGGATATTATCACATATCTTTCTTGATTTCAAAATTAATTAGAGTTTAGACCAGTGTTCTCAAACTCAAATTGCTCCGAGGGCCAAATGAGGACTTAGAGTAGTATGCATGAGCCGCATATCGTAAAACCAAAGTTACAACGAGTCGCAACATAAGAATCTAAAAACACGAATTTATTTGCAATCTACGCTTCTGTGACATAATAATTGTTTTTGGAACGACTTGCAAAAGTAATACTGTACGGCACTCTAGCTACCACAGTACCGTTTTGCAATATTTCTACACTCTGCAATAGAAATAAAAAATAAAAAACAAATACACAATTTTTCGGAAAGCTAAAAAAGCCGCATGCAAAGGTTCGAAGAGCCGCAGTTTGGCCACCCTTGTTATAATGTAATCCGAGGGCCGAATTATTACTACCCGAGGGCCCCACAAATGACGCCGACGTAACAATGACGGTACCTGAACCTTACTAGAAACAGCTTTCAGATCATATTTCCTGCGAAAGGTATCATGAGTTATAGGCAAACCATGTCAAGCCATCTCTGCGTTCATAAAAGAAACTGTTCACTCGCTTCCCGAGCACTTTTAAACACTAGTGAATAAATTTAATGAAATTATTTGAAAATTCCCAAAAAGCATCGCGGGCCGCACGAACCCGCGTGTTTGAGGGCCCTGGTTTAGACTTTGCCTTCTCCTCACTAAGCACATTCACCAAAGGTGTGAAGCTGCATGCTATTTCGACAACATTTCTTTACAGCAGCCTATTACTGTATTTTCTTTCGATTACTAATCCTCTTATTGTTTTTTCTCGGTATTCATTATCCTTTAGTGCAGGGGTTCTCAACCTATTTTCTCCCGTTTACCCCTTGCCAGCTTCCTAACATAAAATTTACCCCTGTTTTTTGTTTACTCACTAGCGCTGTAGAAAAAAACAAAGTATTGCAACTTCAGCATCTTTAAATTCACCCCCAGGCCCAGGGGTAAATTTAGCCCCTGTTGAGAACTCCTGCTTTAATGGTTTGAGTTCACGCAGCTTCAGTCAGGGCCTACGAGAGGGCCCTGCCCAGACTCGGTAGGTACTGGGGCCCGAGTGGATGAAAGTACACATGCTAAGTTTTTCTGTAAACAAGCCCAAAATTACTAGTGTAAGCCGGTTGCAAACTTAATAGTGTGTATTTCTAAATATTAGTATGGTAGCTATTTTGTCTATATTCTGATTACTATACAAACAAACTATACCGCAGTCTCGACGAGGGCCCCAGAAGCTAGGAGGTTATCGGTCTTCGTACGCCTGCTAAAATTTCTCAGAGGCCCTGGTTTCAGCTATCATCCTCCTGGTGCTACACAAGGTTCAGGGCTCGTATGTTCAGAAACAGGGTTTCATTACTGCTGACGTCGTTTGTAGGACGTTATTTTCTAGGCTGGTTCCGGTTTAGAATAAATTTCACGCTTCGGGAGTTAGACTCGTCTGTGACGTACAGTGCATGCAACTGTAACCTTAGCAGTTGCACAGGTAAACATCCGGGTACATTTTTCACGTTTTCGCTTGCTATATAAACCTGAAGGCTGTTTGCGTGGTTGATATCTGCAATGTAATTAATACGTCGCTGTGGTGAGACCGATAATATTGCACAACGAGATGAAGAGACCAATAAGAAACCTAAATAAATGGCACACACAACAAAATTTAAGGAGTAAGTGCCCCAGAATGCCCCACCCCATGGCTGCGGGGCTGGTCTTCTGTTGTGCATTTCATAATTTTGCACAAATGTTAGTGTACCTCAGCTTTTTTATAGAATCAGTAAAGCAAATTGAAAACTACTGTACAATTGTGAAATCATAGTTATCGGAGTTTTGTCAGGTTTTACCACTGAAGAAGACCAAAGCTTGCCAGACGACATGCACCTATTACACTATTAAAAATTCGGTTCGAAATGAAGCAGCGTCCTGTCTCTGTCTTCCTTTGAAAAATAGATCTAGAAACGGCAAATCAGCCGTTCATGGTCATAATTCCAAACAATTGCATTAAAACGGATTCTACAGAAAATGTAGTTGAGAAGTTTGCGTTCAATTCACGACAATGTTGTTGCGCCGCTATCAATTTCTTCGCATTCGTGTGGACCGGAAGTGGCATCAGCGTAAGAAGGAAGTTCCTCGTTTTGTGACTCAACGTAACCATCTTCCTCGCTATAAGGAGGGGAACTGGTCGTTCTCTCAACAAAAATTCTGTCAGGTAAGTTTGCGCTGTAGCTTGTTGCCGCTCCATTGCAGCGTTGCGTACGCAGCGCAACCGGTAAGCTGTGCTGACTGCACCATTCTGCAGAATAGAGTGTGTTGTAAGCTGGAGGAACATCCTCGACGGCACTCACGCTGGCATTACGCCGCGCCGTTGCATCAGCGGCCACTTCAGCATCTCTCGTTCTGGCCAATCCACGTCTCGTCGCTTGACGCTCGAGTTCAACGCGTCGCAGCTTCGAACGACACAACCATTCTTTCATCGATACAATTAAAAAGCCTGAAAAACGCCAAAAAAGTTGTAGCATTTTCAGACAGATAAACCTTTTCGAAACTCACTCCAGCTACAGTGCACTTCATTACATTACTTTGAATGCACCTACCGATTCTGGTGCATGGGCGTCGGATGCGGGACAGGTGGACTTTGGCCCTTGGATTTTGAAATTTGATAGTTTCCTATTAAATTTTTCGTAGCAAAATCTTTTTCTCTTAGTTTTGAGTGGTAGAATGAAATTCAACATTGTAGGCCCCCCTGGAAAAAACCCTTTCAGCCACCCTGGCCAAACTCACTATTGCCCTCTGGAAAAATCCTTCCCACGCTCATGTTCTGATGCGTTGTATTAATACATTTGTTCGTTTTTGTCTTATATACAAAAATGAAACACTCTAGCGCACATAATCAACGAATTTTGCTCGCGATTCGCATGAAACAGTAAGTGTGTGGAGAAAATCATGTTGAAGAAGCGCGGCGACGATGAATGGAATGGACATGACGCCGCCGGTTGTGTGGCGCTATAACACGTTGTATGTGACCCGGTTGTCGAATTTAATGTGCACCTTTTTCAGGGTAAAAACTATTGCTACATTTAGTGCAGTCTTCAATCATAACTGTATTTTACAGCAAAGGTGAAGAAATGTAATCAACCAGCAAAATTTTTAATGGGATTAATTTTTTTAATTTGCTATTGAAAAAGCTATTTCATATTAAATAAATTTGCTTATTAATTAAACTTCTTCGCCTTTGCGGAGACGAGTTACTTGAAAACAGATACGTGAAAGTCCGTAACATCGCAAAGTTATGAAAGCAGAGCCCAGCAGGCTGGTAACCAGCGGGCGCAGGAGGGGCGAAGCTCCCCCAAGAAAAATTTTTACTCTCCCTGGAAAAAATGTGTTGGACATAATTTAAAATATTGGACATAGTAGAAAACATTTGGGCCCCTCTCGGAAAACTCTTCGCCCCTTCTGGTGTTAAAACGCAAGGAACGAATGTCTGAGTGGTGGAACCCACATTGTTTTGGTATGTAACTAACTTTTTACAAATTGTTTGCAAGCAGAGGATTCGCACAGATGCAGTTTGCTAGTTAGGGCTGATATTGTAATTGCAATGGTTTGCTGAGCTACGTGTTTGATTTTCCTGCAACTATAGCCGCTTTTTTATTTTTGGCAAACTGTTGATACTTTGCTGCGCGCTCGGCTAACCGTAAATGAAATCTGTTTGTTCACAGTTTAGCTGCACTGGTAGAATATTTACTGTAGTTTTGTTTCTGTTGTGTTCCAGAAACCGTACCGACGGCAGGGCCGGCCTTAAGCCGATGCAACCGATGCGGCTGCAATGGGCCCCACACCATGGTAGTTGGGCAGTTTGTTTATTTTTGCCAGATACTGCTTGCGCACGAGAATTGTAGAAAGGCTTATAAATCTCATTGTTAGCAAATAATGATCTCGTTTGAATGAACGATGAATTTCTTCGAATCATTATTGAACGTTATCAAACGTGCTCAATTCTCATGCTGAGCGTTATATCTGCACGCCACCACGTCCCACTTTTATGGATATTATTTTGTTGTTACTTAGTGCCAGTTGAAACTGAAGTATACATGCAGCTATTGCAAACAAGGTGTGTGGTGATTCAACTCGCAATGAACAGGTCAAGACGAATGTTTGTCGTATTAACTTTGATGGCAGTTCTGCTAACGTAACGTTGTTCAGATCTCAAAAAGATTTTTATATTTTGGAAAGTTTTTGGTTGGTTGTGGGTAATCAGCATTCTAACAGAGGCTTGCAGTTTTACTTTATGAAATAATTTAACACACACTAGATATTTTATTATTTGTCAAAATAAAATTAATTGTACCACATTGAAACAAACGACAAAAGATGAGAGGTTGGTCCTGTGGAGGCCAAAACTCTCATGTAAACCAGGGAGAAATTTTGTGAAGTATGCGCACTTTAATTTGCCTCCTTTGTCCACAAAGATGTTCGGCGTTGTTTGTCGGCAGTGCAAGTACTTTTATCATTTGCCACTATGCCAAACGTTTATTGTGATTTCCCTATTTGCGAGCGTAAATCGGTAGAAAAAGTACCACTTTAAAGTCCATGCGAGTTCATAAACGCAAAGGACACTTAAAGCTGCTCTGCAGCTTAACTAGGCAAGTCAAAACTTATGAATGTCATCCAGTGCACTCTTTCCTGTTTATATTGGGCGACTATATGCTTCTATTTCATCAATTAACCATCCGTAACATATATTGCGTTTGATAAATGTTTCTACCTCTGTGACGTGGTAGTTGAAAAATCTTTGTACATTACATTTCTAATTCATTAAAAAACAGTTTGCATTCCAAGTCCATGCATAATGAGTAGGGCAAGTTTTTGCAACTTTGCAACTTTTTTTACAGCTTCCAACAGCTTCCGAAATACTCAAAATATACGTAGTTTAATGTTTTGAGCTGTTTCCAGGAATTTTATATTGCAACTTTTTCGATTTTTGTGTGCAACTTTTTACTGTAGTTTTTATCGAGTATTGCGCAAAATGTAAAAGTGTAATTAAAAAAATACTACAAAACTATTTCAGTTTAGTTCTACAGTACATTATCTTTGATTGCATGAAAAAGAGCTATATGACGGATTAGCTGCGTCTCAATGTTATCTATGACGAAACAGTTGGTTTGCAAGCTAGAAGTTTTACAACCCCACTCAAGTACGACAGTGCCCGAACTGAATTAGAGGTGGAAGTGCGGAAAATCTTGGCTTTTGGCCAAGCCCGCGCAAACGAAAATAGGTTGTGTCAAGTCTTTCGCAGTCAAATGTACGCATGAATGCAACTTCCTGCGCATAAATGCAACTTCCGTTGAAAATAAATGCAACTTTCTCACTTTTTTACTGCAACAAAAACTTGCCCTAACAATGAGGCATAATGAGTAAGTTCTATAACAGAGGTTCCCAACCTGGGGTGCATGTACCCCTAGAGGCATATTTGCCTATTTGAAGGGGTACATTCAGGCCCGTAACTAGGGGAGCGCAGGGGGCTTCGTCTCCCCTGAAAAAATCTGTTGGACATAGCTTAAAAATTTTGAGCCCCTCTCAAAAAACTCTTCGTTCCCCTGGTGTCCCAAGCTGGTTATGGGCCTGGGTACATTTATTGTACATTTGCAACAAATTAATTTTGAGACATAAAAACGGAGTCTACCTTTATAGTTCCGAAATTCTAAACGTTCTATTAAAAACTCAGTAGATTTTTGGTAATTTACTCAGCTTTTTTGTCATAGTAAATGTTAATGGGTTCATGCTCATCTATCGAAATGCTAAACGGGTACATTGTCAGAGAAAGGTTGGTAACCCCTGTTCTATAAACTTAGGGCTTATGGGGAACTTTGGGCGGATGCATGGTTTGCTCTCCTGTGAAGTCTGCTTTTTTCGTGGATTGCGTCATAAAGTGGATAGTTGATAATGCGCCCAGACGTTACTTTTCTGCAAGAACGCATCTACGATTGTGGTTACCGAAAGCGAGATAAGCACTCAATTCATGTTAACAGTTTTCTCCAAGTAAGTTGTTATTCGAACGAAAGTGTCGTTCAACAAGAGCAAAGTAATTGCATTGTAATTTCAATACGCTTGTCAGCTCGGTTTGATTGACATACCGAACTTTGCTCTTGCGCTCGCCGCTTCCTTTACAACTTTCGGCTTGATTACGAGTGGTAACGGTACACTGTCTAATGTCCACCACAGCAGCATGCTACTAGTCATAAATATGACCGTATCTGGGGGACACATGAGCTATGTCCACGTAGCCTGCATACAAATCAACTCCAAATTTGCCGTCTGTTTTGATATTCATATAGTTATTTTGTTAAAATATCTTCATCAAAAAGATCATAGCTTGGTTGTCTGAGCACAATGACGTAATAACACCACTGCTCAGAGGGGCCCCGCCCCTAGGTCTTGCATTGGGCGCCGCACCTGCTAGGGCAGGTCCTGACTGACAGTCGATGGCTATTTTAAGCTTACCTGGTGGTGACAAGGAGGGTGTTTGCGCTGTACCTTCCTGTGTCCAAAACAAATTTCTTTAGGGAATTACAGGCTACGGAAATGGAGGTGAAATGGAACTTGCAGCGTGCACAACAGGCGAAAAGATGTCAGGTGCACGTTCCAAGCTCGGTGAATGCTGCTCTCCACTAGCTCGCAATAAAGGCTGGTGTCGA
>JGI24159J19872_10014422_pt1 | contig 10227 bp, 6 predicted proteins | sample Ectturendosymbi4_FD_19872 | JGI IMG/M metagenome (IMG submission 19872) | reverse complement strand
AACTGTGAAGGATAGAGTCTTCTTAAATGACATACTATCTAAGTCCCTGCTTACCATGGAGCTTACCATTGTTTTGACGCAATTTTGTATTCTATATTGGGTAACAAAAATTATGATGTGGGCCATACCAAATGTTCACGTGGGCTGCAGGTTCTTCACATCTGATCTATACCTTTGGAAAAGGTGAAGAAATAAAAAATGTAAGCTGCCCCTGATTATAAGCCACATGAAATGATGAAAAAAAAACTTACAAGCCATGGCTTACAATCTAATAAATACGGTAGATCTAAAATGGTATCATGTCTGAATCATACTTGCTGTTAGCAGCAAGATTACACAGGTATAAAAGCTATGGATATAGTATACCTAAGGCTACTTTAGACCTGGGTTTGATCATGCTGACTAGAAATTAAGATGTTGTGGGATTTAACATTTTTCTTTTACAAGTAAGACTGCGCCTGTCCAGCTACAATGCCACAGCCTTAACAATGATTAAACCAAGAAACATCAACAGCTCATAGATCCATTGTTGTAGTCTGGTGTCATAACTTGTAACAATCACGTTTAGCGTGCTATAAAGAGCACTGTTTTAGGTAAAGTAAGTCTGGTTTTCAGTTGATTGGGCAAAATCATTAGTATCTAAGAGAGTCGGAACTACCTCTCAAATGACCATAGCTCCAGCCCTGTTCCTAAATTTTAAACTGAGTTCCAGCTATTGATTTTTAATCTGAGCTCCAGACAAAATGCTTAGCTCCCATGCTTGGGCTCCAGCTCAGCAGCCCTGAATACAACACAGTCTGTATGAGCAAAAGTATAGACTTGTCAGATTGTCAGTGCCATGTTTTGGCTTGAAACCAAACTGGTTGTCTGTTGTGGCCACAAATGGTGGGATGCAGGACAAAATGGAATCTTCAAACAATTTGCAAATAAGAGTTGCAAGAGAAACAGGTCAATAGTTCCTAGCATCACTTACGTCCCCCTTATTATTTTTACAAATGGGTGCAATGACAGTTTGTATGCATGATTGCATGCCTGTGAAATTTCTCAATGCATCAAACACATTGAATAGACTACTCAGGTAATTGCACTGTTCAAAACAGTGGTTCCTAAACTTTATTTACTCACATGCCATTTTCACACTTTGAACCAAGTTCTCATCCCACCTACATTTAGAAAATTCTAAAACTCACAAATAAACAATCATAGGTAAGAACGTTTAATGAATACCTTCACCTTGACAATGGATATTAGCCATAGGTTGAAAATCACAAAATTAAAAAAAAATACACGATTTTTATGAGATGGACAAAGTTCTATCTTCTAGGCATGTTGGCTGATGCGAGAAGTCATTTTGCTAACAGTGTATTGGAACTCATGCTGAGACACAGCAAGAATGATCTGCAAGACATCAATCCACCAATGAAGTAGAGTGGGAAATTTCACACCACACCCTACTTCATATGTGTGAATAGAAATAATGTTACTGATGCTGAGTAAAAAAGATTTACATTCATTTACTGTTAGTTTGTTTGATTTCTAGTTAACCTCAATATCTTATCTCATATAACACCTGTAAGATATTCACATACCATAAGTGTTATGCATCAGATAGTGTGAGAACCACTGGTTTGAAACCTAGCTGAGTTGAGCTTAAAATTTGTGATTTTTTTCAGNTTGTGTGGNGTTCAACTTTATTGAAGCTGTTCGGCATATTTTGACAATTGGTTTAGCATAATTTAGTCCATGTGAACCTGTGAATCTTAGTATTTTTTCTGTGAAATTGCTGTGACTGCATTAAATTGTAATAGTCATTTTGTGGATTTTTTTATATATCCAACACATAAGATGCTTGTGTACGAGATTCAAATTGATTAAAATCTTCAGCATGGTACATGTTCGTATTTTAATACAGTAACATATATTTTGCCGTTCCAAACCTTATTCAAATTACATGTATCTTTTTATGTAGGAAATGACTGCAGATACGACTGGCTTGACACAATTCAAATAAAAGGGTCAGTTTGTCATTCAAACGGTGTGGATCTTGTAGCCTAGGGGTTATGCGTTACAGTTGCTATGCCAATGGTTTTTGGTTTGACTCTCACCTTGCCGACATTACTTTTTTTCGGGCTTGGGTGTTACCTTTACGGGTTATGGTTAGGTTAGCATTAGTTTAGGGTTAGGTTAGCCTTAGCTTAGGGTTAGGTTAGGGCTACGGTTTAGGGTTTATCTTTTACGTTTACTTCGTTTCTACCAAGTCTACTGCACTCTAGTCATGCGTTGCTGTTACGTCACAGGTGGTGTATGAATAAGTTTTCAAATTTCAAGATCCACTGGTGTATCTATAGCAACTGCCTTTTATGTAATTATCAATACACCTCTGAAAACCAACCACGCCATTAGGTTTGCCTGTCGAAGTTCTTATAGATTCCAGAGCTTCTGAGAATTTTATAGATGACAAGATCTCTAGCCACCTCAACTTATCAATCAAGACAGTATCTGTATCTATAGGAATGGCTTCCTTCAAAGTTTCAGTGCAGATGATCGGCAAAGTTACTGGTACATTGCTTGAAGAAACTCAGGACTACCGGTGAGTAGTCCACCTGGACCCCATTGAGAATTACTGTTCTAGATGAATAGTATGTCTGCTTGATATGGCAATGATTCATGGTATGAAGACCAAAGCACAATGGCGTTATTTATTTGTTATTCCCCATGAGAAGTTACCCTAATACAGGAAGAAAGCAAGCCTTTGACAAGACCCTGATAAGCATGACACAAGGATAGGAAACACAGTAAAGATTGGGATGTAGTGGAAAGAAGGCCAAGGCAGGCCTCTTGTGTTGGATAAGCAAAGATGTTTGTGGCCAACTTTTTACAAAGGTCTTGTTGCAGATTTTTTCCAAGTTGAATTTTAAAGTATTATCAAACACTTCTCCCACTTGTTTTTTGGACTTAAAACATGGAGGCTTTGTAGCAAATAGGTCAGTTTTGAGATTGACAGGTAGTTGTTCAAGACAAAAAATCCTTGATGTGGCTTAATTAATTACTTAAAGTTTTCTATGACGTTGCCAAAGACTTCAATTTTGACTTCCAATTACAAGGAGACAGATTTTTCATTCAATGAAGAAACCCAACAACTGCTAATGTAATGTTGGGCTAGCTAGAATTAAGATGAAAGATTGTTGGAACAGCTCACTTGCATGATGCTCCTTTGGAGGTTAATGATGAGCAGCTCACATTTAGAAATGTTATTTGGCACTGCTATTGCGTGAGGTCTACCACACAAAAGCGTGAGTTCTACATCCGACTAGCACCAAAGCATTAGGTCTATTGCTGCATCATAGAAAGAAAAGTAAAATTAAACACCTCACATCCTCTTCAGTATATATCATCGTTTTAGCATCCAACCATGATTGCTAAATTGCCTGTGTGTGTGTCCCTGTCGGTGGATCCACATAATGGTGTTGGTGTTTCACAGTAGAATGCTGGTACCCCATGGTGTTTAGGAAAGGCCTTCTAGAGAAAATTTCTCTAGAAGGAATTGGTTTAGGTTGCTACAAGCAGGCCACTCTTTGAATGAATAACCAAACCATATGCACATCCTTTTCCATAATAGGGATTTGGCTTGCGGCACCCTATGGAAGATAAATGCAATTGCTGCACCAAGTGGTGAATCCATAGCAATTTGATTCAAGCTTTGATGACATTTTGACATATTTTAATGATATGTTGAAAATGCATTAATTTTTGGCAACCATGAGTATTGTAAATACTCTTTAGCTGCCGCGGCACCCTATTGGCAGTGGAGAACTATTGGGTTAGAATGTTGCAGTCATGCTGTTCCCCCAAAAGTACAGACAGCTTTTTTGCAGTGTCTTTAATCGATGTGAACCATTTTAGGCTGAGGAGTCCAGTTTAGGAGCTCCATTTGCTTCCTTTTCTATGTGCATTGTAGTAGTAACTTCATAGCTTACGTTAAACAAACTGACCAGTCCTCACACCTCATGCAATGGAAACTCACCGGACCTCACATTATATGGGAACTGATGCAGTAGACCTCATGCTGCACCCGGGTCACAGGCAACATATGGTGGCAGACCTCATGCTATAGTACAGGGATTCTGGGGTACATTTAAGGTTAGCGATAGAAGATAAAAATATATTTACATACCATTTCTTTCGAAATATTTATACATATATCAGTGAATGATACATTCAAAAATCCTTATATGCTTATTGTCAAATATATCTATTAATAATCATGACAAAATATTTTGTCATGAGAAACTTTAGGGGTACGTGTTCATCTGTCGAAATGCTGAAGGGGTACATGGTAGTTTGTTGAAATGCTGAAGGGGTACATGCTCATCTGTCAAATGCTAAAGGGGTACATCGTAAGAGGAAGGTTGGGAACCCCTGGTCAAGCGCAATGTCTTCACATCACAAAGCTTTCGTTGCGGTTTGCAAAAGTTCAGAGCGTTGAAAACATCTCGAAGTCTTCGCTGCGCAGATTGGTTTAAATATTGCATTGCTTTTAGAAATAAAATTTTAAAACTCCAACGAATTATTACAAATTTGTGACACGGCGTGGGCGTCACAATAAAAGCAATGCTTTTTGTTGTTAGTTTTATCCGTGCTAAAAACTTTCTCTTGTAACCGAATTTTTGAAGAAACTCTGCATGGCTAATGGCTATACAGACCTCCATCAACTGCATCCCTGGCAACTGCTAGATTTTCACAACTTGCTGTGAAATACCGCTGTGTGCTACTCGTCATGCAGTGATTATACGCTGACTCATTTCAGTTCAAGGCTCTAAAATGCTTCCGCAATCTCCAGCGCTTGCTGTTTTTCAGATATACGTCACATCCGTATAGTTCAGCGCAGCTAGCATCAGTGGAAGCGCTGCACTGTTTTCAGTCCACGCGGAAAAAGAACTCCGAGAGACGCAGCAAGGAATGGCGTTCCCCCAAGGTAAAGGTAAGAAAGACTTGTTTTACTGCAACCATAGGCACTAAAGGGTGTTGCTTATGAACAATAGTAATCAAGGTTATACATGGAATAACGGGCAACGGATCATACGGCGAGTACGTTTTAATTAAGAGCAAAGGAACGAAACTACAACCACGCAGTGAAAAATGAAATGCTTCATTTCGGTAAAGTGGCAGTAAGCAGGAATACCCTGAATTTCTGGGACAGAAAAACTGCATGGACTTACCACTACAAAGTCAATGTTTTTCCACTCAGTTTCTGAAAAGGTTATCTTCAGTTGTCTTTGCTTTGTGCAGAGCAACACTCTAATCAGACATAGCATGATCTTGAAGGAATGAATCTTTTTAATGCATTTTTTATCGTTATCTTTGAATTAGGTACTTTCAGAATGTAACTGTATGCAGTGTATACACATCTTTACTTTGGTGCTCCGAAAAGTTAGTAAATACGTGCACCAGGTGTATAATTTTGTCTTTGTGACAGGAATCATATCATTTTCAAAGGTGGCGCTAGCTGAAGCAGTGATGCTTTTTTTGCCAGCAGCTTGTAATCAAAAGCTGATGTCATTTATTTTGCATTCGCAAGTGGACTTGAATAAGGACGTCGCTCTTATGAAAAAATTCGGATTTTTCCAAATGTGGAAACAAACCACAGCATGAAGAAGTTTAGCTGATAGTAATTGCGACTATATTTTCAAACGACTTACATTTGACGGAGAAACCGTTTTGGAAAAGACTTGTGCAAAGGTTGATTGGACGTCAAAGTGTCAAAGATAAGAAAAAACAATTTGCCCTGATTGGGTCAATGAACTTTAATACTACAGTATTTGTGCTGAATCTAGTGCTTTGTTCGCATTCGAAAGTTCAGAGATGGTAGGAGGGTATGTGTATGTCGTGAGTATGAGAGTTTGGGAAAGAGCTATCGATATTTTGACATCGGTATCGAGATTACCGTTTTTTTATGTCGGTAGTGGATCATTTCTTTATATCGGTACATCTTTATGATAAAAATAACATTTTATTTCAGACACGTCCATGTGGTCCAAATCACAGGCACAATCAAACAGCGTAGGAGTACAAAAAATGGATAGCCAAAACGCATTAAAGAATAGATGTTTGCACACGATCACACTGGTAGGAGCAAAACATTTTAACAGCACCCAAACTGTAGCGTGATAAACCCATCATAATTGATAATACAAGGGATCTAATAGTGCGAGAGAAATGAAGGCATTCTAGCATCAAAACTTTAAGGTGAACAGCTAGCCGATAAAAAAACTTAAAAAAATAAAAGATAATTCAGACGGGGTTGCACAGTGGCGCACAGAGGCATGCAAACTATTTAAGGTTGCCAGACGTCCTTGAGCGCCAAGAATTGTCCTTGAATTTGCTGTCAAAACTGGTTATGTCTTTGATCCTTGAAAAAGGTCTTGTCCTTGAATATCTTCTGGCGTCCTTGAAAATTCTTGAATCACACCAGAACAGTGAAGCTGGCTTTTGTGCAGTGTGAGTGCCACACCGTAAATAAAGTGTTATTGCAAGAATAAAATCGATTATGCGGAATCGAGATGCTGGCTTCAGATTTTCTAATATTTTTTGGTTCTTAGACCCAATTTCCAGGGGGGAAACGCGTTTTCCCCCCTCTGCGGACACCCATGAAAGTAGTCCACCGTATTTATTGAAAAACAAAATGTCCTTGAAAAAATTTCAAGTGATCTGGCAACCCTAAAACTGTTCCAACCAAGTTTCAGATGATTTGCACGCATATACCATGAGATCGCCAGCCAAATAAATTATCCTAAATTTACAAGCATCCAATTATTTTCCTGAATTGTAAAGCAGCGCACGTAAGGATTTTTATTGTTATGCAAAAACCATATTGATTGCAATGCGTACATTGGTACAGCGCATTAACCCTGATCAGGTCTATTTTGCCCGTATGTGACAAATGAATTTGAGGCGTGATGCAAACATACGACAAATGACCATTAAGGTGAGCTTTCCAACAGCTGATTTTTTTGATGCGGTCTTTCGAGCAGCATTCTCAATATCTGCATAAGTTTTGTATACATCAAGTTAGGGGTGGGGGTTTGCCAGAAGCGGGCAAAGTACACCTGAAATGTTCCAACAAGAAGCTAGTCAAAGACAAGTTTGCCAGTCTGCGGCAAATACGTTTTGACATGTTCATGTGGTGCCAAGCGCGTTGCTTTGGCAGATCGATCAAACCATTCTTGACGCGAAGCAGAGTCGACCCGCGTAACTCAGTTTAACCTTGCTCAGGTAATCGTAGGTCGAGCAGGATAAGTCAAATTTCAATTAAATTGTTCAAAGATGTAAAAAGCACGTATCAACCCAATTCCTCCAGTAGCTGATTTTTTCAAATGGTACTTTCGAGCAGTTGCATTAAAATCTGCAGAAGTTCTTTATTTTTTGTGAAAAGGGGGGGTTTTCTTAAAATGTGGGCAGGGATGCCCATGATCACCTGAAGTGCGGCAAAATGGCTGAGACTGCGAAAGGTAATCGTGGACATATATGGCCAAAACAACACTTGATGGTGTCTAGCAACAAGGACGTCAATCAGGATTAAAGCCGGATTAACTCAGCGCGACTTCCCTGCAAACATGCTACTTGAAGCCGTCCTACTTTCGCACCTATCGGCCCTCCTGCTTTTTTCTACTGGTGCAGTGAGTTGATTTTTGTTCAATCTTCCAGCAAAATAGCCTACCTAACTATTCAGCTGTTTTCTTTTCAAATTTTTCGTATATAAACGTATGACTACCCAAGAGAAAAAACTACAGCCGGTGTCCAATCGATTCATGAATCGTAGTTACACAGAGGCCGGTTTCCAATCCATTCACAAATCATAGATATGCAGAAGCTGGTTTCAATCGATTCATAAATCATAGATATACAGCGGCCAGTTTCCAATCGAATCATAAATCATATTAGATGTGCGGTGACCAGTTTCCAACAGATTTGTAATCTGTGCGTATGTGTAAAGCAGCTTTGCTCCAAAAATTTTTGTTAGCCATAAATACAAAAACTGGGATCAGAAGTGCATCACCTAACTTCAGGAAACAGGTTTGGCCACAGCACTTTTTGCTGGATTTTCGCTGTGTGTTGTGCTGTAGACACTTTATTTGTGCAGTCCCAATTGTTCTTCAGGGCGAACAAAGCGTGACATCCTTGCAGCAAAGGTTGACACAGATTTCGCACCAGCGAAAGCTTTTGAACCCACCGCTTCCTCGTTTTTTGTGCTGGTGCTTGTTAGCCTTTCCAATTAGTTGCAGTGGATAGCAATCCGTAAGAAGCGTTCTATCTGTGCCCATACCTTACAAAACACTTACAAATATCATGAAAGGTAGAAAGATTTGCAAAGATCCACCTAAAATTGCGAAAATGTGTTTGAATATGTGCTTTTTTGTGACTTCTGCTTGTTGTACATCAATTCTAAATAGTTTCAGTAGAAAAGCATCAGTAAGAAATATTGAGAAGTTTGCTGTCTGCGCCCAGATCTTGCGAACCTTTCACAAGTATCTTCAAAAGTGCAAACATTTGAAAAACAATTGAAGGAAATGATTCCATATAAAAATGTTGATTGTTTTCACAACTCTTTGCGCTTGAATTCCAATGCACTGCTGGCGACAAGCATCAGCAAGAAAATTTGCGAAGTATGCTCTGCTATACGCTAGCCAAACACATTGCACTCTTTTTCACATGAACCAATGCAAAGTCGAAATATAGTATTCGAAAATAGCCCCCAAGAATTGTTGATATGTGTGTGAATATAAAACATACTTTGCTTTTGTAACTGTTGCTCGTTTTCGCATCAATTCCAGCTAGCTTTAGAAGACAAGCATCAGCAGGAAAGAGAGAAGCATCGTAGCTTGGTCTGCTGCAGTTTAGTGTGGGTGGCTAAAATCAGAGCTTTTCCTTACTGGTTCTTCGTGGTTTCCGACTCGGATTTTTTTATTCAGAACCCTACTTTTTGATTTGTGGGCTCTTTCTACAAAGCTTAGGTGAGTGATCAACATAGGCTATGTCAGCATCTGTTCGGTACAGACCTAAACACGTTTTGACGTTTCGGAAATATTGAAAAATAATTAACTTTCCTTTTTTGAAAATCAATTGTTCTCCATAAAAAGTAACTCAAAATGCCCCAAGCAAATGTAATATGATCCAAGCACAACTGGCAGGCATAAACCAGATCAACAATCAAAAAGAATCACTTAGAATGTACTGAGATTGCACTGAATGGTGAAGAATAGAGAAATAAGTTTGGTCATATCAGTTTTTGCTAGATTTTCGCTTTGTGTTTTTCTACAGACACTTTATTTACGCAGTCCCAATTGTTGCTCAAGATCAACAAAGCATTACATCCTTGCGACAAAGATCGACACAGATTTCGCAACAGCGACAGCTTTTGAACCGGCCCCTTCTTCGTTTTCTGTGCTGGTGCTGTTAGCCGTTCCAATTAGTTTCAGTAGACACGAATCAGTAAGAAGCATTCTGTCTGCGCCCATACCTCACAAAACATGTGCAAGCATCAGTAGGAAATATCCACAAGCTTGTTATTTGCGCCAGCATCTTGTGAACCCTTCACATGCAACTTTAAAAGTGCAAACATTTGAAAAACAATCGAAGAAAAAGTTTGCATATAAAAAATGCTTCTTGTTTTCACGACTGTTGGCTTTGTGCTTGAAGTGGTTCAGTTCTACTTGATTGCAAACTTGAGATTTTCCATACTTGCAACCTGCATGACTATTCCAATATTACACAACACAGAGGTACGATATTTCTACGAAGATATCTTCGGCTGCACACGAAACCTCCACTCTATACAAACGAAATTTGAAATATACACAAAAAATTTAGTTTTTACGCGAAACATCCAACCTACAAAGATTCTTCTATTAACACTTCAGATTCCGATTAAATTCTAGAGTTCAGTTCTTGGCTGAAACCGGACTATTTTTTGAAGCTGGCGGACTCTGAAACGTCAGTCAAAATTAAACATTTTAGTGAACCGAAATGTGCTTCCTCAACGAAAACCTAAAAAACAGTGCAAAATAGGTTTGGATACAACATATTCAAAGTTGAAGATAAGCATCAAAATACACAATGGTCAATGGTCAATGGTCAATGGTCAATGGTTTATTGTTTCATATGACTCAGCCAACAAGCAGAAGTATCATAAAAGCCATCGCATGCAGTAAGCCAATCGTTAGCGAACAT
>JGI24159J19872_10014416_pt1 | contig 10229 bp, 9 predicted proteins | sample Ectturendosymbi4_FD_19872 | JGI IMG/M metagenome (IMG submission 19872) | reverse complement strand
TGAGCTGAGTGGAATGAAATATTCATCAAAATGATTTGGAAGCAGTTTGTTATGATAAGAGTGCATGAATTTGCCTACTGAAAAGCTATATAGTTTGTGAAGGCATAAGACGTTTAAGTGCTGGAAATGTTCTTCTAGAGATCCCATATTAGTTGGATTTATTATTTTTATAGCTTTATTTTGGAGCTTAATGAGAGGCTGAGTGGTTGCATTTGAAGCACGTCCCCAATTGAGGATCGAGTAATTAAGGTAGGGGTGGATTAATGAGTTTAGACAACTTTCAGTACAGGTAGTGTTGTATAATGTTTAAGTTTGGATAGAACTCCACAATCTCTTGATAGTTGAGTTTTTACTCTTTGTACATGAGGTTTCCAGCTTAACTTATTGTCAAGAAGGACACGGAGGTATTTTATGTTATCTTCAGGGGAAATATGGTTATTTATGATAACTGTAAATGAAGCAGGATTGTGTTTTCCAGAAGTGAATAGCATAAAATTAGTCTTATTGTAGTTAAGAGAAAGTTTGTTGGCTCTCAGCCAGTGGTCGATTTTACATAGTTCAAGGTTAACAGTTGTCTGAAGAACATTAAAACAGGAATTTGACATATGGAGATTAATGTCATCAGCAAATAAAGTTGTATGAAAAGAGAAAGCTTTTGTGATATCGTTAATGTAAATAAGGAAAAGCAAAGGCGAAATAACACTACCCTGAGGGACCCCGCAAGATATCTATTTGTATGAAGATTTAAATGCCCCTATTTTAGTGCACTGCATTCTATTGCGCAAGAATTTTGAGAATAGTTTATGAGAAACACCTCTGATACCATTGTGATAAAGTTTATCAAGTAAAATTTCATGGTCACAGCAGTCAAATGCTTTTGATAAGTCTAGAAATAAGGAACATGTTGTTAATTTATTATCAAAGTTTTTGAGTAGTTCATCATAAATACTTGTAATGGCTAGCTCTGTTGAGCGATTTTCTCTAAAACCCTATTGTCGTTTGTCAATTAGATTGTGTTCTGTCAAATAAGAGTATACTCTGTGAGAAAAACTTTTTCAAACAACTTTGACAATACAGGAAGAACAGAGATTGGTCTATATTCAGATGAGGAACTTGGACTACAAATTTTAGGAATTGGAGTGATGTGGGCAATTTTCCAGGAGTCCGGGAATTCACCACAAGTCATACATTTGTTGAAGAATTTGGACAACCATTCTGACACAATGCAACTAGCTATTTTCAAAATTTTGGATGGAATGTCATTGGGAGAACTATTTGATTTCATTTTAAGGTTTTTGACGAGAAGTTGGATTTCATATGCATCAGTAGGAGCTAGAAATAATGAATTTTTTGAATTTTAATGTTTATGCAAAGGTTTTCCTTAAAGCTGCGAGCTCTCTTTCCGTAGCAACTTGCAAAGTTTGACACAGAAATCAGACGGGTTTGACGCAAATCAACTAACTTAGATAAATGTTTTGGAGGGTAAAATTGGGATAGACTTAACAGATTCATCAGAACTAAAAAAGCCTTCAAAAAACTATACATGTTTTAGTTTGAGACGTTTCGGATTCTTCTCAATCCATCTTCAGTCAAAAAATAAAGCAACACTTGGCAGTGCTAGCCATTCAAAACCAAAAGGCTCTGTGACGCAGGAAATAACAGTGTGACACAAAAAGACGTCAAAAGCAAAAACCACCACAGCCAACCGTGTCAAAATCGCTAAAAGTAAAAACAGGACTAACAGCCATGCAGAAAATGCTAAAACAAAAGCTACGTAAGGTCGCAAGCCAAGACCAGCGGCAAGACGCCGTTCACAGAACACTGAAGCGAAGAATGCAAAAAATTTTTAAAATAGCTACTACAAGCAGCAGGACCTCCAAGAGAAATCTTTTTAGGCGGAACAAAACCCATTTGGGGCTACTAAGAGTTGCAGAATTAATTTGAAATAAATAAAATTTGAGGCTAATTAATGTGCATCAAATTTCAATAAGAAGTGTTTGTTTATTGATCATTTGAAACGTTATGTTGAAACATACCGGTAATCAAGCAATGTGACAATATTACTATTTTTTAATCATGACTTTCAAAAATTCGTAGTAAAATCTTATCAAAGAAGAAATTATAAAAAATGCCACAGTCTCAGAATGAATGAAGTCGATCTGGGTTGAATAAAACGCTGCTAGTGAAATGAGACTGCGACCTCATTGAGTAACTGTATTCTTGGAATGGGCTTGCTTGTTACAACAAGAATGAAGGGAAATGAAGGGACAGAACGAAATATTTTGTCAACCGACTACTTCCTCTATTTTTGACCGCGAGCCACAATAAATAGCCACAAAAGCCACAGGCCGGCGACCACTGCTTTAAAGCATTCTGTCGAAATAATGTAAGTGGTTGGTTTCTCCTGTACGGTTTTGAAATCTTCAGATTTCTGGGTATGTCCGCTAATCCTAAACTCACATTCTATTAGAGCTTCTATCTGCTTGCGGCGCAAGTTTAACAATCAGCAAAATGCACAGCACACCGCCACGGTGCACTATAAGCACTTGCGTCCCACGCTGCAGTTAGTTGTTAATTTCAAACTTTTTAGTTATCTTACACATATGCGCAACATTCGAGGGCAACTATTATTAGATTGGATTTTAATGGGAACTGGCATGTTTCCGTTCAAATTTCACTTGAAATCTCTTAGTTTGAAACTCTTGGTTTATTAGAGAGAGATTTATTAAAGATATGTTTGAAAATGAAAAACGTAACGGAAAATTCAGTTCAGTGGACAGACTGGGACAATAATAGTGAGTGTCTAAAATTCGACAAAGTAAGGCAAAGGCAAACATTCAAGTTCAACAAAAATATTTACAGTTAATATTTATCAATGCATCATATCAGGAAAATGCACTGCCAGCAATTCACATTAAAATACATCACACTAGCTTACCAAACCCTTTAGGCCAGACTAATTTTATCACCGGGATTAATTTCGCTACATTATTCCGAGTTAGTTAGTAACAAACACTCAAATGTTCCTTCAGCCTCGGGCCGCTACGTAGCTGTCGGGCCCCGGAACAATGTACCTGCTGGCACCCCTTCTCATAGGCCCTGACAAACAGCACCATATGTCTACGTCAACACCAACAACAACAATGCACAAAACATGTATCAACATAAGAACTGAGCATCAGCCAAATTTTTGACATAAAAATGTACTTATTGAAAAGGTATAAACGGATGGAAAAATTGTCTACATTAATCTCGGGTTGCTGTTCTTGTATCAGAACCAGGCCCGTAATCAGCTTGGGGCGCCAAGGGGGGCGAAGAGTTTTTTGAGAGGGGCTCCAATTTTTTACACTATGTCCAATAGAATTGAACTTTGTCCAAAACATTTTCCCAGGGGGGGCGAAAACTTTTCAAAGGGGGGTCTTCGCCACCCTTGCGCCCCCCTGGTTACGGGCCTGATCAGAACTATCTCTTTAATTAATATTTCGCGGTAGTTAAAAGCAGAAGCCAAGATTTCGGGATTTTTAAAGTCCATGAAATGACCTGGATATGTGTATAAATGTTTGACTATATCGGTAGTTTGGTGGTTAGGTTTTAAAGGATTGTATTCATCCAGGCGATATTTGAAATTTCTTTGAGTTTGTCCAATATAAGAATGGCCACACGAACATTTACCAATGTAGGCATGTAAAGAAGATTTCTTCGAATATCAATTGTCTCTTCCTGCTTGTTTTTAGAAGTTTGTCGCCAATACAACACAAAGAAGTGTAATTCAAAGTTTACTACATCGTTCATATGAAATTTGCAGCTGTTATCAATTAATCCACAAAGAATTTCAAAATGTTAAATCCTGTTTTCTTAACAATGGATACCCCGACTGGTTTATAGATGAGCAAATCAAAATATTTCTCAACAAACATTATGAAAACACTCATTCTAAAAACAAGCAAGAAAAGACAACTGATATTCGAAGAATTCTTCTTTACATGCCCTACCTTGGTGAAACATCACTAAAACTAGAAAAAGAATTGGGAAACCTTTTTCGAAAATATTTGAAAGAACTTGATCATCTGTCTCTCATTCATAAAACACATATATGATTGGAGATCATTTTAAGTACAAGGACAAGCAAGCACATCTGGAACGTTCATATGTTTTGAAATTTCGCTTGGATGAAAACGATCCTTTAAAATCTAACCACCAAACTACTGATGTCGTCAAACATTTATACACATATTCAGGCCATCTCATGGACTTTAAAAATCCCGAAATCTCGGCTTCTGCTTTTAAACAGCTTTAATTTTATAACAGAAACCTTATAAATGCCACAAACTTACCAGCCTGAAACTTTGTAAACTTAAAACGACTGGACTTGGTTGCTTTTCCAAAAATATCATTTCTAGCTGCGACCATTCGACCTGCGAGACGGGCCGTGTGAGCGGCCGCCGTCATGTTGCTGCAAGATTTATGAAAAATTGGGCAGCGGTGTTTTTGGAATTTCAAGGCAATGAAATGTGTTTTTCATGACGCGAAAAGCATTCGGACAGATTTTCACGAAAGACAAATCAGGACAGACTTCCGAAAACCGTTGGGCGGTTCAACATCACATTGACAAACAAACGATTGACAGCAACTTATCTGGATGTATCGTTCCTGACTTCCAACAACTCTTCCACACTAGCATGATCGGCTATGATATCGAATCTACCAAAATTGAATATTTTTAAAGAGCGTTGCTCAAGTTGAGTAACGAACGTCAAGCCAGACGTATTTGCGCTGAAATGAGTAGAAGCATGGTATAAAAAATTGATTGGCCTGTCACTCATCATAATCAGGGGTGGATATTAGGGGAGACGAAGGAGACGGTCGCCTCGACCCTTTCCTTTTTTCAGAGATGCTATGGGGACTCCACTTTGAGATTTTCGCACTTAGTTTTTGCATTGTTTTGTTAAAAAGCTTATGAACCATTCCAGAGCCACATTTAACAAGCTCCGAAATAAGTCATAAGTTTTCCAAAATAAAGCAAAAATTATGTGCAAATGTGCCAAAAAGAATCACTCAACAACTTCAAATACGTAGTTTTGGGGCACCTTTCTGAGAGTTTGCCTCGGCCCCCTAAATTCTAATATCCGCCCCTGATCATGATATTTCCCTTTATTTGTGTAATACCACGCTGTTCATTTCGCTGCAACAAGCAAAACAATTGCTGTTGGCAAACAAAACGCTTTTTCAACCAAATAAGCAGAAATTAAAGTGTAGCAACAGTCACAACTCTGAATCTTTGGCACTACAGAGGCCTAACCTCAGCACCCGCGCTGTAAAATAACTTTAAACCAGAACAAGCAAGAGCGATACAACTGTAGGCGGCTTTCGAACATCTGTATATAGTCAGCAGATTTAATATGGAAAGAAGTTGAAACAAAACCCGACAGGCGTATATATCCAAAAAACGACATGGTTCATCTATTTATTGTATGTTCAAGGAAAGTTTTGACCTTTTTATCCCCGCTTAGAGAAGAATTAATTTGTCAATACCCGCCATCTTCAACATGTTTTTGTAATGGACATATTCTGGAAAAAATGCTTTGATCCAGAAAAGTTTCCGTTTACTTTAGTGGTGACGTTTCTGGTCACCATGTGCGCAGAAAAGCGAAACAAACTTTTTTCGGTTTATCGCTACATCATCCACAACATCGGCATTGCACTACAAGTTTTCGGCCTTTGATCGTCTAGTGACAACAAGCATAAAATTTGCTGCTGATTTAATGAACGCAAAGTTATTTTGAGGACTTCAAAACTTTTTCGATCGAAGTATCAACAACATAATTTTAAAATGAAACCCTTTGCATGAAAACAAATATTTCTGCAAATATCATAGGTTCAGTAAAAATACTGTACTCACCGCATTTCCGCCTGTATTAATTCAGAGCATATGAGAGATTGTGAACGACAAACTTGTAAGACACCCCTCTTGGAAACTTGTTCCAAAACAAGAAAACTTTTGTATGGGTTAGTTGAGTGAGGTTCATCGAGTGCAGTATATCGATTTATCGATTCAGACGTAACCTGGTTGCAAAAATGTTTTCGATTGCTTACGGAAAACATCGAGGTGTATGCAGTGTTTCCTTAAGTGGCCATTGCAAAGATCTAAGAGGGTGGTGAGGCAGAAAGGGTTGGAGGGGGAGGTGAGGAAAAATTTCCGTAGTGGGGGCGTTTATTACTGCGATTTTGGTATTAAGATCACGCTATTCTCCAACTGGCCTTCACAGAGCGAAGCGACCAGACTTCTCCAACGGTGTGACAATTATTACGCCGCAGTTCCCCCTCGCGATGGGAGAGCATCTTTGGGTTCGGTTTGTGCGGAGACGCTTATTACCGCGATTTTGGAATTAAGACATACAAGCGGAACGCAAGTACAGACGAGGAGCAGTTGACTGCAGCTGCTCGAGATTTTGTGACTGAGACGGCCGCCGTTCAAGACAGGCACTGCCAGATCGGAGAGAAGAGTCAGTAGACAACCAGGCAACAATGGCCAGATTTCATCTCAAGGATTTGTACACTGCATATTAATTTTAATCATATAATGTTCACACTGAAAAAGATCCTAATGATGTGACAGAGTGCTGGTAGCCTATATTGATGTAAGGAAAAAGTGTTTTGAAATGTTACTGTGCTAAAACCATGAATCTGTCCCTCTACCCTGCCAAAGGGATGCGGAGAGCAGTGGTGGATTAAGCATTTTAAGCAGACTAAGCACGTGGGTAAGGCACTGCGTTGTCTATTTAGTTTCGAACCTAAATCTCTTGGCGATGAAGTCTGACTGTAACAATACAAGGGTCAAAGAGGCGCCACAAAATTGAGAAAAGTGTGAAAAATGAACTAAAACGAATGGAGATCTGTAATTAAATTGATATATATTAGTGACAGTTGATCGTATGATGTTATGTTTCTTGCTCAAAATACAATGTTGCATGCTTATCAAATGTTGAAGAATCACGCTTTGGGAGTCACCCAGAAGAATGACAAAGACAATAGATTAACTTAAAGCGTTGGTGTTGAGTTTTTGAGACATCTGCCTGCTATACTCTGCTTTCGTAACTTTACGACGTCCGCTGAACGTATCCACATTTCAGTCACAATTCGCGCACAAGGGCAAGCAGCTGCATCTAATCCTAAAGTATTGTACTAGGAAATCGATCTCGCGTTAATGACGCATTTTCAATCCTGTAAATTGCAAGCAAAAGCTTGCGGGTGAAATGATGAAAAGCTAAAGCAAGACTTTGAGAAAGCATGCGGGCTGCAGTTTCAAGCACACACTATTATCATTAGGCTTAGAGAAACACACGCTATGACCAAATGCTTTGGAGATTCCGATACAGCAATAAGATAACAAAACAAAATAACTGTCTGATGCAAACCGTTGTGGTATGAGAAATACCGTCTGACTCAGAAAATCAAGTAAAATTTTGATGCCAGTTTTGAAATCTACATAAGCATATCCAAGTAATGAAGACAGTGTAAGTGGCAATATAATGCCTATTCCATCACTAAATATAACCTTCTGTCCAAGTCGGCTACATCATGTTTTCAAGCCAATCGAAATACGTAAAAAGTTAAACGACGACGTGGCAAACCTTAGCAGCAAAAAACGACCTCAAAGGAAATTGGCTCATCGAAGTTTGAAAAACTTTCGGGAAAAAGCTAACAGTTGGTGTTTAGTTGTGTTTTGGCTACAGATTTCTTGCAGGTACCACTGAGAGTTGACTTATTTCAAAAGATGCGAACTGTCATTCCTAGGGTGATGAAAAAGTGGAGACAAATTGATTATTACACTGGGCGGTTGTGATACGTAATATATGCTGAGTTTAAGGTTTGAGGTTTCCTTTACTTCAAATCAATATAGTGTTAGGTTTTGTGACTCCCACTTGTCTACTTAATTATCTGTCAGCAGAATTAAGAGTCCCGGAGTAATTGTTATGCAGGCTTTTCAGTCACCGTAGCCCAAATGTGTGTGGTGCTGGACAATTCCGCGCTGAAACAATATATGAGTTCGTATTGTTATATGTAATATAACCTTTATCGCAAATCTCAGCCACTCAAAGAACAACAATACCCTGTTAATGTTCTGGAGCCGAGTGACACACTCTGCATATCGGCAGCTGATAGTATTGGACAGATTGCGAGCAACACCAGCCGTAGACGCTTCAAGTAGCATAGATATCAGGGGAATGAATGCATGTCAGTCATGTTCACATCATCAATGTTCGTGGTTTCATAGCTCGGACGTCTTTACAAAAACAAAAGAAATTAAAAATATTTGTTTCTGGTTTTGTAAAGAGTTCAGTTTGGAAGTTATAGTGGTTTGCTAGGATTAAGAAATCTTAACATGCAAAACTAACCGGAATGAAAACAGTTCGTCTAAAACCCGTTTTTATCTTACTTAGCAAGTTTAAACTCCAACGTTCCTAATACAAGTGACTAAAGAATGTTTTGCTTTGTAATGTTGCTGATGCACCTACGAATAAATCCCCAAGATAATTAAATTAAACCCAAACCCTGAATGCATTTCGTTTTGTGGGAAAAAAATTGTTGAGACCTTTCGAGCTTCACGCTTGCTTTTTGGGCCTAATCAGCTTTGTGAAATGTCCGCATTTAAAATGTCCAGGACCCAATCGCACCACCAAAATTTCGGAAATTGGCCTCGAATACATATTTTTGTATTTTCAAGTAGCGTGCTTCGATCTGCTGTTAAGAAACAACGATGACTTCGAGCAGCATTGCACATGAAACCACAGTTGCGTATGCGCATCCTTTCGCTGGGCTGGGTTTTGAGCGGGCCAGTACCCTATGCAAATAGAAGTTAAATCCCTCTTTATCTGCAAACAATACACACGTCTAATAACTTTAAATAAGCTCTGATCCCTTAGACCTGGAATTGCAAAAGCTAGGATAGTGTGACAATATACCTGCATACTTGCACAGTGGCGTAGCCAGCCCAAAAATTTGGGGGGGCAAACAGTTTTGGAAGGGACCAAAATGTTTGATTTTAGGCGAATAACACTATTTTGTTTGGAAAAATGCCTCTCAAAGAACAAAATGACTGTATATGACTGTATGTTCTAAAAATTTTTTGAGGGGCATGGCCTGTTTGCCCCCCCCCGGCTACACCTATGTGCTTGCACACTTATATTAAGTCGATGTTTTGCGAACGCAGAGACATTAATTTTATTATACACGAAACACAGGCAGAGACGCTTTTCGTGCAGAAAGCGAAAGAATTATTTTTTCTTACAGATTTTTTCTGACAACATTTTTCATGGATGTTCAAAGTCTGTCGCGCTTCGTGCTTAATTGATAGATCAGCATATTTTGCCAAAATAAACACATTACGCATAAATACAGTATCTTCCGAAAAAAAAAAGCTTTCATAGCAAAGAATTCAAACGTTAGCAATACAAAGCTGATTGCCGGACATGTTAAAGTTTACAAAGGTTTATATCTGAAAGTATAAAAGCTGGAGGAGAGGAACTCCACCATATGTTGTTTGCTTCAGGCGTTTTCATTACAGTCTTGACAAAATGTCACGACGTGCTTTGGAAAGTGCATCGCATTTAAATTTTTAATGCTGTTCACCGTAAGAGATTCGTACCTGGGTGGTTACTGGCTTTGGTGGTTGTCGCAAAGAACGTTAGCCACCGTGCTTTGATTGCGTTGTATTTTATTGTAGTCTCTTGTTCAGAAACTAGGTTGCTAGATAAGAAAATTCATCATAAGCTTCTTCGTGCACTTTAAGGCGAATCAGCATAATGTAAAAATGAGCTACCTAACATAAAAAGCATCTTTACAATGTAATTCGCCAATACGCCCCTTATCCCTATAGCATCTGTAATGCCCCACATTAAGTGTTGATGCCTTTCTCATCCAAATTTGAGACCCCAAAATTTTCACTGCGGCCTCAGTGGTTTCAGTGGTCTTAGAATTCTGTCATTTTTACAACAGAATCTGTCTGGATAACACCACAAACACAAAGCTGACAATTATCTTATGTATATATATACACAATGAAACAATATATATATTTTGAATATCTTTTCAAATCTTAATCAGTGGTCTTGTCGCTAAGCAGTGGCTTCACCTAGTAACCGTGGTAGTTTTTAACTTGATGCAGTCAAAAAAACTGTTTCTGTGACATCAGCGGGTGTAGTTGAAGGGACTGACAATCATTAAACAGC